>RRZU012385710.1_pt1 | contig 13292 bp, 9 predicted proteins | sample 2165561 | NCBI WGS metagenome assembly RRZU01 (sample SAMN10456909, study PRJNA506462) | wastewater metagenome | isolation source: wastewater sludge | place: USA: Moscow, Idaho
GTCTCGGGCACAGCGACACGCACGTCCATGCCCGTCACGCGGCGGAACAGTTCGTCGAGGTCCTTCAATTTGGCCGAACCGCCCGTCAGCACGATGCCGTAGGCCAGTTTCCCGGCGTATCCCGAATCCTTGATCTCCTGCTGCACGAACTCCGCGATGTCCGTGGCGCGGGCCTCGATCACCGTGGCCAGGTTGCGCAGCAGAATGTCCTTCGCCTCGCGGGCCGTACGGCCGTTGACGCGGATCAGCTTGTCCTCGGGAGCCAGTTCGGCGACCGCCGAACCGTATTTCTGCTTGAGGCTCTCAACGTGTTTCTCGGGAACGCTCATCGTGCGGATGTCGCGGTTGATGGCCGATGCGCCCATCGGGATCGAAGCGACGTAACGCACCACGTTGCGGTAATAGACCGTCACGTCGGTGACGCCGCCGCCGACGTCGACCACGGCCACGCCCTCCTCCTTCTCATCGGGCAGCAACACCGCTTCGGGCGTCGCCAGCGCGTCGGACATGACGCCCAGCATCTTGATGCCGAGGCGTTTCAGGGCCATATCGAGACGCTGCATCGGGGTTTTGAGGCAAAGGATGAAGTTGAACGTCGACGAAAGTTTCTTGCCGAACGAACCCACGGGATTGCGCACCTCCTGGTTGTCGTCGACCATGTAGTTCTGGGGCACGCGCTCCATAATGGTCTCGTCGTCGGGGGCCTGCACGTTGCGCATGCGGTCGAACAGCGCATCGACGTCCTTCTGGTTGACGCCGTTCTGGGGATCGTAGACGAAGACATGGTCGGTATGGCGCGCACAGCGCACGAAGTCGCCCGAGATACCGGCATACGCCTCCGTGATGCGGATTCCGAGCTGCTGCTCGGCCTCCGACACGGCCTCGCGGATGGCGCGGCTCACCAGTTCGATATTCTCGATCCGGCCCGCATTGACTCCCTCGACGGGCTTCGTGACGACACACGCCACGTCAAGCAGGCCTTCGGGCGTCTTCTCCCCGACGGCCACCACGACCGACGAGCAGCCCAAATCGACGGCAACGGTATAATTCTTTTTTTCCACGGTATAATCCTTTTACTTCTTGCAAACCACCTGGTCGTTATATCTGATGTCAATAGTGCGGTATTCGCTCCAGCCGATCGACGAGAGGCCGCTGCGGTAAAACCGCAACAGTTTGTCGAACTTGCGCTCCACGTCCTCCAGCCGGCCGAAAAGCACGGCGAAGCGGCCGCTGCGGGGCGTAAGTTCCACCTCCAATGCTCCGCTGGGGGTCGTTTTCGCGGTGATCTGCACCACTTCCGACCTCCAGAAATCATCGTCTTCGACAGTTTCTACAAAGGTAAGGAGTTTCATGAAATCTTCGTAGCTTTTCTCCAACTTTTTTTGTTTCCGCCGCTCGGCCTCCTGCAACCCGGCGATACGCTCGATCTCCTCGCGGATCACGCCCGCCCGGTAGCGGTAGGTGCGGCGCAGGCCGGCTTTTTTCTCGCGCAGCGCGTCGACCCGCGCATCGAACTCCCGCGAACCTTCCAGCCGCCACCACTGCCGCTTGATGCGCATGCGGCGCAGGGCCGAAATGTTGCGGTCGTTCTCCATCTCACGCCGGTAGAGAGGGTATTTCTCGCGTTCGAGTTCGGCGATGCGTTCGTCAATCTCGCCGAGACGCAGGTCGATATGCTCCCGCACGCTCCCGACGTACGACGCAGGGAAGGGAGGACGGTAACTGCCGGTGACCACCGGCACGTAGAGCGACGAGGCGCGGGGCGCGGCGAAGACATAGCCGTCGGCGGTCACGTAGGCGTTCATGCCGTCGGTAAGCAGGCGCACCAGCGGCTTGCGCTGGCTGATCTCGATGTGCAGCGTTCCCCCGTAGGAGACATAGGCAACCGTTTTATCCACGAATCCGTTGCGGGCGATCAGTCGTTCGATACCCGTCAGGTCCACCGCATCAACTGCCGTGCCGAGTGTCTTGATTCCGGCATGTGAAATCCACTGGCGGACCATCGCCGCCGAGACCAGATGTCCCTGCGAAGAGCTGTCCACCACCTCGATCTCCAGCCTTCCGACCGTACCCGTCCTGCGCACGCGCCGCACCGCCGAGGCCGCAAAGACGATGTATGCGGCCACGGCGACCCACAGCAGGGTCAGAAGCGTGTATCGGAGGTAGCGGGACATCACTATTAAAAATTATGAAAAATCATTCAGGCAGATTCCAAGCCACGCAAGAAGTCGTTTTTGTCAAGCAAAAGAGACCTCATCAACTCCAGCCGGAAACGAAAATGCCAAAAACAGATGCCTGTATTTTTAATATTTAGCTTTTCATTTTTAATCGCTCCGCCAATGCGGGGCAGCAGGCGTCGATATTGCCGGCGCCGAAGCTGATCACAACGTCGGTGTCCATCGCGGCCACCTCGTCGGCCAAATGGTCGCGGTCGACGATACGGCACGGCGCGGCGACCCGTCGGGCGATGATCTCCGAGGTGATGCCCGGAATCGGCTCCTCGCGCGCCGGATAGATCGGCAGCAGCACCACTTCGTCGGCATGCGAAAGCGCCTCGGCGAACTCCGCATGGAGGTCGCGCGTACGGGTGTAGAGGTGGGGCTGGAACAGCGCCGTGATCCGCCGCCCGGGGAACATCTTCCGCACGGAGGTGAGCGTTGCGGCCAGCTCGCGCGGATGATGGGCGTAGTCGTCCATATAGACCTGCTTCGGGGTGTTGACATAGAACTCGAAACGCCGTTTCACCCCCGAGAACGAGGCCAGCGCGCCGCGCAGCTTATCGGCATCCAGCGGAGTTCCTCCGGCCTTCGCGGCGCACCACACCGAAGCGACGGCCGCGACCGCGTTTTCGATGTTGACCCACCCCGGAACGCCCAGCGTGCACCCCTCGAACGCGCCCGAGGGTGTCACCAGGTCGTAACGGTAATGCCCCCCTTCGAGCAGCTGCACGTTGCGGGCGTAGAAATCGCACGGCTCGTCGTAGGAATAACGGTATACGGCGATCCCGGGGTTGTCGATCACGATGTCGACGCCCCGCTTGATGATGAGCGAGCCGCCCGGCCGGATCTGCCGCACGAACTGCGAGAAGGCCTCCTTCACCGCCTCGTGCGTCCCGTAGATGTCGAGGTGGTCGGCGTCGGCCGAGGTGACCACCGCCACGTCGGGATACAGCCGCAGGAACGACCGGTCGAACTCGTCGGCCTCGACAGCCAGTCGCCCGCCGTCGCCCAGCACCGGATTGCCGCCGAAATTCTTCGAAATGCCCCCCAGAAAAGCCGAGCCGCCGCCCGTCAGCGCGCGGTTGAGCCATGCCACCATCGTCGAAGTGGTGGTCTTGCCGTGCGTGCCCGCCACGGCCATCACGTATTTGCCCTCCGCAAGATGCCCCAGCATCTGCGAACGCTTCTCGACGCAGAAACCGTGTTCGCGAAAATAGCGGTATTCGCCGTGATCCTGCGGCACGGCCGGGGTGTAGACGACCATCGTCTTCTTCGGGTCGAGAAATCCTTCGGGGATCAGCCGCACGTCGTCCTCGTAGTGGACCGCCGCGCCCTCCGCTTCGAGTTCGCCGGTCAGGTGCGAAGGCGTGCGGTCATAGCCCGCGACGGCATACCCCCCGTGCAGAAAATAGCGCGCCAGGGCACTCATGCCGATGCCGCCGATACCCAGAAAATAGACGTTCTTGTATTCCATCACTTCATTACCTTTACAATCTCATTGACAATATCTTCCGCGGCGTCGGGCCTGGCCAGCGCCTCCAGATTGCGGCTCATCGCCGCCAGCGTCTCCCGATCCGCCAGCAGCTCCACGGCCCGCGGCATCGCCTTCGTCCGGCACTCGGCGTCCGGAACGACCACCGCCGCGCCCTTCGTCTCCAGCGCCCGGGCGTTTTTGGTCTGATGATCCTCGGCCACGTTGGGCGACGGAACGAACAGCACCGGCTTGGCAACGAGGCACAACTCGGAGACCGTCCCGGCCCCGCTGCGCGAGACGACCAGATCGGCCGCGGCATAGGCGTAGTCCATGCGGTCGATGAAAGCCCCCTGCCAGACGTGCGCGGCGGGGTGCGCGGCCAGAAAGGCCTGCATTTCGCGCTCGTAGTACTTGCCCGTCTGCCAGATCACCTGCACGGGGGCCTTGCCGTCCGTCCCGACGATCCACGCCTTCATCATCTCGTTCAGCGACCGTGTGCCGAGCGACCCGCCGACCACCAGGATCACCGGAAGATCGGGCGTCAGCCCGTAATATTCCAGCGCCTCGGCGCGGTCGGCGCCCTCCTTCGAAAAGCGGCCCCGCAGGGGATTGCCCGTCAGGACGATCTTCGCCGCCGGGAAGAAGCGTTCCATGCCTTCGTAAGCCGTGCAGATGCGCCGCGCGCCCTTCGCGAGGATTTTATTCGTCACGCCCGCATAGGAGTTCTGCTCCTGAATCACGGTCGGCACGCCCATCCGCTGCGCGGCCCACAGCACCGGAGCGCTGGCATAGCCGCCGAAGCCCACCACGGCGTCGGCCCCGAAGTCGCGGATGATCCTCTTCGCCATCCGGATGCTCTTCACCGCCTTGAACGGCACCGCGAGGTTGCGCCAGTCCAGCCGCCGCTGAAGGCCCGCGATCGGCAGACCCACGATGCGGTAGCCCAGCGCCGGGACCTTCTCCATCTCCATCTTGCCCTCGGCCCCGACGAAGAGAATCTCCACCCCGTCGCCGAAACGCCGTTTCAAGGCCTCGGCAACAGCCACGGCCGGGTAGATATGGCCTCCGGTTCCACCTCCGGAAAGAATGATGCGTTTCATCGTATCTAATTTTTAATTCTTAATTTTTAATTGATTCTGCCGCCGGGGCGGCAGAATCATCGTCCCCAGTTCCCCCGGTCCAGCGACCGGTAGTTGATCGCCTCGGCGATGTCCGCCTGAACGATGTCGGCGCGTCCCGCCAGGTCGGCGATCGTGCGCGCCGCCTTCAGGATACGGTCGTAGGCCCGCGCCGAGAGCGACAGCCGCTCCATGGCCCGCTCCAGCAGCGCGGCCGAAGCCGCATCGAGGCGGCAGTATTCGCGCAGCATCGCGCTGTTCATCATCGAGTTGGTATGAACCCCCTCGACACCGCCGAAGCGCGCCTCCTGCACCGCCCGCGCCCGGACGACCCGTTCGCGAACCGCAGCGCTCGCCTCGCCCGGCGCAGCCGCCGACAACTCCCGCGGAGTCACGGGCGTCACCTCCACATGCAGGTCGATGCGGTCCATCAGCGGACCCGAAATGCGCCCCATATAGCGGTGCACCGACCCCGGAGAACAGGTGCACTCCTTCGTCGGGTGGTTGTAATAGCCGCACGGGCAGGGATTCATCGCCGCCACGAGCGTAAAATTCGCCGGGTATTCGACGCTGTATCTGGCCCGCGAAACCACGATCTTCTTCTCCTCCAGCGGCTGCCGCAGCACTTCGAGCACGCTGCGCCCGAATTCGGGCAGCTCATCGAGGAACAGCACGCCGTTGTGGGCCAGCGACACCTCGCCCGGCCGGGGCGACTGCCCGCCGCCGATCACGGCGACCTGCGAAGCCGTATGATGCGGAGCGCGAAACGGCCGCCGGGTCATCAGCCCGCCCGTCACGCCCGCCTTGCCCGCCACGGAGTGTATCTTGGTCGTTTCGAGCGCCTCTTCGCGCGAAAGCGGCGGCAGGATCGTCGGCAGACGCCGTGCGAGCATCGTCTTGCCCGAACCCGGCGCACCGACCATGATGACGTTGTGCCCTCCCGCCGCGGCGATCTCCAGCGCACGTTTCACATGCGTCTGGCCCCGCACGTCGGCGAAATCCTCCGCATAGTGCGTCGCCGCCGCGGCGAACGGTTCGTCGTCGGCCGGCACGGCAGGCGCAATCTCCGCCTCGCCGTTCAGGTATCCGACGACCTGGCGCAAGGTCGTGGCGCCGATCACCTCGATGCCGTCGACAACCGCGGCCTCCGCCGCGTTTTCCACCGGCAGCACCACCCGCCGCAGCCCCTCCGAACGCGCCCGGACCGCAACGGGAAGCACGCCCCGCACGGGTTTGAGCGAGCCGTCGAGCGACAGTTCGCCGACGAACATCGTCCCGGCGACCGCCCCGGCGTCGATGCGGCCCATCGCCGCGAGGATTCCCACGGCGATCGGCAGGTCGAAACCCGACCCCTCCTTGCGCAGGTCGGCCGGAGCGAGGCTCACGACCACCTTCTTGCCCGACATCCGCTCGCCCGAGTTCTCGAACGCCGCCCGGATGCGCTGTTCGCTCTCCTTCACGGCATTGTCGGGCAGTCCCACGAGGTACATGCCCAGACCGCCGCCGGCGATGTTGACCTCGACGGTCACCGCCACGGCGTCGATCCCGGCGACCGCTCCTGCAAATGTACGAACGAACATGGCTAAAAAGGCGCTTCGTCGTCGATCTTCGTCGAGCGGTTGACGTCGAACTCCCCGCCCATCGCCGCACCGAGGCCCGACGTCCCCGGCTGGCTGTTCGAACCGCTGGCGTAGTCGTCGTAGGCCTGCTGGCTCTCCGCCGCCTGCGCGGGCGGCAGCATCGAGTCCTCCACGTCGGCGAAGCGGGCCTGCTCCTTCAGGAAGCGCAGGTTCACGTCGCACACCGCGCCGTTACGGTGCTTGGCAAGGATGATCTCGGCCATGCCCGCCGTGGGCATGCCGTTCTCGTCCTGGTTGATGCCGTAATACTCCGGACGGTGGATGAAGGCCACGATGTCGGCGTCCTGCTCGATGGCGCCCGACTCGCGGAGGTCCGACAGCTGGGGACGCTTCGAGCCGCCGCGCATTTCGGTGGCGCGGCTCAACTGCGAAAGGGCGATCATCGGCACGTTCAGCTCCTTGGCGATGGCCTTCAGCGTACGCGAGATGAAGGCCACCTCCTGCTCGCGGTTGCCCTTCGTGTCCTGATTGCCGGTCATCAGCTGGAGGTAGTCGATGATGATGATCTTGATGTCGTTATGAATTTTCAGACGCCGGGCCTTCGAGCGGAACTCGAAGACCGAAAGGGCCGGAGTGTCGTCGATGAACAACGGCGCCGTGCCCAACGGCTTGGTGGCCGATTCGAGGTGCCGCCACTGCTCGGGCGTCAGACGCCCCGACTTGACGTCGTTGCCCGAAAGTCCCGTCTCGGCGATGATCAGACGCATCATCAGCTGCACGGAGGACATTTCGAGCGAAAAGAACGCCACGCCCTGCTCGTGGTCGACGGCCATGTTGCGGGCCATCGAGAGCACGAAGGCTGTCTTACCCATCGAGGGACGCGCGGCGACGATGATCAGGTCGGACAGCTGCCAGCCCAGCGTCACGCGGTCCAGAGCCATGAAGCCCGACGGCACGCCGCTGAAGGCGCTGGTGTTCTTCGACGCCTCCTCGATCTGCATCAGCGCCCGGGCCAGGATGTCCTTGGACGACTGCACCGAACGTTTGACGTGCCCCTCGGCGACCTTGAAGATCTCGCCTTCGGCGTAACCGATCAGCTCCGTGACGTCGGTCGACTCGTCGTAGGAGCGTTTCTGAATCTCGGTCGCCGAGCGGATCAGCTCGCGCTGCACGTATTTCTGGGCGATGATCTTGGCGTGAAACTCGACGTTGGCCGCCGAACCGACCTTCTGGGTCAGCTGCGCGAGGTACGAAGCGCCGCCCACCTTCTTCAGCTCCTTCTTGGCCTTGAGCCGCTCGGTCACGGTATAGAGGTCGATGGGTTTCAGCTCCATCGACAGTTCGTTGATCGCCTTGTAGATCAGGCGGTGTTCCTCGGTGTAGAACGCCTCGGGGGAGACGAACTCCTGCACGGTGATGATGCAGTCCTTTTCGAGCATCAGCGCACCGAGCACGGCCTCCTCCAGCTCGACCGCCTGCGGGGGTACGTTGCCGACGGTATCGGTCATCGCCTCGAACGCCTCCCGGTTGCGGGAGGAGGGTGTAAAATCTTTCGCCATGGATAATCGGATTCTTTCAAAGGTCAAAAGTAAGCATAAGCGGGGAGAAATCAAAACCGGGCGGAACCCCGGTTTGTCGAAAACTATGTTTATAACACAGCTTCCGCCACCGAATGCCGGAACGGGCCGGATGCCGGTCCCCGGCGGGCCGCCGCGTTTCGGGGCCTGCCCTGCCCCAAACCCCTTTCGCGGAAGGGGTTCACGGCCTGCGGCCGGAATAACGTCCTGTTGATAAGTTTTCGAATCGCCGCCTACTCCTTCACGCCCAGTTCGCGCTGCGAGACGGCGAGGGCGGCGATGCTGATGCGGCAGCCGGGCGCATCGCGCAGGATCGCCGAGGCGCACGAAAGCAGGGTCGAGCCGGTGGTCATCACGTCGTCGACCAGCAGGACGTGCCGCCCGGCGAGCCGTTCGGGACGGCACACCGCAAAGGCGTCTTCGACGTTGCCGGCCCGCTCGCGGCGGGGCTTGAGGGCCTGGCTGGCGGTGTTGCGCACCCGGCGGACGCTGCGGCGGTCGACCTCCACGCCCAACTGCGCGGCGATCCCCTCGGCGATGTATTCCGACTGGTTATACCCCCTCCGGCAACGCTTAAAGGGGTGCAGCGGCAGCGGAACGACCACCTCCACGTCGTCGTAGAGTCCGCTTTCACGCAGATACCGCCCGTACCACGCGCCCATCTCCCGGGCCGTGCGCCACGCCCCGCGGTACTTGAAGCCGTGGATCAGCCGCCGCCAGCCGCTCGCGCGGACGAAGAACAGAAAGCCCGAAGCCTGACAGACGGGGACCATGCCCCAGCATCGGCGCACCACGGGGTTGTCGGCCTCGCGCCAGTAGCCCGTCAGGGGCGCCGTCGCCCGGCAGAGCGTGCAGACGCACCGCTCGCCGCGTACAAGGGGCTCCCCGCAGACGGCGCAGCGGGGCGGGAACAGCAGCGACGCGACATCGCGGACGAGGTCATTGAGGATCGACATTGACGACGACGGTGATCGACTTGAACGCCGGGTTTCCGGCAAAGGTTTTCAGCTCGGCCGCGAGCAGTTCGCGGGCGCGGGCCGAAGAGGCGCCGCTCTCGATTTTCAGCAGAAGGCCCACGAGGTATTCGCCGCGGATGCGGTCGACGGGCGGGGTCATCGGCCCCAGCAGACGGCGGCCGAAACGGGTGCGCAGGCGTGCGGCGAGGTCCATGACCCCGTTTCGGAGCACCGAAGGGTCGCGGTGGCGCAGCGTGAGCGACGTGAGCCGCGCATAGGGCGGATAGAAAAAGGCTTTGCGCTCGGCGAGCTGTGCGCGGGCCAGCCCCTCGAAATCGCCCGCCGCGACCTGCCGGATCACGGGATGCCCCGGTTCGGAGGTCTGGATCACCACCTCGCCCCCGTCATCGCGCCGTCCGGCGCGGCCCGCCACCTGCATCATCAGCTGGAAAGCCCGTTCGGCGGCCCGGAAATCGGGGTTGTTCAGCAGGTTGTCGGCATTGAGGATGCCGACGAGCGACACCCCCGCGAAGTCGAAACCCTTGGTGATCATCTGCGTGCCGACCAGAATATCGGTCCGGCGGGCCTCGAAATCGGCGATGATGGCGCTGAACGCCTTTTCGGAGGTCACGCTGTCCCGGTCCAAACGGGCAACCCGCGCTTCGGGGAAAATCCGGGAAATCTCCTCCTCGACCTTCTCGGTCCCGAAGCCCATCGGGAGCACATCGGTGACCTTGCACGAAGGGCACTTCGCCGGCACGTCCTCCGTATGGCCGCAGTAGTGGCAGACGAGTTTCCGTCCGCCCTTGTGGTAGGTCAGCGTCACGTTGCAGTGGGGGCAGCGGGCCGTCCAGCCGCACTCGGAGCACGCGACGTAGGGCGAAAACCCGCGGCGGTTCTGGAACAGCATCACCTGCCCGCCCCGGTCGAGGGTCTCGCCGATCCGGTCCAGCAGGAGTTTGTTGAAATGGGCCTTGCGCTCGCCGCGCCTGGCGGCGCGCAGGGTGTCGGAAACGAGGATTTCGGGCGGGCGGGCGTCGCCGTAACGCTCAGTCAGCTCCGCGCGCCCGTATTTGCCCGACGCGGCGTTGAGCCACGTTTCGAGCGACGGCGTGGCGCTGCCCAGCAGCGTCCGGCCTCCCGTCAGGCGCGCCATCACCACGGCGCAGTCGCGGGCGTTGTAGCGCGGCGCAGGCTCCGTCTGCTTGTAGCTGGCGTCGTGCTCCTCGTCGACGACGATCAGCTGCAAATGCTTCAGCGGCAGGAAGACCGACGACCGCACGCCGACTACGAACTCGCCCCCGTCGGAGCGGTTCAGCCGCAGGTAGGTCTCCGTGCGGCGGCGGTTGGTGAGTTTGGAATGGTACGGGGTGACGCGGCTGCCGAAGATGCGCTCCATGCGCTCGATCAGCTGCGCCGTAAGGGCGATTTCGGGCACCAGCAGCAAAACATCGCCGCCCCGGGAGAGCACCTCGGCGATCAGGTGGATGTAAATCTCGGTCTTGCCCGAACCGGTGACGCCCTGCAAAAGAGCGGTGGTTTTCCCGGCGGCGAACTGTTCGCGCAGGGCGTTCAGCGCCGTCAGCTGGTGCGCCGTCAGCTCCGGAAGGCGGAAGGCCGACCCGCCGCGCTCGACCGAACGTTCGCGCTGGGTGCAGACGATGTATTTCTTGCGCTCGAGGGCGTGCAGCACGGCATAATCGGCCCGGAGCAGGCGGCGGGCCACCTCGCCCGTCGCGATGCGCGTCTCGTCGCCGGCCGCAGCCAGCTCGAGCAGCGCCTCGTACTGCTTCGGGGCGCGCCGTTCGATCTTCTCGCAGACTTCGTGAAAACGCCCCTCGTCGCGGAGTTCCGCAGCCAGCGACACGTAACACTCGGTGCGGGGACGGAACTCGTCGCCGGAGAACTCCTCCTCCGTGTCGCCCGAAGGCTTCATCAGCGCAGGCAGCGCCACGCGCATCACCTCCCCCAGGGAACACATGTAGTACGAGGCGATCCACTCCCACAGCGCCATCTGCTGCGCCGAGAGCAGAGGCGCATCGTAGAGCACGCGCTGGATCGGTTTGACGGTTTTGAAATCGGGCCGGCGGTCGTGGACCCGCCACACGATGCCCGTATAGAATTTGCGTGCGCCGAACTGCACCGCCACGGCCTGCCCGGCCGCGACGTCCGTGCCTCCGGGCACGGCAAACGTGTAGACGGGCTGCGCCAGCGGAAGAACTATGTCGGCGTAGAGCTGCATCAGCCCTTCCCGATTGTCTGGAATCCCTTCCCGTAGACGCCCATGACCGATCCGACGGTCATAAAGGCCTCGGGGTCGATGGTCTTGACGAATTTGAGGATCATCGAGGTCTCCCGCTTGCGGCAGACCACCATGACGATTTTGGACTCCTTTTTCGAATACCACCCCTGCGAGTCGATGAGCGTCACCCCGCGGTGGACGTTGTCGACGATCGCCTGGGCCATTTTCTCGTAGTCGTGCGTGACGATGAAGACCTGGCTCGACTGCTGGTTTCCGGCCATGATCATATCGACCGTATAACCCACGACGGCCGTCATCACGTAGCCGTAAATCACGGCGCTGATGCCCATGCCCACCAGCAGGGCCGAACCGATGATGACGAAATCGGAGTAGATGAGGATTTTGCCGTAGCTGACCGTGCGGTACTTGTTGATGATCATGGCCACGATGTCCGTGCCGCCCGTCGAGCCGCCCTGCGAGAAGCAGAGCGCGATGCCGGCGCCGGCCAGGATACCGCCCATGACGATGGCCAGCAGGTTGTCGACCCCGAGGAAGTTGCCATCGGGAAGCACCTCCTGCCAGAAGTTCATGCCCAAGGAGATGATCACCACGCAGAAGATGGTCTTGAGACCGAAATTCCACCCCACGATAAATCCGGCGACCAGCAGCAGGACGGCATTGATGATGAAAACCATCGTACCGATCTGCAGGTCGATTCCCGCCGTCGAGAGCGCATTGCACAGCACGAGCGACAGACCTGCGGCGCCGCCGCCGACGCCGCCGGCCGGGAGTATGCAGCCGATCCAGCCGAAAGAGTACATCAGCATGCCGACAGCCATCAGAACATACTCCTTGACGGGTTTGAGCACGATGTCGGGATTGATGGGTTTCATAACGAAGGGGGTTATTCGGGGTTTGCCTCCGCAAAGGCGGCGCAGGCCGGACGCAGAGCCGGGTCCACCCGCGTTCTGCCGAGGCGCAGCCTACCTCTGCCGAAGTTTGTCTGCGGCAAAGGTAGTAAAAATTTCGCCTTGGTATACATTGCGTTCCTCCAATCTTTTTTCGAGCATCGCGAGCAGCTGCTCGTTGCGCACGAGGCCCCAGTTGCGGCCGTAATGGTAGCGCGGCGGAGCCTCCGAGGCGAAACGTTCGACGACCACGCCGGGACGCAGCCGGCGGAGGATTTCGACGAACAGGTCGATGTACTCCTCCGGCTCCCAGAAGCGGAAACGCTCCGGTGCGGCGTCGTACTCGGCGGCCATCGGCGTCGCGCGGAAAACCTGCAGCTGGTGGAACTTCACGGTCGTGAGCGGCAGGGCGTTGATCCGCTCCACCTGGTCGAGCAGCATCGCGTCGGTCTCGCCGGGAAGTCCGAGGATGAAGTGCGCGCCGACGTGCAGGCCCCTCGCGGCGGTCATCTCGACGGCGCGGCGGGCGCACGCGAAGTCGTGGCCCCGGTTGACGGCCCGGAGCGTGGCGTCGAAGGTCGATTCGATGCCGTATTCGAGGGCGACATACCGATCCCGGGCCAGCCCGGCGAAGTAATCGAGCTTGCGCTCGTCGACGCAGTCGGGGCGCGTGCCGACGACGATTCCCGCCACGCCGGGATGCGCGAGGGCCTCATCGTAAAGCCTCTTCAGCCGCTCCAGCGGGGCGTAGGTGTTGGAAAAAGCCTGGAAATAGACCAGGTAGCGCTGCGCCGAACGGTAGCGGTTGCGGTGGAATTCGATCCCCTCGGCGATCTGCTGCCCGACGCTCTTCGAGGGCATGCAATAAGAAGGGGTGAACGCTCCGTTATTACAGAACGTACACCCTCCCTCTCCGATCGTCCCGTCGCGGTTGGGGCAGGTGAAGCCCGCATCGACGGAAAGTTTCTGCACCCGGCAGCCGAACAGACGGCGGAAGTACCCCGCATAGGAGTTGAACCGCCTCGTATCGCCCCACGGGTAAGTCATCGCTACAAACCCCAGTCCGAAGGGTTATAGGAACTCTTCGGCGCGTTGGGCACGTTGGTGAAGAATGCGTGCCCGGTGAGTTTTTCGAGGTCCGAGATCGACATCAGCTCTCGGGATGTCACCTTCTGGCCCTTGAGGCCGTTGTTGTGCGCACGTACGAACGCCACGCAC
>RRZU010042977.1_pt1 | contig 13291 bp, 10 predicted proteins | sample 2165561 | NCBI WGS metagenome assembly RRZU01 (sample SAMN10456909, study PRJNA506462) | wastewater metagenome | isolation source: wastewater sludge | place: USA: Moscow, Idaho
CCATCAAAACCCCCTGCCACACAAATGGCAGGGGGTTTCGCTTTTAAACACCCAAAATACAACACGTGGAAACGCCGTCATTCATAACCTGCCGGCGCCCCAAAACGGCCGGGCAGGCGATTTGGCGTGAGTGTGTTTATCGGTAGGTGTCAGGCAGTGGGATGCTGAGGCTCGTGGTATGGAGATCAAAGAGACCGCGGCGTTGATCCTCGAAAAAGGCCTTCAAGGTGTATGAAACAGACCGAAAGGCTATCTCGTCCCAAGGGATCTGCTCTTCACTCATCAGGGTCGCTTCCAGCGACTCTTCGCCAGGCTGAAAGTCCAGATCGAGCAGGCGGGCACGGTAGATGATGTGAATCTGGCTTATGTGAGGCAGGTCAACAAACGTGAACATCGGACCGAGTGCGATCCTGGCGCCGGCTTCTTCGGCGGTCTCGCGTATTGCGGCCTCTCCGCAGGTTTCGTTGTTTTCCATGAAGCCAGCAGGAAGCGTCCAGCATCCATAGCGAGGCTCAATCGCCCGCTTGCACATGAGGATCTTGTCGTCCCAGGTTGCAAGAGCCCCCACAACTACCTTCGGGTTCTGGTAGTGGATCGTGCCGCAGTGATCACACACATGTCGGGGGAAGTTGTCGCCAGGAGGCACTTTCAGGCTTACTCGGGCACCGCAATGAGAACAATAATTCATGGCTGTAGGAAGCGCAGGGATGTTGGCTCGATTCTAATGGAAGCTGGCTCCGTATGTCCGCGGGAGAGCTCCGGAGGGGCAAAGAAGCTGAACTGCCAGGTTTTTCCGATAAGCTTCGAAGGCGCAGGTCGGGGACCGTCACTCTCACTGGAAACTTTATGGCGCAGCCAATGGATCTCACGAAGTTCGAACAACTTAAGGCCTCTGGAGACTTGCCGTCGCCGAAGGGGGTAGCTCTGGCCATCATCCGATTGATCCAGCAGGAGGATAGTTCGATCGGGGAGCTGGCTCGGGTGATCAAGACGGATCCGGCGTTCGTTGGGCGCTTGATCAAGGCGGCCAACGGCCTGACGGGCTACAACCGGCGGGCGGTTGCTTCCGTGCAGGAGGCGCTGATGGTGTTGGGTGTGCCGACGGTACGGACTCTGGCGCTTGGTTTCTCGTTGCTGTCGAGTTATCGGGACGGGCGCTGCAGGAACTTCGACTATGGGCGTTACTGGACCGGATGTCTTGTGTACGCGCTCGCGATGCAGGCCGTCACGCTGCGGACGCGGGCTGCAGCGGCAGAGGAAACCTTTTGTCTTGGACTGCTCGCCCGGATCGGCGAGCTGGCGCTGGCGACCATGTATCCGCTGGAATACGCCAAGGTCTTGCAGCAGACGCTCGAGTACAGGGATATCCCCCTGGCGGTGCTGGAGCAGCGTGCGTTTGCGATGGATCATCGGGAGTTGTGTTCGGCGATGCTCGCAGATTGGGGCTTCCCGCGCATCTTCCACCAGCCTGCCTTCTTTGCGGAGCAGCCCGACGAATCGGGCTATGCCGAGGGCTCGCGAGAGTTTGTAATGGCTCATTCGCTGCATTTGTCGTCGTTCATCGCGGAGATCTTCGTGGCCGAAGAGGCGGAGCGCCCCATTCTGGTGAGCCGTTTGTTCGAGATAGCTTCCAGGCTGTCGCTCGATCCGCTTGCCGTTACCGAGATGTGTGACGGCATCGTGAGGGAGTGGCAGGCATGGGGTACTCTGCTCGACCTCCAGACGCTGGAGGTTCCGCCTTTTGCCGAGCTTGTGACTCGTGGTGATGTAATTGCCGCAAGCCTGGCGGCTGAAGCTCGGGAGCGGGCCGGCGGCGGGGCTTCGATGGATGAGCTGCGTCCCGCCAAAGCCACTGAGGCCACGCCGCAGGGGCTGGCTGGATCGGCTGCGCTGGGCTTGCCGATGGGTGTACAGCCCATGCGGGTGTTGATCGTCGATGACGACGCATCCATGCGCGCACTGGTGCGGAAGGTGCTTGAGACGGTCGGGCACCAGGTGCTCGAGGCTGGCGATGGCCGTGTCGGGATGGAAATGGCGCTGGAGTTTCAACCGCAGCTCATGATCGTCGACTGGGTGATGCCGGAGATCAGCGGTCTGGAGCTGACCAGGGCCCTACGTCAGACGAAGATCGGGCGCAGCATCTACATCTTGGTGATGACCGGTCTCGAAGATGACGATCGTCTTATTGAGGCTTTCGAGAACGGCGTGGACGACTTCATGAGCAAGCCGATCAATCCGCGCGTGCTGGCGGCACGCCTGCGCGCCGGGCAGCGAGTGATCCGTCTGCAGCAGGAGCTGGATCGTGATCGGGAGGAGATCCGGCGTTTTGCCGCCGAGCTCGCGGTGTCGAATCGGCGCCTCCAGGAAGTCGCCCTGACGGATTCCCTCACCGGTTTCCCCAATCGACGCTATGCGATCGAGCGGGTTCAGCAGGAGTGGTCGGTTTCGTCTCGAACGCGACGGCCGCTGTCCTGCATGGTGATCGATGTGGATCAGTTCAAGAGTTACAACGATGCCCATGGCCACGATGTCGGCGATGCCGTGCTGAAGCAGGTCGCCGGTGCGGTCAAAGGTGCGCTGCGTGCCCAAGACATCGTGGCGCGCACAGGTGGCGACGAGTTTCTGGTGATCTGCCCGGATACCGGGCTGGATGCCGCGCTTGCCTGTGCGGAGCGCGTCCGGTTTGCCGTAGAGAGTGCCCCGCTGGCCTTGTCGGGGGAGTTGTTGAACATGTCGGTCAGTATCGGCGTGGCTACCCGCGACACCGTTATGGGTGATCCGGATGCATTGATCAAGCGCGCGGATCAAGCCTTGTATCTAGCGAAGAACAAGGGCCGCAACCGCATCATGACTGCTCAGTCCCTGCGCCCGGGGCCCGTCCTGCCTCCCCGTTGAGCGCAAGCTTGGCCGTTTGCGCACTAGTGCTCCGTTGCTTGGGGGGCGGCTGGTCGGCCTGCTCCATGTGCAGAAGGGTTGTTTGTAAGTAAATTTCTTACTCAAGTTGACGTAAAAGATCCTACGAAATTATCCGAAGCCCTCGAATGGCGGCTTTTGCCGGTTGACGGCAGAATTTGCCGCATACAAACAAAGCTTTGCCGAGGAGATGATCATGAGCGCCAACGGTCTGCACGACGAGATCAGGGAACTGAATCTTGCCTACCTGATGCTGACCCAGCACATGCTGCGCGATGACCGTGCTGCCGCGATCTATCGGCTCGGAATCGGCGAGGAAGTCGCCGACATGCTTGAAGGGCTTAGTTCAGCGCAGATCCTGCGGATGGCGAGCTCCAACATGTTGTTGTGCCAGTTCCGCTTCAACGACACCATGCTGGTCGATTTGTTGTCTTCTCATGGCCGTGAGCGCGGGGCCGCGCATCTCCACGCCGCGATCCTGGCGGCCGGTCGGCCGGTGGAGAGCCTTGCCTGATTTGCGGGCGATCGAAAGGAAGGCTCGAGATGCGTAACAAGAGCGTGCTGCAGGAAGCGCAAGACATCCAGAAGGCGGTCGAGCTGATTCGTCTGGGGGCGCGCATGCAGATGCTCGAGGTCGAAACTTCCATCAGCCGCGAACGGCTTCTGAAGCTCTACAAGGAGGTCAAGGGGGTTTCCCCCCCCAAGGGAATGCTGCCCTTTTCAACCGACTGGTTCATGTCGTGGCAGCCGAACATCCATGCCTCCCTCTTCATGGCGCTTTATCGCTTTGTCCGCGCCCATGCCGGTCAGGAGGGGCTTGACGCGATTGTCCAGGCCTACCGGCTCTACAACGATCACATTGAATCTTTCGAGATGGAGCAGGTTCTTTCCCTGACGCGGGCGTGGACCTTGATTCGTTTCTTCGACGCCAAGCTCCTGCAGTCAGCCAGATGTACATGCTGTGGTGGGGAGTTCGTCGTGCATGCCTTCGATCCAACCAGCGATTATGTTTGCGGCCTCTGTCATGTTCCGTCCCGTGCAGGCAAGACCAAGAAGGCGGCTGTCGCAGCAGCAAACCCGATTCCCTGACCCTCCCTCTTCCGTCTGAAGAGTTGATGCCGCCGACGATCTGGCGGCATTTTTTTCGAGCTCTTCGGGTGACGACAAGCTTGCTTCGGGTGCTCAAGTTTCTCCAGGCAGGGCCGATATGAGCGGTGAAGAATAATGCACCCGGGCGGCTTTGGGGCTGCCCACAGACTGAGGTTTCACGATGTTTCTGATCATCGGCTACGTCATCATCCTTGCAGCAGCCCTCGGTACCTATGCGGTGCACGGCAGTCTGGCCGCCTTGTGGGTGCCGACCGAGTACATCGCGATCGTCGGCCTGGCAATCGGAGGTTTCGTGGCTGGTAACGGGCCCAAGGCAATCAAGGGTACTATCGCAGCCCTGCCGACCATCTTCAAGGGCTCGCCCTACAACAAGGCCTACTACATCGATGTGCTGTGCATGCTTTACGAGATCCTGGCGAAGGTCCGCAAGGAAGGCCTGATGTCGATCGAAGGCGATATCGAGAATCCGGAGGGCAGCCCGATCCTGTCCAAGTACCCGGCCTTCACTGCGGATCACCATGCAGTGGATTTTCTCTGCGACTACCTGCGCATGATGGTCGGGGGCAACCTTAACGCCTTCGAAATCGAGAATCTGATGGATATCGAGATGGAGACCCATCACCAGGAGGCCCACATGCCTGCGCACGTGGTGTCCAAGGTTGCTGACGGCGTGCCGGCCTTTGGTATCGTCGTGGCGGTGATGGGGGTGGTGAACGTGATGGGCTCGGTTGGTCAGCCGCCGGCCGTGCTCGGCAAGATGATCGGTGGTGCGCTGGTGGGCACCTTCCTGGGTATCCTTGTTTCCTATGGTTTCGTCGCTCCGGTGGCGGGGCAGCTCGAGCAGAAGGTCGAGGAGGGGGGCAAGATCTACCAGTGCATGAAGGCCGTATTGCTGGCGAGCATGAACGGCTACGCCCCGCAGGTCGCAGTCGAGTTTGGTCGCAAGGTGCTTTTTGCGGCGGACCGCCCGGGCTTTGCCGAGTTGGAAGAAGCCATCAAGGGCAAGAAGTGATGAGTGCCCGATTCACCGCGTATGAGGCAGCAGGGCCTGTCGGCCTCGTGGGAGTGCTGTCATGAGTGACGACACCCAGCAGCCGATTGTCGTCAAGAAAATCAAGAAGGGCGGCGGCGGTGCGCACGGCGGAGCCTGGAAGATCGCTTACGCCGACTTCGTGACCGCGATGATGGCCTTCTTTCTCCTCATGTGGCTGCTCGGTTCCACGGCCCAGGGAGATCTGCAAGGCATCGCCGAGTTCTTCAACTCTCCGCTCAAGGTGGCGATGAGTGGTGGCTCCGGTGCTGGCGATGCGACCAGTCCGATCGCCGGTGGTGGCCAGGATCTGACCCGCTCGGTCGGACAGGTGAAGCGTGGTGACGTGGAGGGCAAGCGCTCCTTGAATCTGGAGGCAGCCAAGGGGGCTGTCAGGGCTGCGGGTGACGAGGGCGGGCAGGACGCCGAGAAGAAGCGGGAAGAGCGCAAGGAGCGTGCCCGGCTGGAAGACCTGAAGGGCCAGATCGAGGCAATCATCGAAGCAAGCCCGAGCCTGCGGCCCTTCAAGAGCCAGCTCTTGCTCGACATCACGACCGAGGGCTTGCGCATCCAGATCGTCGATGAGCAGAACCGGCCGATGTTCGACTCGTCGAGTGCCTCGCTCCGGCCCTATACCCAGGAGCTTCTGCGCTCCATCGGCGCAACCCTCAACGGTGTCGACAACACCATCAGCCTGTCGGGCCACACCGACTCCACCCGTTACGCCGGGGGCGAGCGGGGTTTTTCCAACTGGGAGCTGTCGGCCAACCGTGCCAATGCGTCCCGGCGTGAGCTTGTGGCAGGGGGGCTGGCGGAGGGAAAGATCGTCCGGGTCGTCGGTCTGGCTGATACCTTGCCCCTGGATCCCACCAATCCGACGGCGCCGCTCAACCGAAGGATCAGCATCATCGTCTTGAACAAGCAGGCCGAAGCCGCTTTGCGCGGGGGAAGCGATAGGAAGCTCGACGTGAATACCGGGGGCGGAGTTGATATCGGTGACATCCGCGCCGGGCTGGGCGCCCCGCCGCGCCCTGCGCCCCGTCAGGCGCCTAAAGAATCGACTGCTGATTGACGATATTCAAGCTTATATATCCCTTTGTGATCGAACGACAATGAAGCTGTCTCGAACCTCTGCGATTGCGCTCGGGCTGGTCTGGTCGGGGCTGGCAGTATGGGTCTCGTCCCAGCTGTCTGGCGTCATGGCTGGCGCTCCGGTGGCGGTGGCGGGGGCCGCAGTGGGGTGGCTGTTGCTGGTGGGCCTCTTGCCAAAAGCTCCCGCGCTCGGGCTGGCCGTTGTGAAGACGGCGCCGCCTGACGAGGAGGGCTTGAGCGCACTCGAGACGGTTCTGCGCGAATGCGCCCTGTCTTTCCGGGCGCAACATGAGGCCATCCGCAGCGAGGTGGGCCGGGTGCAGAGCATGCTCTCCGATGCCATCCTGACGTTGACGACGAGTTTCAACGGCATCCTCGCCGCGACCCAGGCCCAGGAGGCGATCGCCGTCAGCCTCGTGAAGGACGATGACGACGCCGAGAGCGGGGCGAGTTTCGATGAGTTCATCAAGAACACCTCTGACGTCATGCAGAAGGTCGTCGATAACGTCATCATGAACAGCAAGCTCGGCATGGAACTTGTCGAGCTGACCGATCGCATCTCCAAGCGGGCTGCCGACGTGGAGAGCATCCTGGGCGAGATTGCGGGGATCGCCAAGCAGACCAATCTGCTGGCGCTCAATGCGGCCATCGAGGCTGCGCGCGCCGGCGAGGCCGGGCGTGGCTTTGCGGTGGTTGCCGACGAGGTCAGAGATCTGTCGACCCGGACGAGTCAGTTCAGCCAGCAGATTGCCGTGGTGATGAAGTCGATGCGGGAAGGCGTCAGCGGGGCAGAAGATGCCATCGAGCGGCTGGCTTCCACCGACATGAACTTCGCGCTCGAGTCGAAGCAGCAGGTGGAGCAGGTGCTGACCTCGATGGAAAGCCTCAATCAGCAGCGTGGCAAGGCGATCGTGCTGCTGGGCGAGCACGCCCGCACGATGGATGGGGAGGTCGGTCGCGCCGTCACTGCGCTGCAGTTTCAGGACATGGTGTCGCAGCTCATCGCCCATGTCGACAGACGCACGGCCGCCCTCGACGCCTTCATGGCGGAGTTCGATGCGTTGTCCGACGAAATCCGGCAGATGGCTGCCTCGGGTGATTCGGCGGCGTTGCAGAGGAAAGCGGGTGACGTCAGGCATCACCTGGCGGGTTTCGAGGAGCGCCTTGGCGGTAGCCCGGTAAGCCAGAAGGAAATGTCGCACGGCGACATCGATTTGTTTTAGTTTCAGAACCCTAGGAAAGAATAATGGCCAAGACCGTACTCACCGTTGATGATTCTGCCTCCATCCGGCAGATGGTGTCATTCACCCTGAAAAGCGCTGGCTACGAGGTGGTTGAAGCCGTGGATGGCATGGATGGCCTCGAGAAGGCGAAGGGCAAGAGCTTCAATCTGGTGCTCACCGACCAGAACATGCCGAGGATGGATGGCTTGTCCCTCATCAAGTCCCTGCGGGGCATGCCCTCCTATCGCAGCGTGCCCATCCTGATGCTCACCACTGAGTCGTCCGACACGATGAAGTCCCAGGGGCGTGCGGCAGGCGCGACCGGCTGGCTGGTCAAGCCCTTCGACCCGCAGAAGCTGATCGAGGTCGTCAAGAAGGTGATCGGCTAAGCAAAGGCCCGGCGTCAGCGGGGCAGGGAGACAGGCATGGCCATAGACATGAGCCAGTTCTACCAGGTGTTCTTCGAGGAGGCTGCGGAGCACCTGGCGAGCATGGAAGCGTTGCTGCTGGCTATCAATCCGGCGGCGCCGGATCCGGAAGAGGTCAATGCGCTCTTCCGGGCGGCCCATTCGATCAAGGGCTCGAGCGGGACCTTTGGCTTCCAGGACATGATGGAAGTCACGCACATCCTCGAGACCATGCTCGACCGGGTGCGCAAGGGCGAGGCACCCCTTACCGACGACATGGTCGATGCATCGCTCGTGGCGGGGGATGTGCTCAAGAATCTGCTCGGCGCGCACCGGGGCGAGGAAGAGCCCGATCGCGCCGCCGCCGAAGCCATCTGCCACCGCCTGGGGGCCCTGTGCCGCGCGCTCGACAGCCCTCCCGGCCCGGCGGCAGCTCCCTTGCCTGTGCCCGGGGGCGTTCCCGTAGTCTCGGCGCCGGCGCCCGGAGCTGAGGCCGGTTACGATCTCCATTTCCGTATCTCCGGCGAGCCGGGCGCAGTGTCTGGAGGCCTGGCCAGCCTGGTGGATGAGTTGGGCAGTTTCGGCCGCGTGGAAACGATCGCCGCCTCGCCCGAAGCGGGCGGAGAGTGTCACCTGCGGATTGTCACCGAGGTGAGCCCCGAGACACTTGCCGGGGTCGTCGATTTCGTGGCCGATGCCGCTTCGCTGCGGATCGAAGCCTTTGCCGCTCCTGCCCAATCTGCCGAGGAGGACGCCTACGGCTTCTTCACCGAACTCGAGCAGGTGGTTGATGAGGCCTATGGTTTCTTCGAGCCGCTTCCGGAGCTCCCCGCGGTGAGTGAGCCCTACGGCCTGTTCTCGGATGTCGAGGTGGCGGTGGAGCCCTATGGTTTCTTCGCCGAGCTACCGCTCCCGGAGCAGGTGCCCACGCCGGTGGCGACCGCTCCGGCTGGTGAGACGGCCTATGGCTTCTTCGAGCCCGTCGCGCCCTCGTCAGCGCAGCTGCCGTCTGCCGAGGCGCCCGCGGTGCAGCCGCCTGCGGTGGTGGCCGAGCTCCCTCCTGCCACCGTAAAGAAGGCGCCGGCCAAGCCCGCCGGGGCGGGAGACACCGGCTCCATCCGGGTCAGCGTCGAGAAGGTCGACCAGATGATCAACCTGGTCGGCGAGCTGGTCATCACCCAGGCGATGCTCACCCAGGCGGCGAGCAACGTCGATCCGGTGGTGTTCGAGCGCCTGATCAATGGCCTGGCCCAGCTCGAGCGCAACACCCGCGACCTGCAGGAATCCGTGATGTCGATCCGGATGATGCCGATCTCGGTGGTGTTCAGTCGTTTTCCGCGGGTCGTGCGGGATCTCTCCCAGAAGCTCGGCAAGCAGGTCGAGCTCAAGACGATTGGCGAGACGACCGAGATGGACAAGAGTCTGGTGGAGCGGATCACCGACCCGCTCACCCACCTGGTCCGCAACAGCCTCGACCACGGCCTCGAGACGCCCGAGAGGCGCCGTGCCGCCGGCAAGCCGGAAACCGGCACGATCACCCTGTCGGCTTACCACCAGAGCGGCAACATCGTGATCGAGGTGGGCGACGATGGTGCCGGCCTCAACCGCGCCCGCATCCTGGCCAAGGCCAAGGAGCGCGGCATGGCGGTCAGCGACGCGATGAGTGATCAGGAGGTCTGGCAGCTCATCATGGAGCCGGGCTTCTCGACGGCCGAGCAGGTCACCGAAGTGTCCGGTCGGGGAGTCGGCATGGACGTGGTGAAGAAGAACATCTCGGCAATGGGCGGCCGCATCGAACTAGAATCGATGACCGGCGTCGGCACCCGCATTACCGTGCGCCTGCCGCTGACCCTGGCCATTCTCGACGGCATGAGCGTCGGCGTCGGGCCGGAAACCTACATCATCCCGCTGGGCTACGTGATGGAGTCCATGCAGCCGGAACGAGGCATGATGAAGAGCGTCTCGGGGGTCGAGCGTCTGATTCAAGTGCGGGGCGAATACCTCCCGGTGATCTGCCTGCACGAGGTCTTCCACATCACAGGTGCGATCACCGACTGGTCGAAGGGGATCATGGTCGTGCTTGAGGCCGACGGGCAGAGCGCCGCTCTCTTCATCGACCAGCTGATCGGTCAGCACCAGGTGGTCATCAAGAGCCTCGAGGCCAATTACCGGCGTGTGCCGGGTATTGCCGGGGCGACGATCATGGGCGATGGCCGGGTCGCGCTGATCCTCGATGTCCCGGTCCTCGTCGACATGGCGAGGCGGGTTCTGCCGGCGGCGGCCTGACGTCCTCCGCGTGCCTGCCACAGATCAAGAAGGCCACCTCCGGGTGGCCTTTTGCTTGAGCACGATGCCTTCAGAAAGGGATCTCACTGCCGTAAAAAGAGCATCCCCAACGAGGAGTCTTTCACCATGTTGCAGGCCGCCCAGACCACCGCAGCTCTCGAGTCGGAAGAGTCCGGCTTTGCCCAGGAGCTTCTGACCTTCACCCTGGGGGCGGAGGAGTACGCCATCGACATTCTGAAGGTCCAGGAGATCCGCGGCTACGATGCGGTGACGACCATCGCCAATGCGCCGAGCTTCATAAAGGGTGTCATCAACCTGCGCGGCACGATCGTGCCCATCGTCGATCTGCGCATCAAGTTCTCGGTCGGGGTCGCCGAATACACCCCGTTCACCGTGGTCATCATCCTCAACATCGGCGGCCGGGTCGTCGGGATGGTGGTCGACGCGGTGTCCGACGTCATCTCCCTGAAGCCCGAGCAGATCCGGCCCGCGCCGGACTTTGCCTCGTCCGTGGATACGGCCTACATCATGGGCCTCGGGGCCCTCGGCGAGCGCATGTTGATCGTCGTCGACATCGAACGCCTCATGTTGTCCAGCGAGATGGCGCTGGTCGACGAAGCGGCCCAGTAAGCCCGCCGGCCGGCCGCAGCGGTCACGCCAATCCGAAGCCGAAAGAGACTAGTCATGAGTGGAATCCTCTCCCCAGCCGTGAGTGTGATGAACCGGCTATCCGTGCAGGGCAAGATGGCTCTGCTGGGTGTGATCGCGATGGTGCCGGTGATCGTCCTGGCCTACATGCTGAACGAGCGCATCGACGGCGAGATCAACTTCACCCGCAAGGAAACCCAGACCGTTCCGATGGTGATGCCCGCCCGGCAGCTGATGCAGGCGGTGCAGGCCCATCGTGGCGTCTCCCAGACCGTCATCGGCGGCAACAGCGCACTGGCCGGGCGGATGTCTGAACTCCAGGCCAAGGTGGCCGCCGCCCTCAGGGATGGCGATGCCGCCGATGTGCAGCATGGCGCAGCACTCGGAAGCACCCAGGAGTGGAGGCGCCTGCGTCAGGGCTGGGCTGACGTGCAGGCCAAGGCCGTGACGATCGGTGCCGAGGACAGCTTCCGCCTGCATACCGACTACATCGAGCGGGTGCGGGATTTCATCACCAGCATTGCCGATCGAACCAACGCGACGCTGGATCCAGAGCTGGAAACCTTCTACCTCATGGATGTCTTCGTGGTCCGTCTGCCGGCGCTGGCCGAAGATGCCGGTCGGGCACGTGCCCTCGGTACGGGGCTGGCGATGCGCCAGAAGCAGACCGAGGCCGAGCGAGTCGAGATGACGGTGATGCAGCGCCGCATGCAGGATGGTCGGGCCGCTATCGAAGCCTCATTGAGCAAGGCCGGCAGCCAGGATGCCAGCTTGCGCGCCACCCTGTCCGGTGCCGGCAAGACGCTGGATGGCAGCTTGAAAGATTATCTCGGGCTGATGCAGACCGGCTTGTTGAGCACGAGCGAAATCACGCTGGTGCCTACGCGTTACTTCGATGTGGCCACCAAGGCCGTCGACGGTGCCTATGGCCTCTTCGATCTGGCTGCCACGGAGTTCGATCAGCGTCTCGCCAAACGCCTCGCCCGTCTCGAGCGTGCCCGCGCCCTGGCGATCGGGGTGATCGCCGTCAGCCTTCTGGTAGTGGGCTATCTCTTCGTCGGTCTGCGTCGGGCCATGCTGCAGGCCATCGGCCAGATCGAGGCAGGTGTCGGCCGCATGGCCCAGGGCCGGCTCGACGAGCAGGTGGTGGTTACATCCCGCGATGCATTCGGCGACATCGCCGGTGCCCTCAACGGCATGCAGTCCAAGCTGCTGGCCAAGATCTCCGCCGACAAGGTCGTCGCGGAGAGCAATCTGCGGGTGCGCAACGCCCTCGACAAGGCCAACACCAACGTCATGCTGGCCGATACGGATGGGCAGATCGTTTATTGCAACGAAGCCGTTATCAACATGCTGCGCAATGCCGAGCGCGACATCCGCAAGGAGCTACCCGCGTTTCAGGTCGATGGCCTGGTGGGGAGTAACTTCGACCTCTTCCACAAGAGCCCGGCGCATCAGCGCAATCTTCTCGGGCGGCTGTCCGGTGAGCACCGTGCCACGGTGAAGCTGGGCGGGCGCACCTTCGCGCTGGTGGCCAATCCGGTGATCAACAGCGAGGGCGTGCGTCTGGGGGCGGTGGTCGAGTGGGTCGATCGAACCGACGAGGTCCATGCCGAAGAGGAACTGGCGACCCTGATGCAGGCTGCGCTCCACGGCGATTTCAGCCAGCGGCTGTCGGTGGAGGGCAAGAAGGGCTTCTTCGTCACGCTCACCGAGGGCATGAACCAGCTCACCGGCATCATCTCGACCAGCCTCAACGACCTTGCCCGAGTGCTCAACGCGATCGCCAAGGGCGACCTGACGGAGAAGATCACGGCCGACTACGGCGGCACCTTCGGTCAGCTGAAGGATGACACGAACACCACGGTGGAGCGCCTGCGCGAGGTGGTGGGCCAGATCAAGGAAGCGTCGGAATCGATCAACACGGCGGCCCAGGAAATCGCGGCGGGCAACTCGGACCTCTCGGCGCGTACCGAAGAGCAGGCGAGCAGCCTCGAGGAGACGGCCAGCTCGATGGAGCAGCTCAACGCGACGGTGCGCCAGAACGCCGACAACGCGCGCCAGGCGCGGGAGCTGGCGAGCTCGAGCAACGCGGTGGCGGAGCAGGGCGGCGAGATGGTGAACCGGGTGGTGGGCACGATGGGCTCGATCCAGGAGAGCTCGAAGAAGATCTCGGACATCATCGGCGTGATCGACTCGATCGCCTTCCAGACCAACATCCTGGCGCTCAACGCGGCGGTCGAAGCGGCGCGTGCGGGCGAGCAGGGGCGCGGTTTTGCGGTGGTGGCGAGCGAAGTGCGCAGCCTGGCGCAGCGTAGTGCGCAGGCCGCACGGGAGATCAAGGCGCTGATCGCCGACAGCGTGGACAAGGTGGAAGACGGCGCGAAGCTGGTGAACGAAGCGGGCCAGACGATGGAAGAGGTGGTGACGAACTTCCAGAAGCTGTCGGCGCTGGTCACCGAGATCGCCGAGGCGAGCCAGGAGCAGAGCGGTGGAATCGAGCAGGTGACCCAGGCGGTGGGCCAGATGGACGAGGTCACCCAGCAGAACGCCGCCCTCGTGGAAGAGGCCGCCGCGGCAGC
>RRZU012358098.1_pt1 | contig 13289 bp, 10 predicted proteins | sample 2165561 | NCBI WGS metagenome assembly RRZU01 (sample SAMN10456909, study PRJNA506462) | wastewater metagenome | isolation source: wastewater sludge | place: USA: Moscow, Idaho
ATTTTATTGGGTACATTGCTGCTATTCTTACCACTATATCTTTTGTTCCCCAAGCTATTCTAACTATCAAAACAAAAGTCACTAAAGGAATTTCTCTTCCTATGTATATATTATTTACTCTAGGAGTATTTTGCTGGCTTATATATGGTATACATTTCAAAATGATGCCTGTTATTTTAGCAAATACTGTTACTCTAAGTTTAGCTTCTATTATACTTGTTTTCAAAATCAAATATAAGTAAAAGAGGCTGACTCAAAAAGTCAGCCTCTTTTTTTGCTTTATTATATCTTTCTATGAAAATTAACAAGGAATCTTCCTTGTTTTTAGAGGTTCGGGGCAAAGCCCCGTAATTCAACACCCAAACGTCCACGCCAAACAGACTGTGTCACAATTGTTTTTATTAGAAATTTCGTACTATATATAGTGCAATTTCTAACGAAAATACACTACATGTTGTGTTAAAATTTTGAAATTTTGAATTGTGACACAGCCTGGAAGGCGTGGGCACTTGGATATAACCTGAGTAGATACTATTTTTTTAAAGTTAAGAGAGCATTCTCTTAATTTTTGGTATTTAAAAAAAGTTTAGGAGCTGAAAAAATGAAATTAATTGAAAAAGAAATTGAAAGTATTTTTTTAACAACAGTTAAAAAAATATATGCAGAAACGGATTTTACAGCTGTACAAATACAGCCAACAAATAATGAGAAATTTGGAGATTACCAAACAAACTTTGCTATGGTAAATTCAAAAGCATTAAAATCAAATCCACGAAGCATAGCTCAAACTATTTTAGATAACCTTGAAGAAAATCCAATTATTGAGAAATTAGAAATTGCAGGACCAGGATTTATTAATATATATATAAAAAATGACTATTTATCTGAAAAAATCACTAAAATCGGTAAAGAAAATTTCGAATTTGATTTTTTAAATAGAAGTGGAGACGTAATTATAGATTACTCTTCTCCAAATATTGCAAAAAGAATGCATATTGGGCATTTAAGAAGTACAGTAATAGGAGACTCTATAAAAAGAATCTATAAATATTTGGGATATAAAACGATTGCTGATAATCATATTGGTGATTGGGGAACTCAATTTGGGAAACTTATAGTTGGGTATAATAATTGGTTAGATAAAGCTTCCTACGAAGCAGAGGCTATAGAAGAACTAGAAAGAATTTATGTTGAATTTTCTAGTAGAGCTGAAGAAAATCCAAGTTTAGAAGATTTGGCAAGAGAAGAATTGGTTAAATTACAGCAAGGTAATGAAAAAAGTACAGGCCTTTGGAAAGAATTTATAAAGGTTTCATTGGGAGAATACGATAAAGTATATAGTAGATTAGATATAAATTTTGATACTTATAAAGGGGAATCATTTTATAATGATATGATGCCTCATATAATTTCTTTGTTAAAAGAAAAAAATATAGCAAGAGAAGATAATGGAGCGCAAGTAGTATTTTTTGAAGAAGAAGAAAACTTACACCCTTGTATAGTTCAGAAAAAAGATGGGGCATTTTTATATGCAACAAGCGATTTAGCAACTATTGAGCACAGAAGAAAAGAATATGATATAAATAAAATAATCTATGTAACAGATGAAAGACAACAAGACCATTTTAGACAAGTTTTCAAAATAGCAGAAATGTTAGGATGGACTGAAGATAGATCCCATGTATGGTTTGGAATAATGAGATTTGCTGATGGAATCTTTTCGAGTAGAAAAGGGAATGTTATAAAACTTACAGATTTACTTGATGAAGCTGTAAAGAGAGCTTATGAAATAGTAGAATTAAAAAATCCTAACTTAAGTCAAGAGGAAAAAAGAAATATTGCCGAAATAGTAGGTATAGGAGCAGTTAAATATGCCGACTTATCACAAAATAGACAATCAGCAATAATCTTTGAGTGGGATAAAATTTTAAGTTTTGAAGGAAATACATCACCGTATTTACAATATGTGTATGCGAGAGTTCAAAGCTTACTTAAAAAGGCTAAGGAGCAAGGAATAAGTGAATATGGGGATAAGTTAATACTGAAAGAAAGTGCAGAAAGAAATTTGGCATTAGCTCTTTTACAATTCCCTAGCACAGTATTAAGTGCAGCAAATAGCTGTAAACCAAATCTTGTAGCTGACTACATATTTGAAACTGCAAAGAAATTTAATACTTTTTATAATGCAATACCTATACTTAAAGAAGAAGACTCTGAAGTGCTAAAATCTAGACTTTTACTTTCAGAGAGAACTGGAAAAATAATGAGAGATGGGTTAGAATTATTAGGAATAAAAACTGTTGACAGAATGTAATAGATTTGCCTAAAACTAGGAGGGAACAATATGGATCAAGTAAAAAAAACAGCAATACAAGACTTACAAGCAGTAGTATTTATGCTTAATAGAGCATACTATGGGGTACCTATTTTACAAGTTCAGGAAATTGTTAAAATGACAGAAATAACAGAGCTTCCGAACACTCCAGATTTTGTCCAAGGGATAGTAAACTTAAGAGGTAAAATTATACCTATTATTGATATGAGAAAAAGATTTGGGCTTCCAGAAGAAACAATAGATGAAAACTGGAAAATTCTTATTTTGAAAGAGGAAGACGTATTGTTTGGTGTAATGGTTGACCAAATATCTGAAGTGGAAAAAGTTCCAGCTACACTTATTGAGAAACCACCTAAAATAGTTGCAGGAGTAAATGGTAAATTTATTAATGGAATTGCAAAAACAGAAAATAGATTATTAATTTTACTTGATATAGCTAAAATTTTATCTGATGAAGAAAAAGAACTATTACAAGACATAGAAAGTGTATAAAACAAGGCGGATATTTTGTCCGCCTTTAGCTATACTTAAGGGATTTAATTGTGGGAGTTGAATAGATGAAAGAAGAACTACTAATAATTACAGGAATTGCTGGGGCAGGAAAGTCAACGGCCATTAATTTTTTTGAAGATAGAGGCTATCTTGCTATTGATAATTTACCTGTAATTTTTTTGCCAAAATTATGCGAAACTTATACAGAAAATAAAAAAAAAGTACCAAAATTAGCTGTAGTAATTGATTTTCGTTCTTGGGAAAATATGGGAGAGGTTTATGAAGCCTTTAATGAGCTAAAAAAAATGGGTATTAGTTATAAAATACTTTTCTTAGATGCAAAATCAGAGATTATTATTAATAGATATAACCTTACTAGAAGAAAACATCCAATAAGAGAATTTGGAACTTTGAATGAAAAAGTAACTGAAGAGAAAAAAAGATTAGAAGAACTAAGACTTATGTCAAATTATGTTATAGATACTTCAGAGCTTTCAGCAAAGGATTTACTTAAAAGTTTAGAAAGCTTTTCTGATAGTGGGGAAAAACAATTAACTCTTAGTATTTTTTCTTTTGGATTTAAATACGGGCTTCCTATAGCAATGGATTTACTGTTTGACGTAAGGTTTTTACCTAATCCTTATTATATTGAGGAGCTTAAGGAAAAAACAGGAAATGATAAAGAAGTTAGTGATTATGTAATGAGTTTTGATGAAAGTAAGGAATTTTTTGATAGACTTACCAGTATGTTAGATTATCTGATGCCAAAATATATAAAAGAAGGAAAATCACATCTTACAATAGGAATAGCATGTAGTGGTGGGAAACATAGATCTGTAACTTTTGTTAATGGCTTATATGATTATTATAAAAAATCCCATGATTTTGAAGTAATAAAACATCATAGAGATATAGATAAGTAAAGAAGATTAGATATCTATTGATATCTGTTTGGGGACATTATGCTAGAAAAAATTAAAGAATTTCCAGAAAGTCCTGGAGTATATTTAATGCACAAGGATTCTGAAATTATATATGTTGGGAAAGCAAAAAATTTGAAAAAGAGAGTTAGTTCTTATTTTAATAGGGAGCACTCTGATACAAAAACAAGAGAACTTGTGAAAAAAGTAGAAAAAATAGAGTATATAATTTGCAATAGTGAAATAGATGCTCTTATTTTAGAAGACAATTTAATAAAAAAGCACCAACCTAAATATAATATTTTGCTAAAGGACGAAAAAACTTATCCTTATGTAAAAATAACTAAAGAGACTTTTCCAAAGATTACGATAATAAGAACAACAAAGGCTTTTGAAGAAAAAAATGCTAATTATTTTGGTCCTTTTCCTCAAGGAGTATATGGCTTTATGAAAGTCTTAAAAAAAACATTTCCAATTAGAGACTGTAACAGAGACATGGAGAGGAAATATGACAGACCTTGTTTAAAGTACCATATGAAGCTGTGTTTAGGGCCTTGCGTTTATAAAGATATAAAAGAGGAGTATGATGAAACCTTAAAAGAACTTAGAGATTTTTTAAAAGGAGATATAAAAGAAGTTCTTAATTTTTATAAGGCTAAAATGGAAGAAGCTTCTGAAAATATGGATTTTGAAAAGGCTATTTCTTATAGAGATAAAACAAGAGATTTGGAAAAATTGAAACAAAGTCAGGTTTCAGAGCTTGGTAAAAATATTGATGAAGATATTTTTGTATTTAATTTGGAAAAATTAAGACTTTTTATTTGCGTTTTGAGTGTAAGAGAGGGTAAAATAGTAGGGAAAAGTTCATTTAATCAAGAGATAGATGAACTATATAAAGAAGAACTTTTTATTAATATAGTTACTGAGTATTACACGAAACATCCTTTACCCAAGAATTTAGTATTTCAAGGAGAATTAATTGAACACAAGGAACTTTTGGATAAATGGTTAAAGCTAAAAGGTAGTATAAATACTTATTTTCCTAAAATAAAGTCTAGAAAAAAAGAACTTTTGGACATGGCTATTTTGAATCTTGATAAAGATATGGAAAAATATTATGCAAGTAAAAGAGTTGTAGAAGAAGGTCTTATAAAGCTCTATAAAACTTTGGGACTTAAAAAATATCCTAGAAGAATAGAATGTTTTGATATATCTAATATTCAAGGAGCTGACGCAGTAGCGTCTATGTCTGTAGCTATTGACGGAAAGGCTAAAAATTCTGAATATAGAAAATTTAAAATAAAAACTAAATCTACACCTGACGATTTTGCTATGATGAGAGAAGTAATGAATAGAAGATTTAGCAAGCTTGAAGAGAAAGATTATCCTGATTTACTTCTTATTGATGGAGGAAAAGGTCAGCTTAATTCCTGTGGAGAAATAATTTATAATCTGGGATTATATGATAAAATAGAACTTATAAGTATAGCTAAAAGAGAAGAAGAAATATTTAAACTAGGCGAAAGCGAGCCTTATATATTTAGCAGAAATGATGAGACTTTAAAAATTTTACAAAGACTTAGAGATGAAGCCCATAGATTTGGAATTACTTATCATAGAAAGCTTCGTAGCAAGAGAATTATTAGCAGTGTCCTTGATAAAGTAGAGGGTATTGGAGAAAAAAGAAAAAAAGAACTTCTAAAAACCTTTGGAAGTGTTGAAGGCATAAAAAAAGCTACTTTTGAAGAATTAAGAAAAATATTGCCTGAAAAAGTAGTCTTATTATTACAAGAGCATTTGAAAGGAGATGAATAAAATTAAAAATGTATTAGTTATTGATGATGAAAGTACTGTAAGGTTACTTTTGAAAGAACTTATAATAGATTTGAATTATGGTTTTTTTGAAGCTCCAAGAGCAGAAAAGGGAATGAAAATATTAGAAAAAGAAGATATATCATTAATTTTTTTGGATATTCAATTACCAAATACTAGTGGACTTGATATTCTTCCTAAAATTAAAGATATGTACCCGGATATACCTGTTTATATGATAAGTGCCTTTCATAATATGGAAAGTGTAGTGAAAAATATGAATATGAATATATCAGGTTTTGTAGGAAAACCATTTGATATTTATGCCATAAAAAAAATATTGGAAAAAGAATTAAACTAAGGGGGATTTATGAAAGTAAAGGTATTAAATTTAAAAGAAGGAATGTTGCTAAAACACCCTGTTTTTTCAAATGAATTAGTATTAATGGATAGGGGACAAGTAATAACTGAAAAACATATAGAAAGACTTAAACACTATCATATTCATGAAGTTGATATAGTTAGTGACAAAGAACTTAAACTTAGAGAAATTAAAGAAAAAGAAAAAATAATAAAAGAAGAATTTAAGAAAGCATACAAAGAAACTGTTGTAAAAACAAAAGAACTTTTTTCTAAGGCAATAGACAAAGATGTTGATAATAAAGTTGTTGACTCTATAGTAGGAGATACCCTAAAAAACCTTGAAAAGAATAGTGACATTTTCCTTACTTTACTTAGTATGAGAGAAGAAGGCAACTATTTATACGAACATTCAATAAAAACTACTATTATAGCCTTAAGTATAGGGAAAAGATTGGGATATAAAGAAGAGGAACTTAGACTTCTAGGTAAAGCTTGTTTGCTTCATGATATTGGGATGTTTTCTATAGATAATACAATACTTAATAAAAAAGAAAAATTAACAGAAAAAGAATTAATTACAATTAGAAATCACACAAAAGAAGGAGCAGAAATCCTTAAAAAAGAAGAAGAAGTAGTTAGATTGTGTGCCCTTCATCATCATGAAAGAGTAGATGGAGAGGGATATCCAAATAAAATCAAAGGTGAAGAGCTACCAGAAATAGTAAGAATAGTAAGTATTGCAGATGTTTATACAGCTCTTATTTCAGACAGAGGTTATAGAGAAGCAAAAGATCCAAAAGAAGTGATTACTTATCTTATGCAAATGAGTGCAAAACAAGTAGATACTAATATTGTAAAAAAACTTTTGGAAAATATGAGCCTGTTTGCGATAGGTTCTTATGTAAGACTTAATAATGGGCTACGTGCAAAAGTAGTAAAGGCAACAGAAAATCCTTTTAGACCAGTTGTAGATGTTGAAGAAGGAGATAAGTTCGAAAGAATAGATTTAAGTGATAGAGACAATGCACTAATTTATATTATGAGGTTAATAGTTTAATGAAAAAAATTACATTATTTTTATTTACTTTACTCCTTTTACTAGGTTGTAATAGAGAAATTGTTTTAAGGAAAAATCAAAATATGCTTGCACCTTATAATGAAAAAATTTTTCCAAAGGGTGATTATGAATTACCTATATATAGGCTTAATTATCCTAAGGAACTTAAGGATAAACAGGTATTTTTGAATGAATTGAATGTTCTTTTGAAGAAATATTATTTAGGAGAAAAAAAGATAAATTTATTAATATCAAATGAATTTTTTCTAGATTTGGAATCTTTAAAAAGTGAAGCTTTGCTACAAGAAGAAAAAGTATATGATAAACAAGCCTCATTGTTAAATGAAGAGGAGATAAGCTTACTTATAAAAAATTCTACAAAAAGAATAGAAAAATTCAAAGGGACTACTCAGGAATATTTAAATCTTCAAATTGAATATTTATTAAGTTTTTTGGATAAGAAAGAAACTTTTGATGAAAATAAAATTTATAGTGAAAGAGAAAAATCAGAACTTGTAGATGAGATAAAAGATATAAGGAAAGAAAATGTAAATTTATTAGACGAGGTATTTATAGAATTTATTTTGGAAATAGAAAAGCCATATGAATTAGGTCAATCTAATATTTATTGGGATAATAGAGAAATTATTCTTAATAATAGCAGTAATATAAGTAAGAATTTGAGTAACTATAGTTTACCTATTTACATAAAAGGTCTAAAAGAAAGAGATATAGAAAGCCTTATAAAAGAAGAATATAGAATTAATAATAGGGCAATATTTTTAGAAAATAAAGTTTATGATGGATATAAGGCTTTGGATAAATCATTTATATTTCTTATTGGAGGGAATAGAAAGATTAAAAGTTATGAAAGCTATAACTTCACTTTTAAGATAGTTGAAATAAAACTTGAAGATATGCTTACTATAAAAAGTGGATTACTTATTTCAGACTTACTAGGGGGTAAAAAATAATGGGAATAGCCATTACTCTAGTTGTTGTAATGATATTGTGGGCTCTTGTTTCTAAAAGACAAAGTGAAAAATATTTGGAAGAAATAGAAGAACTTATAAAGAATATATTGAATAGGGAAGAAAATCCTCTTGTAAGAGATGAAATTAAAGATGATTATGAAGAGCTTATAAAAAATATAAAAGATCAAGAACAAGCTCTTAATGAATCTATAAAAGAAGTTAATATCTATCAAAGAGAGTTAAATTTAGCTTACAAAAGCGTGTTAGCAAAAACAACTGAATTGGAATATTCAAATACTATACTTGAAAAGAGAGTAAACTCTCTTTCCCAATTAAATGCAGTTAGTCAAACAGTACTTTCAGAACTTGATTTGGATAAAATAATAAGCATAATTATGGATGCTTATTTTGTTTTAGCAGATGTAAAAAAAATTGCACTTTACCTTTGGGAAGAAGAGAGACTAGTAAATAAAGTCTTTAAAGGGAATCTGAGGGGTGTAAAAGATTATAGAATTAATTTTAAAACTACCACTAGAGATAGTTTATACGAGAGAATAGCAAGAGATATAGAAGAACAAGATGAAAAAGTTCACTTCTTTAAATTATCTGTTAAAGGTAAGGACGTAGGAGTAATTTATATAATTAGTAATTTGAATAGCGAAAATGAGATAGAAGAAGATAATTCGGAAACTATAAATGCTCTAGCTATGCAAGTAGCTATAGCACTTAATAATTCTATAATGTACTCTGAGCTTGCAATAAAAGAAAGAATAGCAAAAGAACTTTCCATTGCAGCTAATATTCAAAAAAATCTATTACCAAAAGAGCTTAAAATTAACTTTGACTTGGATTTATCGGAATATTTCAAACCAGCTAAAGAAATTGGTGGAGATTATTATGACTATAACTTTATAGATGATAACTCTATATTTTTAACTATTGGAGATGTTAGCGGTAAAGGTATACCAGCAGCATTACTTATGACAAGTATAAGGGCAACTCTTAAATCTCTTTGTCATACTTATAATTCTGTTGATGACATGCTTATTAAGCTTAATAATTTTATGTGTAAAGACATGAGTGAGGAGATGTTTGTTACTATATTCCATAGTCATTTTAATCATCAAACTAAGGTTCTGACTTATTCTAATGCTGGGCATAATCCTTTACTAGTTTATAAAGCTAAGGATGTTAGTGTAGAAGAAGAAAATGTTAAAGGAACAGCTATAGGATTTGTAGAAGGCTATAAATACAGGTTAGGGAAAATAAATCTTAACCAAGGAGATATACTTCTCTACTATACAGATGGGATTACAGAAGCAGAAAACTCTCAAAAAGAACTTTTTGGTTTAGAAAGGCTTAAAAGAGTATTCTTGGAAAATAGTTATAAAACAGCAAGTGAGATTAAGGAAGAAATACTAAAAGAATTAGAGAGATTTAGAGATGGCCATGAGCAAAATGATGATATAACATTGTTAGTTGTAAAAATTTAGGAGTTGAAAATATTGGAAATAAATAAAAAGATATTGCTTATAGATGACCAAGAAGAGATATTGGAAAGTCTAAAAAAACTCCTTGCAGGAGAAGATAATTTAGCCAATATAAATAATAAAATGAAAAATCTTATTAATGATTTTTTTAAGGAAGACACAAAAGAAAAAGAAATTTATAACGTTCATACAGCTCTTGATGGTGAATCTGGGTATTTAAAAGTGAAAAAGTCTCTTGAAGAAGGAGAACCCTATTCTCTTGTTACTATAGATATGAGGATGCCAGGTTGGGACGGTCTTAAAACTGCTCAAGAAATAAGAAAAATTGACTCAAATATAGAGATGATTATTATGACAGCTTATACTGACATAAAAAGAGAAGAATTAGTAAACAAAATTGGGAAGCCTGAAAAATTACTATATCTAAAAAAGCCCTTTGAAAAAGAAGAAATACTTCAAGTGGTATTATCTCTTACTACTAAGTGGTCTCTTGAACAAAAAGTGAAAAACCAGCTTCAAGTAATTAAAAATAGCAAACAAACTTTAGAAGAAGTAATAAACGGAATAAGTGAAATTGAGAAAAGTGTTCCTTTTTCATTGAAGATAGTATATAAGACTATAGCAGAAGAATTTATGAAAATTACTAAAAGTGATAAAGCCTATCTTATGATGGAAAATGAAGTTTTTAGGTGGGGCGAAGTAGAAGATGAATACTTAAGTTTTGAAGACTTAAAAGAGAGATTCATTGATACTAAGGGATTCTTTGTTGAAAAAGGGAAAATTTATGTAAATTTCTTTTGTGATAAGAATTTTTGTGATATAAATGCTGCAATAGGAGTTTTTAGATATAATAAAGATTTTCCTATAGAAGAGAAATTTATAGATATATTTATTTCACACTCTAATAATTTACTCAAGAGTTCGAATCTTTATATGCAATTGCAACAAAAAAATAATGAACTATTGATAAGCAATAAAAAACTTATGGAAGCTAATGCTCTAAATAAAAAATTCTTAGTAATTTCAAGTCATGAGCTTCGTACTCCAGGAACAATAATAGGAGCTTATGCTGATTTGTTAGCTAGTGGGAAAGCAAAAGACACTGAAAAAATAGCAAAGAGCCTTCAAAATACTGCCAATAGGCTGAATACTTTAATTGAGCAAATGTTAGAGGTTTTTGCCACTAGCGAAATGAAAGACAGTTTAGTAGTAAAGAGAAATTTATTTACTGTAGATGAGGTAATGAAAGAAATATATGAAAAGGTAGAAGTCTTTCTTATGAAGAGAACTCATACTTTAACTATTAGCAATATAGACAATATTGAATTTTTATATATTGATAAATCTAAAGTTATAGAGTTTATTATGTTTAATCTTTTAATGAATGCTATAAAATTTTCTCAGGACGGTTCTGAGATTAAACTTATAATTGCAAAAAAAGATGATAAAGCTCTTATTAGCATAATTGACCAAGGAATTGGTATGAGCGAGTATGAAAAAAACAACATGTATAAAGCTCTTTTTGTTGGTGGAGAAGAAAAGCACCATCATTCAGGTTTATATGAATTTAAAGCAAAAGGCCTTGGGTTAGGTTTAACTATAGTAAAAAATATAATAGATATGATTGGAGAAGAAATTTCTTGCGAAAGTACACCTGATAAAGGAACTAAAATAGAGTTTACTTTGCCTATTTTTGAAAAAAATTAGATGAATTAAACTACTGTATTTAAACACATATACAATAAATTAACATTTGTTAAGAAAGTTAACAAAATTTAAGAAATAAAGTTGAAATCTGAAGAAAAAGAGTGTATACTTGTCTTGGTTAGTTTGAATAAACAAAAAATATACAAGGAGGAAACAGAATGAAAAGATTTTTAACACTTTTAGTTCTATTAGCTATGGTACTTCTTACAGCTTGTGGAGGTAAAAAAGAAGAGGCGGCTCCAGCTCCAGAAGTAGCAGCAGAAAAACCTTTAAAAGTAGGAATAGTTTTATCAATTGGTGGTTTAGGGGATAAATCATTTAATGATTCAGCTTACAGAGGATTAGAAAATGCTAAAAAAGATTTAGGAATTGAATTCAAACATGTTGAACCAGCATCTCCATCTGAAGATGAAGGGTACTTAAGAGAATACGCAGAAGCAGGATATGACTTAGTTATAGCTACTGGATTCTTAATGAAAGATGCAACAGAAAAAGTTGCTAAAGATTTCCCAGATGTTAAATTTGCATTAGTTGATGAAGTTAGTACATTACCAAACGTATCTTCATTAGTATTTGCTGAAGATCAAGGATCATTCTTAGTAGGAGCTCTTGCAGCTATGATGTCTAAAACTGGAAGTGTTGGATTTGTTGGTGGAATGGAAATTCCTTTAATCCAAAAATTCCAAAAAGGTTATGAAATGGGAGCTAAATATGTAAATCCAAATATTAAATTGGGATCTTTATATACTTCAGGATCAAATCCTTTCAATGACCCAGTTAGAGGAAAAGAAAACGCATTATCTTTAATTAAACAAGGTGCAGATGTAATTTATCATGCAGCTGGAGGAACAGGAATTGGAGTTATTGAAGCAGCTAAAGAAGCAAAAGTATTTGCTATAGGTGTTGACTCAAACCAAGATGGTATCGCACAAGGAACAGTTCTTACTTCAATGATGAAATATGTAGACGTAGCTGTATATAATGCAGTAAAAGCTGTTAAAGAAGGAACATTTAAAGGTGGAGAACAAAGATTTGGAGTTAAAGAAGGTGGAGTTGGAACTACTGAATTTGAATTTACAAAAGATGTTATTGGAGCAGACAACTTAGCTAAACTTGAAGCAATCAAAAAAGATATAATAGACGGTAAAATTACTTTCTAATAAATAGAGGCTAACTTATAAGTTAGCCTCTTGCTTTTTTATAAATAAATAATTCTATTTCTACCACTTTCTTTAGCCATATATAGAGCTTTGTCGGCCTTTTCCATGAGTTTAAGAATATCTAAGGATTTTCTATCTACTTCTACTAATCCCCCACTAACAGTTAAATAAATGGTACCTAAATCGGTAGAAATAGGATTTCTTTCTACTACTTCTCTGCATTTGGAAGCTAGTTTTTTTGCTTCCTCTATATCGGTTTCTTTAAATAGTACACAAAATTCTTCTCCTCCAATTCTTCCAAAAGTATCATAGGGTCTAAGAATTCTATTGATTTGTTTAACAAAATGCTTTAATGTTTCATCTCCAATGATGTGTCCATATTTATCATTAATCATTTTAAATTTGTCTAAATCTAAAAGCAGTATAGAAAAAGGAATATTGTGGTTTTTATATTTATTGATTTCTTTTTCAGCAATTTCAAAAAAGCAACGTCTATTTGATAAACCTGTTAAAGAATCAGTAGTTGCGTATTTAAATAACATTTCTTCATTTTTTTTCTTCTCTGTTATATCATTTATGAAACCTATCCATAACTGATTTCCATCAGCCATAGTTTCACATAGAGATGAGGACAGATGAACCCATCTAATTTCTTTAGTTTTAAAATGGATTATTCTAAATTCTATATCAAGATTTTTATTAGCTTCTTTTTCAGCCACTATACATTTAAATAAGTCATCTTTATGAATTGTTGAATAAAAATTGTTTATATCATCAGTTACTAAATTAGGACTTATTCCTATAAGCTCCTCACATTTTGAACTAACATAAATACACTTTCTAACACCATCAGGAGTATAAATGCTTTCATAAATAATGGCAGGAAGTTTATCCACAAGTCTATTATATCTATTATCCAAAAAAAATGAACTACTATTTAGTTCGTATAAAGTTTTTAAATCATGCATTTCATCACCTA
>RRZU012646199.1_pt1 | contig 13288 bp, 13 predicted proteins | sample 2165561 | NCBI WGS metagenome assembly RRZU01 (sample SAMN10456909, study PRJNA506462) | wastewater metagenome | isolation source: wastewater sludge | place: USA: Moscow, Idaho
GATTGCTTTTAGAGACCAAAGAGCTAAAGAAGAAGGTTTTGAACTTTTAGTTCACACAAATCCAGATGGAATTGCTCAAGGAATTGGACCTTTTACACATGGTAGTGCTGTTCACACAGATATTATGAAAACTCAAGGTTTGAAACAGGCGTTAAATAAATATAAATTTGATGCTGTTTTTGGAGGAGCTAGAAGAGATGAAGAGAAATCTAGAGCAAAAGAGAGAATCTATTCTTTTAGAGATAAGAATCATAGATGGGATCCAAAAAATCAAAGACCAGAACTTTGGAATATCTACAATGCAAGAGTTCACAAAGATGAAAGTATTAGGGTTTTCCCACTTTCAAATTGGACAGAACTTGATATTTGGCAATATATCTATTTAGAACAAATACCTATAGTTCCTCTATATTTTGCAGCAAAAAGACCAGTAGTTGAAAAAGATGGTGTAAAAATCATGGTGGATGATGAAAGAATGCCAATTGGTCCAGAAGATGTTATAAAAGAAGAGATGGTTAGATTTAGAACTTTAGGATGTTACCCACTAACAGGAGCTGTAAATTCAACTGCAACAACTCTTGAAGAGATAATTGAAGAGATGCTTTTAAGTAAAACAAGTGAAAGACAAGGAAGAGTTATAGACAATGACAGTGCTGGGTCTATGGAGAAGAAAAAAATAGAAGGGTATTTTTAAAATGGAAAAAATTGACGATATAAAAGCTTATTTAAAAGAGCATGAGAATAAACAACTTCTTAGATTTATTACTTGTGGAAATGTTGATGATGGAAAATCTACTTTAATTGGAAGACTTCTTCATGATTCAAAAATGATTTTTGAAGATCAACTAGCAAGTATAAAAAAAGATAGTAAAAAAAATAATACAACAGACAATGAATTTGATTTATCTTTACTTGTAGATGGTCTTCAAAGTGAAAGAGAACAAGGTATCACTATTGATGTTGCATATAGATATTTTTCAACAGATAAAAGAAAATTTATCATAGCTGATACTCCAGGACATGAGCAATATACAAGAAATATGGCAACGGGAGCTAGTACTGCAAACTTAGCAATTATTCTAATAGATGCTAGATATGGAGTTCAAACTCAAACTAAAAGACACTCTTTTATTAATAAACTATTAGGTATTAAACATATCGTTGTAGCAGTTAATAAAATGGACTTAATGGATTTTAGAGAAGATGTTTTTAACAAAATTAAAGAAGATTATTTAAAATTTGCAAAAGAACTAGGTCTTACAAATAATATTACATTAATTCCATTATCTGCACTAAATGGTGATAATGTTGTTGAAAGAAGTGATAAATCTCCTTGGTATACAGGTGAAACTTTAATGCAACATTTAGAAAATGTTCAAATTGATAGTGATAGAGATTTAACACATTTTAGATTTCCAGTTCAATATGTAAATAGACCAAACCTTGATTTTAGAGGATTTTGTGGAACAATCGCAAGTGGAGTTATAAAAGTTGGAGATGAAATTACAGTTCTTCCTTCTAAAAAAAGCTCTAAAATAAAAGAGATTGTAACTTATGAAGGAAATTTACCTTATGCCTACGCAGAACAAGCAGTTACTCTAACGCTAGAAGATGAGATAGATATTAGTCGTGGTGATGTAATTGTTAAAAGTGATGAACAAGCAGATGAAGCAAACAATTTTGATGTTGATTTAGTATGGCTTAGTGAAGATCCTTTAATAAAAGGGAAACAATATTTTATAAAAAGAGCAACTACAACAACAGTTGGAACAATTAGTCAATTTTATTATAAAACAGATGTAAACACATTGGAAAGAAGTGCAACAAATACTTTAAATTTAAATGAAATTGCTAGAGCAAAACTTGATTTAGAACAAATAGTTGCTTATGATTCTTATGATAAAATAAAAACGATGGGTAGCTTTATTATTATTGATAGAGTAACAAATAATACTGTAGGTGCTGGAATGATTAGAGCAAAATCAAGTGATCAAAGCAAAAAAGATAGTTCTTATAGTGCTTTTGAGATTGAATTTAATGCTCTTGTTAGAAAACATTTTCCACACTGGGAGTGCAAAGAGATTTTTTAAGGGTTTTTTATGTCGCATAAATTAAATATAGAAAAAATAAAAAGTGATAAATCAAGCAATGATATTATTGCTGATATTTTTTACTATTGTGTTACAGCTGAAAGAATTGATTTAGAGGATTTAGAAAGATTTAAATGGCATGGTATTTATGCTCAAGATGAAGAACAATCATTTTTTGCTCTCAAAGTTCCTCTAAATTTAGGGGAACTAAATCTAGTACAATTAAAAGCTATTTTAAATATATTAAATGAGTTTAACATTGATGAAATAAGTTTTAAAGAGGGTCAAAAATTAGAGTTTAGAAATCTAAAACTTTTCTCTCTTCCAAAAATCTTCAATCTTCTAAAAGAGGTTGAATTATCAAGCTTTTTTGAATCAGGACATAGTATAAAAAAAGTTATTACGTGTCCTGTTAATGGTTTAGATAGTACTCAACTATTTGATGTTGAAGATATTGCAAACAAATTAAATGATACTTTTGTAGGAAATAAGAATTTTTTTAATCTTCCAAACTCTTTACAATTTGCAATAAGTGGTTATAGAGAGGGTTGTGATGCTGGTTTTTTACCAGATGTTAGTTTTAATGCAACAAAAAATCTAAAAGATAAAATAGTATTTGAAGTAAAAATTTTAAATACTTGTATTGGAAATATAACAAGTTCACAAATAATTCCAACAGTTAGAGCTATAGCAAATATTTATAAAGATTTTGGACAAAGAGAAAATATAAAATTCAGTGATTTTAAAAGCTTTTTAGATGAAATTGAACTTGTAAATTTTTATAATATTTTATCATCTATGTTAGATTTTAAAATTCAAGATTCTTGTTTTATAAATACAAATATAGAACCAAAGAAACCTAGAATGGGAATAAATGCGAGTCTAATTGAAGGTTTTTCATACATTGGATTAAAATCAAAAGATGCAAAATTATCAAAAAATGATTTAGAAAAATTAGTTTTTAATTTAGAGCGTTATGGTGCTTCAAAAATAAAAATTACACATAAATCAAATATTATAATTCTTGATGCTCCTACAAAAAATAGTCAAGATTTAGCTTCAAATCTAAAAGATATAGGATTAATTCTTTAATCTATATCTTTTGGCTCAAACTTCTTAGCCATTAACAGTAAAACAGCCCCTCCAACAACTATAACAGCCGTTAAAATAAGAGAATAATCATAATTTCCATATTTCTCAATGAAATATACACTATATAATGGAGCAATTACCTGCCCTATTCCATAGGAAGATGTCATAGCTCCCATTAGAACTACAGGATTTCCTTTTGATAACTGTCCACCTAAATTCATAAAAAGTGCTACTAGACCAATAAATGTTCCACCATACAAAACACCACTTAATAAATTTAGATACATATTTGTTGAAAAAACTGGAATTAAAATACCAACTGCTTGAAGTAATAATGCAATTATTATTATATTAGAACTTCCAAATCTATGTGCTAAAAACATCCAAATAATACAAGAAGGTATTCCAGCAACTCCAACTAAAGTCCAAGTAATACTACCATACCCTTCTAACCCTGGAAGATTATTTATAATATCTGGCAAGAATGAGGCTTGAACAACAAATCCAACTCCTTCAGCAAAATATGCCATAATTAATATTATTACAAATGGTGTAAAAATAGAAAAATCAAATTTAGTTTTTACTGCTTTTTGTTTTACCTCTTTATCAAAAGATAAAATATACATACTATAAAACGATAATATTATTGCAAAAATTGCTAGTACACTCCAAGAATCTCTCCAAGTATTACCTAAGCTCATTACAAATGTTGCAATTAAATCTGTTGTTAAAATTGAAAATCCAATACCACTAAAATGAATCCCCATAGCTTTTGTTTTACTTTTTATTGTAAGTTTTTGCATAACAATTGCTGTTCCTACAATCAAACACATAGCCCCTGCAAAACCTGCTAATACTCTTGATATTGACCAAAGTGTATTATCATCGCTATAAGCCAAAATAAAAGTAGTAAGAATTGCTAAAACAATTCCAAATCTATATAGATAAACTTTTATATTTATATCTTTTATAAATATTGAAAATATAGATCCACTTAAATATCCAGCAAAATTTAAAGAAGCTAAAATCCCTACAAATTTAATACTCAAATAATCATCAAGCATAGCAGGAATTAAACCTGTAAAAGCAAATCTAGCAACTCCTAAACCAATTATTATAGAAAAAATACCAGCTATTAAAATAGCTACATTATTATTTCTATCAAAAAGTTTCAACATTATCTCATCCTCGTCAAAATTTCGTTATCATATCACTAAAGGTTATTTTGTGTCAAATAATTAATAATGATATGTGATATAAGGAAAAATGATATGGATTTAAATTTATTAAAAGTTTTTGTAAATGTTGCTAATAAAAAAAGTATCTCTATGGCTGCAAGCGAATTAAAATGTGCTCAATCAAATGTAACTTCAAGAATAAAACAACTTGAAAAAAATCTTGGGGTTGAACTATTTTTTAGAGTTCCAAAGGGAGTAATTTTAACTAAAGAGGGTGAAAAACTTTATCCTCAAGCTCTTGAATTAATTCACAAAATGCAAAATTGTATTGATTCTATTTCTAATAATAGTGTTGAGATAAGTTCATTAAAAATTGGTTCAACAGATTGTAATGCAGCTGTTAGAATTTCTCCATTTTTATTAAAATTACATCAAGATTTTCCAAATATGCACTTAGAATTATTTACAGGAACAACAAAAGATATCTATGAATTAGTACTTGATTACAAAGTTGATATTGCATTTATAAGTGGTGAGCCAACAAATGATTCTTTGATAGTATTAAAAAAGTTCGAGGAAGAAATAGCCATTTTAGAACCTCAAAAAGACGATTCACCAAATGTAGCACTAACTTTTAAAGAGGGTTGTGTTTATGATGAATTTTTAAAAAGTTATTATCAACAAAAAAATATTTTTGTAGAAAAGAGTTTACCTTTTGGGAATTTAGAAACTATTCTTTCTTGTATAAAAGTGGGAATGGGAAAATCTTTACTTCCTATGAGTATAGTGAAAAAAATGGGATATGACAAAGATATAAAAGTAACTATCCTACCAAAAGATGAAGCTTATATTCCAACTTGTTTAGTTTGTAGAGCGGACAATATTCCAAAAATCAGTGATTATTTAAAAAGTTTGCAGATAGATTAATAAGCGATGAGTATAGTTGTTTTAGTTAAACTTCTGCTGTAAGTTTTATACTCATCGGTTATTAATTGTTTGTGATTATAGCAATTTTTTATTTATTTACTATTAGTTTTACTATTTAATATATAAATTTTAAGAGGAATGTAACTTTTAGTAGAATTTATAAAATAAATCCTACTAAAATTGTCAATATCCCTAAAATAAATAAAATAATTGAAGACTCTTTTGCATTATCTTTTCCAAACCATATTGTGTAAACGGCTTTTAAAATATTATTACTTCCAGCAGCAATTATAACAGCAGAAGCAACTGCAAAACTATCAATATTATATTTTCCAGCTAATAATGATAAAACAAATGGGTCAATATCTGTAAAACCAATTATTAAAGATAAAATGTTTAAACCTGTAGCTCCAAAGTTATCAACTACAAAATTTGTAATCATCATAGTTACTATAAACAAAAATGAAAATAAAAATGCTGTTCCCAACTCTAAAGGATTTGAATCAGCTAATTCTATTTTATTTGGAGAATTTGTAGCTTTTTTATAATAAACAAATACTATTATCAAGCATAAAATAGAAAATGCCAAAAATGGAAATAGAACTATTTTAAAAACTTCTATATTAAAAATAGCTGCAATTACTATTAATCTAAGATACATCATCAAAGTTGCACCAATTATCGAAGCTGTAAAAATTTTATTTTCTTGTAACGTTTGAGACTTCTTTGATAAAACTACTGTTACAGCAGTTGAAGAATATAATCCTCCCAATATTCCTGTTAAAAGCATACCTTTTGATGGAAAAATATATTTTTGAACCAAATAACTAATATATGAAATTGTAGAGATAACAACCACTGTAAACCATATCTTATATAAAGATATTCCTAGATATGGAATATTATTATCTTTTGGAAGAAGTGGTAAAACAACAGCTGAAAGTAAAACTATTTTTCCTAAAGTCTCTAATTCATAAATATTAACTTTTAGATTAAAACTTAAAAGTTTATTTTTTGCATTTAATAAAAATATAACCATCACAAAAATTAATGATGCCAACCAAAGTGGATATAGATTTACAAGAGGACCAAAGCTATAAACAATCATTGAAACCAAATACAAAATTATGCTAGTTTTGTCACTTTCAAGTAATTTCTTAAATAATAGGGTGTAAAGAATAGTTATTGCTATAAAACCAGCTATAAAAACTGAAAAATTTTCTGGCTCTATTTCATAAAAAATAAAACCAACAATCCCTAAAAAAGCATATGTCCTAGTTGTTCCAAAAAACATTTTGTCATCATTTTCATGAAATTTAGCCAAATAAGCTCTGACTTCCAGACCTATTAAAAAACTAAAAACTACTGTCGGTATAAAATACGTTAAAAGATCATTTAAATTCAAATAGCTTCCTTGTCTATAATTAATTTCATAATAATATAATAAATTTAAGAAATTTCATAAACTGCAAAAATAAATATTATATCATTATATATTAAGGTATATAAAGCTAGAATTTTTATTGCTATATATTAAAAATACAACCATAAAAAGGTCTTCTAGAATGTCTATTTCAGCTAATTTAACTTTAGAATTATTTAATAAACCATTTCTACTTGAAAAAAGAATTGATTTGCTAATTGCTATAAAAAAATTTGGCTCAATTAATAAAGCAGCAAAAGAAGTTCCTCTTAGCTATAAAGCTGCTTGGGAAGCTATTGAAGATATGAATAATCTATCAAATACTCCAATAGTAATAAAAGAGACTGGAGGAACTGGTGGTGGAGGAACAAAACTTACAAAATATGGAGAAAATCTTTTAAATACATACTTAATATTGAAAGAAGAACAAAAAAAGTTTTTGGAAAACCTAAACCGAATTACAGATATAAATAGTGGAACTCTAAAAACAATTAGGAGATTGTCTATGCAACTTAGTGCTAGAAACCAAATTATTGGAAAAATTGTAGATATAAATCTTGGAAGCGTTAATGCTCAAATCTCTTTAGAACTTAAAAATGATAAAAAATTAGTATCTATTATCACTTTAAACTCTGTAGAAAATCTTGACTTAAAAATAGGTGATGAAGTTGTTGCTTTAATTAAATCAAGTAATGTTCTAATATCAACGGATACAAATATAAAAATTAGTGCCAGAAACAGTTTAAGAGGTAAAATAGAGTCCATAAATAAAGGAGATGTAAATTCTGAAGTTATTATAGATATTCTAAATGGTGATAAGGTGGTTACTGTGTTAACAACTAACTCTTTAGAAGATTTAGGACTGGAAGTTGGACTGGAAGTAGATGCAATAATAAAAGCATCTGATATTATGATTGGTAAATAAGAGAAAAAACAATTATGATTGCAAGAGTTAAAAATATAAAATCTATTGATAATCTAAATATTGTAGAGTTTGATTTCAACGATACAATACTAAAAATGATGAGTTTAGAATTGAATAAAGATATTGTTGTTGGAACAAAAGTTGAGTTATCGGTAAAACCAACAAATGTAATAATATCAAAAAAACCAATTGAAAATATTAGCTTATCAAACCAAACTCTTGCGAAAATTGTAGATATCAACGATGGTGAACTTTTAAGTAGTATAACTTTAAATACAAATGATTGCTACCTAGAAAGTATAATTACTAAAGATTCTTTTTTACGATTAAATCTTCAAAAAAATGATTATGTAAATATCTTAATAAAAGCTAGTGATTTATCAATTTTAAGAGTTTTAAATGATTGATTACTTACTAAATATAGACTTTACACCATTTTTATTATCATTCAAATTAGCATTTATCACTACTTTAATTTTATTTATTCTATGTTTACCACTTGCATGGTATTTGTCTCAAACAAAGTCAAAATTAAAACCTTTTTTAGAAGCTCTTTGTACAATGCCTCTTGTCGTTCCTCCTACTGTTTTAGGATTTTATCTTCTTTGGGGATTATCTCATAACTCAATTGTTGGTCAATTTTTCCAAGAACAATTTGGAATAAGTTTAGTTTTCAATTTTTATGGAATTATTATTGCTAGCTGTATTTACAGTCTTCCTTTTATGGTTCAACCTCTACAAAGTGGATTTGAAAGTCTAAATAAAAATATGCTTGAAGCTAGCTATATTAGCGGAAAAGGTAAATTTAAAACTATTTTATTAATTGCATTACCAAATATAAAACCTTCTTTATTAACAGCTCTAATCATAACTTTTGCACATACTGTTGGAGAGTTTGGAGTTGTATTAATGATTGGTGGAAGTATCCCAAATGAGACAAGAGTTGCAGCAATTGCAATTTATGAATTTGTTGAAATAATGGATTATAAAAATGCCCATATATACAGTTTGATTATGATAATTCTTAGTTTCTTAACTCTACTTTGTGTATATATTTTCAATAATAAACAAAAAAAGATAGGTTTTTCTAAATGATAAATTTAAATATAAAAAAAGAGCTTCATGGTTCAAATGGAAAAATGAATTTAGATATTAATTTATCTTTAGAAAATCAAGAATTTGTAGCATTAAGTGGAATTAGTGGAAGCGGTAAAACTACAATTTTAAGAATTTTAGCTGGCCTTGAAGAAGCTAGTGGAAAAATAGTTGTAGATAATCAGATTTGGTTAGATGAAAAAATCTCAATGCCCATTCAAAAAAGAAATATTGGATTTGTGTTTCAAGATTATGCTCTTTTTCCAAATTTAAATATATTTGATAATTTACTTTATGTAAAAAAAGATAAAGAACTTGCAAAATATCTTTTGAATGTAACAGATTTATATGAACTTAAAAATAGACATCCAGACTCTTTAAGTGGTGGTCAAAAACAACGTGTTAGTTTATGTAGAGCTTTAATGAAAAAACCAAAAATACTTCTTATGGATGAACCTCTTTCAGCTCTTGATCCAAATATGCGAAATAAACTTCAAAATGAAATATTAACTCTACATAAAGAGTTTAAAACTACTACAATTATGATAAGCCATGATCCAAGTGAAATATATAAATTAGCATCAAGAGTTTTAGTTCTCTCAAATGGTAAAATTACCAACGATGGAACACCTAAGGAGATTCTTTTAAAGACTCAAGGTAGCCAGAAATTTAGTTTTGAAGGTGAACTACTTGATATTATAAAAGTTGATGTTATATATATAGCAATTGTTGCAATAGGTCAGCAAATTGTTGAAATTGTAATATCAAATAATGAAGCAAAAAATCTAATTGTAGGACAAAAAGTAAATGTTAGTACAAAAGCATTTACTCCAATTATAAAAGCTATATAAAGGAAATAAAATGCCTCTAATAAAAACAAACTTGGATAAACTAGATTTTTCAAAGCTATATAAACAACAGATGAAAAAATCTACTTTTAAAAGCAAAAGTAGTACCGATTGGGATAAAAAAGCAAAAGAGTTTAATCAAAATATAAAAACTAGTTCATATACAAAAGATTTTATAGAAAAAATTGATATTAGTGATTGTGAAACTTTACTTGATATTGGAAGCGGACCAGCAACTATTAGCTTAGCATTAGCAAATAAGTTAAAAGTAGTTTATGCTCTTGATTATTCAAGTTATATGTTAGACCTAGCAAAAGAGAACGCAAAAGAACAAAATATTGAAAATTTAGTAACCATTCATAAATCATGGTATGATAATTGGGAAGATGTTCCAAAAGCTGATATAGTAGTTGCTAGTAGATCTATGGAAGTTAAGAATATAAAAAAAGCTCTAAAAAAATTAAATGAAAAAGCAAATAAAAGAGTTTATATAACTACAAAACTTGGTGGTAGTTTTATAGATAAAGAGATATTAACTCAAATTAAAAGAGATATTATTCCACGACCTGATTATATCTACATTTTAAATACTCTTCATAGTATGGGAATTTTTGCAAAAGTTGATTTTATAAAAACAAATAATAAAAGATTTAAAACTTTAAATGAAGATGATTTTATTCAAAGATTAAAATGGAGTTTAGAGAAAATATCAAAAAAAGAAGAAAAGAATCTAAGAGAATATTTTAATTCAACTTATAGATTTAAAGAAAAAAATGAATATTTAACTTGGGCATTTATATCTTGGGATATTGAAAAATAGAAATTTAAATTATTAAAACTATAAAAAAATATCTTGAAAATTTTGAAATGATAACTAAAATAAGAAATTTTCTAAAATTGTATTTCAAAACACCTGCTATAAAAGTAATTGGATCACCAATTATTGGTAACCATGCAAATAAAATAGAAATTGAACCAAATTTATCAAAATATTTTTTTGAACTATCTATATATTTTTGTTTTACAAGTTTTTTTTCTATTAAATACTCTTCTCCTTTTAATCCCAAATAATAGTTAAAAACTGAACCTAAAACATTTCCAAAAGTTGCAACAAATAAAAGAATATAAATATTTAACCCTTCTTTAATATTGTAAATTAGTAATGCTTCACTTCCAAGTGGAAGTAAAGTTGCAGAAGCAAATGCTGAAATAAAAAGTATTAAATATGACATATCTCTCTTTTTTATAATAGATTAATTTTATCTTAGTTATAATCAAAATTCTTAAAAGTAGCATTGAGAACACAAAGGTGTTTTGAATGCTCCTTTTTAGACCCTTTCAAGTTCTACTAAAGACAACGCCCCAGGATGGGAACATAGCAAGGCACCTTTTTTAGGGTTGTGATTGGGTATCTGAAGAGGAGTACTTAGCTAATACTCCTATTTAAATTAAATCCTCAAAACTATCATTTAAAATCAAAAGTTTTTTATCTATTTTATTATAAATAAATCTTTTATCACCTTTTTTTATTGCATTAAAAATAATACTTTTTATCTCTATTTCACTTTTATTAGCTCTTTTTAAAATAGCAAAAAATTCTTTTATTGTAATAAATTCACTACTTTTTTCACATTCTTTTTTATCTTCAATTTGTGGCTTATATATAGCTCTCATTTCATTAAATGCACTTTGAAGAAGTTTAATTTCACTATTAAAAACTTCGATTATTCTTTTTTGATTTTTTTCAAGTCTTTCTATTTCAGAAATATATTGTCTTCTCATCCATTTTATTGACTTTTTTAATAGAGAAATTTGTTCATCTTTTGATTCAAGAATTTTATCAAAACTACTTTGTATATTAATTGTATTTTGAGTGATTTGATTTGTATTAAACTGTGGTTTTTCATCAGTTATATATACAAAAACTTTTCCATCTTGTTTTACTGATTTTAGTTGATTTTTTTTTATACGATAGTGTATACCTTGTAAAGAAAGGCCTAAAATTTCGGCTGCTTCAGCTGTACTAACCAATCTTTCCAAGTTTACTCTCGCTTATATTTTAGAACTATCTATTTCGATAATTGTATGAACATTTCCTCTAGGTTTAAAATCAGCTATAACTTTAAGCCATTTTGGTTCTAATTTGTTAAATAGTGTATCAAATATTTCATTTGCAGAATTTTCATGAGAAATATATCTATTCATAAAAGAGTTAATATATATTTTTAAAGCTTTTAATTCTATAACTCTTTTATTTGGAATATATTGAATTTTGATTGTTGCAAAATCTGGATAACCACTTCTTGGGCATTTTGCCATAAATTCAGGTAATTCAATATCTATTGTATAATTTTTTTCATGCTCATTTGGCCAAAAATTTTCAGAATTATTTATATCAAATTCTAAAATTTCTTTTTCACCATATTTTATTTCCATTATTTTCTTCTCCTTTTATACATCAAGATGTTCAACATCTTTAGCATGCGACTCAATATAATTTCTTCTAGGTTCTACTTCATCACCCATAAATAGTGTAAATGTATCACTAGCTGTTTCTGCATCTTCAATTTTAACTCTTAAAAGCCTTCTATTCTCAGGAGTCATTGTTGTTTCCCAAAGTTGTTCTGGGTTCATCTCTCCAAGACCTTTATATCTTTGAATATATGCACCTTTTTTTGCAAGACTTTCAATTTCTTCAAGAAGTTCAATTAAATCTTTTCCTTCAAATAGTGTTAAATCTCTCTCTTTTAATTTATTAAAAATAAATGTAGACTCACTAAAGTATGCAGATGAAAAAAGTTCATCATCAATAATTAACTCTTCTAAACCTTCATTTGTTTGAACAAAAAGCTGAATTTTATCTCCTGTTAAAGTTTTAGAAAGTATGTTATAACCTTTTGCTTCTAAAAATTCTTTTACTTTTTCATATAAAGTGCTAAATTCTAAATTTACTAAATCACTATTTTCAATTAAATGTTTTAATACTTCAAGTAAAGAGTATCTTTTTCCTAACTGCTCAAGCATAGATCTATATCTTGCAACTTGTTTGAATAGATCTAATAAGTCATTATATCCCATTCCCTCAAATTCAAAATTTTCAAGACCATTTTCAATTAAATATGCAGATAATGCTCCATTATCTTTTAAATATATTTCATTTTTACCTTTTTTATATCTATATAAAGGTGGTTGAGCAATATATAAATACCCTTTTTCAACAACTGGTCTTAAGAATCTAAAGAAGAAAGTTAAAAGCAGTGTTTGAATATGACTACCATCAACGTCGGCATCGGTCATAATGATGATTTTATGATATCTAATTTTTTCTTCATCAAAATCTTCACCAATTCCACATCCTAAAGCTGTAATAATATTTCTAATCTCATCTGATTTTAAAATTTTATCAAGTCTAGATTTTTCAACATTTAAAATTTTACCTTTTAAAGGTAAGATTGCTTGATAAACTCTATCTCTTCCTTGTTTTGCAGAACCTCCTGCAGAGTCACCCTCAACTAAATATAATTCTTTAATTGTTGGATCTTTACTTTGACAATCTGCAAGTTTTCCAGGAAGTGTTCCTACACTCATTGAATCTTTTTTTCTAGTCAATTCTCTTGCTTTTTTAGCAGCCTCTCTACCTCTTGCTGCCATTAAAGCTTTTTCCATTACTGCACGTGCATGTGTTGGATTTTCTTCAAAATATTTATCTA
>RRZU013293963.1_pt1 | contig 13285 bp, 7 predicted proteins | sample 2165561 | NCBI WGS metagenome assembly RRZU01 (sample SAMN10456909, study PRJNA506462) | wastewater metagenome | isolation source: wastewater sludge | place: USA: Moscow, Idaho
ATTCCGACATACGCCAGAATGCCGGCAGCAATACCGATGATCGTTCCGGGGACGGCCTTGGTCAGCTTTGGTGCGAGCAGCAAGGCCGCAACAGTTACTCCGCCAATGGTGAGGCCCCGCCAATCCCAGTGTTGCGGGGTAATCAACACCTCCAGCCAAAATTTGCCGGCAGGCGCTCCAGCAAATTTCGGAATCTGGCTACCGATAATGATCAGGCCAACACCGCTCAAATAGCCACTGACGACCGGGTACGGAATGTATTTGATTAACTTCCCGACACCGAGAAAGCCGATCAGCCCCTGAATCACGCCGGTCAATATACCCAGCACGGTCATCATCAACACCACCGGAATCGGCTGCACGCCCTGTGACACAAGTTGAATGGCAAAAGCCGCAAGAACCGCGGCTGCCGGCGCGCAAGGCGCACTGATCAGACGATCCGTCCCGCCAAAGGTCGGCGCGATAAGCCCAAGAGAAACAGCACCGAGAATCCCAGCCAGCACCCCGAATGCCGCGTACTGCGGGCTAATTGCGGAATAGACGGTCACTCCGAAAGCCACTGCCGCAGGCAAGGCCACCAGCATGGCAGCAAAACCGCCCCAAAAGTCGCCTGAATGGCGCATTACCGTTCCGGAAAACTCGCGCATCACCCACCCCCGAAGTCAGCAAAAGGTATGTTGCGAACAGGCTAACACGATACATCACGTCCTGCACAAGACGATGCTACGGAAAGAAAATGGACAAAGGCCACCGCTGCATCGCCATACCGGAAACCCCATGCCCAACGCATGCTTTGCAACAAATTCACGAGGCATTTCGCGATTGCCACCAAATTTAGTATTCCGGCGCTTGGCTGCTATCTAAAGTTATGTAATGCTAGCCCCTATTCTGGTGTAGCGTGGTGCCGCACCAACCCTCGCGAGAAGCACGGGGGGTCCAAAACCCTTCTGGAGCACCTGCACAATGTCTGACACAAACAACGCCAACATCGACACCCTGGCATTTCGTTCCGAAATCGACGACAAGCTGCTTAAATCTGTTGCGGCAGAGCCTGCTACAGCAAACACCAAAGAAATCTACAAAGCCATTTCTCAGATCGCACGCGACCAATTGGCAGCGCGCTGGGTAAAAACACAAGTCGCCGACCGCAAAAAGAAAACTCGCCGCATCTACTACATGTCGATGGAATTCCTGATCGGCCGCTCGCTGAATAATGCGCTTTCTGCGCTCGATATGCACAGTACGGCCGAAGCCGCGTTCTCCGAGGCTGGCGGCCCTTCCCTGACCGACATCCTGGAGTGCGAGCCGGATGCAGCGCTCGGCAATGGCGGTCTTGGCCGCTTGGCGGCCTGTTTCCTCGACTCGATGGCCACGTTAGAGCTGCCGTCCTGGGGCTATGGCATGCGCTACGAGTACGGCATGTTTGCCCAGTCGATCATCAACGGCGGCCAGGTCGAACACCCCGACTCGTGGCTGGTCGACGGAACGCCGTGGGAGTTTCCGCGACCCGGCACACACTTCACCGTGCGCTTTGGCGGCACTGCCGAACACCACGGCGAATGGGCCGAATGGAATGCCGCCGAGGCCGTGGAGGCGCGCGCCTTCGATTACGTCATTCCCGGCCACGGCACAGATCGCGTCAGCACGCTACGCCTATGGAAGGCCGGAGCGCCCGCCCAAATCGACCTGAATGCCTTTAACTCCGGCGATTACGCCCGCGCCGCCGAATTCAAGAACCGGTTCGAGAACATTTCCTGGGTGCTCTACCCGAATGACAGTACGCCAGCGGGTCGCGAATTGCGCCTGCGGCAGGAGTATTTTTTCGTTGCCGCTTCACTGCAGGACATCCTGTTCCATCACCTGGAAGAACACGGCACGCTGCACAATCTGGCCGACCAGATCGCCATTCACCTCAACGACACGCACCCGGCGATCAGCGTGGCCGAGCTAATGCGCCTGCTCTGCGACGACTACGGCATGTTGTGGAACGAAGCGTGGAGCCAGTGTCGGCGCATCTTCTCCTACACCAACCACACGCTAATGCCCGAGGCGCTGGAGACCTGGCCCGTTGGCCTGTTCCATTATCTGTTGCCACGCCATCTACGCATCATCTTTCGCATCAATCAGGAGTTTCTTAACGAGGTATCCGCTAAGTTCCCGGGTGACATCGAGCTGATTCGCCGCATTTCAATCATTGACGACGCCGATGGCAATGAGGACAACAAACGTGTACGCATGGCACACCTGAGCATTGTTGGCAGCCATCGTGTCAACGGCGTTTCGCAATTGCACTCAGACCTGATGGTCAAGACGATCTTTGCCGACTTCGCAAAACTTGATCCCGCGCGCTTCCACAACAAAACCAACGGCATCACGCCGCGCCGCTGGCTATCGCAAGCCAACCAGAGCCTTTCCGGGCTACTCGACCAGCATATCAGCAAAGACTGGCGACTCAATCTCGACCGTCTGCAAGAACTACGGCCACTGGCTGCCGACGACGATTTTCGCTCGGCGTTTTCGATCGCCAAATACAACAACAAGCTTCGCCTGGCCGAGTACATCAAACGCGAAACTGGCGTCATTCTTAACCCCAACAGCCTGTTCGACGTTCAGGTCAAACGCATTCATGAATACAAGCGCCAACTACTCAACGTGCTGCACGTCATCACGCGCTACAACCAGATTCTGCATGGCTTGGCGGACGACTCTGCGCCGCGCTGCGTCATCTTCGCCGGCAAGGCCGCTTCGTCGTATTACATGGCCAAACAGATCATCCGCCTGATCCACGATGTGGCCAACATGGTCAACAACGACCCGCGCGCCAAGGACAAACTGACCGTCGTTTTCGTCCCCAACTATGGCGTTTCGGTTGCCGAGCTGATCATGCCGGCGGCCGACCTTTCCGAGCAAATTTCCACGGCAGGGACCGAAGCATCGGGTACCGGCAACATGAAGTTCTCGATGAACGGTGCGCTAACCATCGGTACCGAGGATGGTGCCAACATTGAGATTCGCGACAATGTCGGGGCCGAGAACATCTTTATCTTCGGCAACACCACCCCGCAAGTTCAAGCGCTTCGTGCATCAGGCTATGACCCGCGCGCGATCTATCAGAACAACGCCCTGCTCAACGAAACCTTGAACAAAATCGACGGCGGCTTCTTCTCGCCGAACGACCGCAAGCGCTATCACGACGTCTTCAACACCTTGGTCAATTATGGCGACCACTACCTGCTGTTGGCGGACTACGCCGACTACATCGCCACGCAAGGCCGCGTAGACAAGCTGTTCATGACGCCCAACGAATGGCACCGTAAGGCCGTTCTGAATGTTGCCGGCATGGGCACCTTCTCTGCCGACAGAACCATCCGTGACTACGCTGTTGATACCTGGAACATGGGCTCACTACTGAAAGGGGTCTGACATGCTAAGCAAAGCGGAAGTCATCTCTCTGTGCAAGGGAACACACGGCGACCCCTTTGCCCTCCTCGGACTGCATACTGACAGCAAAAGCCGTCTCTACTTGCGCAGTCTGCAGCCCGGTGCGCTTTCAGTGTCGGCAATTGATGCTGAAACGGGCGAGGTACTGATTGAACTCGATGAGCGCAAAATCGACGCTCTGGGCGACTCCTCGGGATTCTTCGAAGCATCCATCGTCGGGCGCAACAAGGGCTTCAACTACCGTCTGCGCATTAAATGGCCAAGCGGCATTCAGGAGCTTGACGACCCTTACCGCTTTCCGACCATTCTCGGCGAAATGGATGTCTGGCTGCTTGCTGAAGGCTCTCACTTGCGCCCTTTCGAGCACCTCGGCGCGCATTTGCGCGAGATCGACAGCGTCAAGGGAACTGCTTTTGCCGTTTGGGCACCCGATGCACAACGGGTAAGTGTTGTCGGCGACTTCAACTTGTGGGATGGCCGCCGCCACCCGATGCGCCTGCGTCGGGAATGCGGCATTTGGGAACTCTTCGTACCCGGGCTGGAAGCCGGTGCACGCTACAAATACGAAATCCGTTCCAAGGAAGGACACATCCTCCCGCTTAAGGCAGACCCCTATGGCTTTGCCGCCGAACTTCGCCCGGCAACGGCCTCGATTGTTTGCGAGTTGCCCAATGCCGCACCGCGCGCGAAAGCGACTTCAGTAAGCAAACTCAATGCACCCGTATCGATCTACGAAGTACACCTCGGCTCCTGGAAGCGTCCGGAAGGCGGGGGATTCCTTGACTGGCAGCGCATTTCGGAAACGCTGATTCCTTACGCCGTTGATCTTGGCTTTACGCATCTGGAACTGCTCCCCATTTCGGAACATCCGTTTGATGGATCATGGGGCTATCAACCGCTCGGGCTATATGCACCGACTGCGCGCTTTGGCTCGCCACAAGGTTTTTGCGATTTCGTTGCCGCCTGCCATAGTGCGGGTCTCGAAGTCATCATTGACTGGGTTCCTGCGCACTTCCCTACCGATGAACAAGGGCTGGCGCGCTTTGACGGAAGACCCATTTATGAGCACGCAGACCCGAGAGAGGGCATGCACCAGGACTGGGGCACGCTGATCTACAACTTTGGTCGACGCGAAGTGTTCAATTACCTCGTCGGCAATGCCCTCTTCTGGATCGAACACTACGGCATCGATGGTCTGCGCGTAGACGCCGTCGCCTCGATGCTCTACCGCGACTACAGTCGTGCTGCGGGCGAGTGGATTCCCAATATGTACGGCGGCCGGGAGAACCTGGAAGCGGTTCATTTCCTGCGCCGCATGAACGAGACGATCGGCCAGGAATGTCCGGGTGCAATGACCTACGCCGAAGAATCGACGGCTTGGCCATCCGTGAGCCGCCCCCCGTCCATTGGCGGGCTGGGTTTTCACTACAAGTGGAACATGGGCTGGATGCATGATGTTCTCAGTTACATGTCGCACGATCCGATCCATCGCCGTTTTCACCACAATCAACTGACCTTCGGCTTGCTCTACGCCTTTACCGAAAACTTCGTTCTCCCCTTGTCACACGACGAGGTCGTACATGGCAAGGGCTCACTGATCAGCAAAATGGCCGGAGACTATTGGCAGAAGTTTGCCAATCTGCGCGCCCTATATGGCTTCATGTGGGCGCACCCGGGGAAAAAGCTGCTATTCATGGGCGGCGAGTTCGCCCAATGGAACGAATGGAACGACGGCGCTTCGCTCGACTGGAACCTACTCGATTTTCCGCAGCACGAAGGCGTACACCGCCTGATCAAGGACTTGAACCTGCTCTATCGCAGCACGCCGGCCCTGCATGAGCTTGATTTCGCCCCATCTGGCTTCGAGTGGATTTCCGCTAACGACTCCGATAATTCCGTAGTCGCCTTTATTCGCCGTGGCACTGACCGCTCACACGCCATGCTTTGCGTTAGCAACTTCACGCCAGTAGTTCGCCAGGACTATCGGCTTGGCGCGCCAGGACCCGGTGTTTATCGCGAGAGGATCAATACCGATTCCGAGTATTACGGAGGAAGCAACGTCGGCAATCCATTCGGTCTGGTTGAAGCCGAACAGATTCCGTCACATGGTCAAGGATGGTCTGTCACGCTGACGCTACCGCCACTATCGACACTACTGCTTGCATGGGAACATTAACCATCGCATCGATCCTGAAAGATGGGCGACCATGGCCGCTGGGCGCACACTGGGATGGAGCAGGCGTTAACTTCGCCCTGTTCTCAGCCAATGCAGAACGGGTTGATCTATGCACCTTCGCGGGTGAGACGATGCAAACGCATCCGCTCACCAAGCACACCGATCAGGTCTGGCATGGCTACCTCCCCGACGCTACGCCGGGTCTCTGCTACGCTTTCCGCGTTTACGGACCGGCTAGCCCCGGCCATCGCTTTGACCCGACCCGTCTATTGATCGACCCCTACGCAAGAGAACTGACGGGAGTGTTTTCCTACGAACATACCTCATCGGCAACGAACGGCCTGAAATCTTGCGTCGTCGATGAGGCTTTTGATTGGGGCGATGATTGCCCGCCTGACACTCCCTGGTCCGAATCCATCCTCTACGAAATCCATGTCAAAGGGGCTACCCGCAAGCATCCTGGCGTGCCGGACAAACTGCGCGGAAGCTTTGCCGGGCTCGCCTCTAAAGCCATGCTTGAGCACTTCAAACGACTGGGCATCACGGCAGTCAACCTGCTCCCGGTACACTGTTTTCTCGACGAAGAACGACTGGTGCGCAGTGGCCGCGCCAACTACTGGGGCTACAACACGCTCGCTTTCTTCGCCCCGGAACCCCGCTATGCGGCTCGCATCAACGGCCAATCGGTCATCGACGAGTTCCGCTCAATGGTGCGAACCCTGCACGCCGAAGGCATCGAAGTCATTCTCGACGTTGTATTCAACCATACGGCGGAAACCGACGAAAAAGGCCCCACCATCTCGTTCCGTGGCATCGACAACGCCAGCTACTATCGCTTACCCGCAAACAACCCTAGTCTCTACGAAAACTACACAGGCTGCGGCAACACCTTCAACCTCGCCCATCCGCGTGTTCTTCAACTGGTCATGGACGCATTACGCTATTGGGTCAGCGAGATGCACGTTGATGGCTTCCGCTTTGACCTCGCGGCAACGCTCACGCGGGAAAGCGGTTTCCTTGCCGCGATCCGGCAAGACCCGCTGCTCTCGCGCGTTAAGCTGATCGCGGAGCCGTGGGATCTGGGTCCGGATGGTTACCATCTGGGTCGCTTCCCGCCGGGCTGGAATGAATGGAACGACCGTTTCCGCGACGATGTCCGCGCGTTCTGGCTGACGGGAGATATCCGTCCGGCCGCACTGGCACAACGACTGGCCGGTTCAAGCGAGATTTTCCGCAGTTCGGGACGTGCGCCACAGGCCAGCATCAACTTTATTACCGCACACGATGGCTTTACCTTACGCGATCTCGTCAGCTACCAGCACAAGCACAACGAGCTCAACGGTGAAAACAACCACGATGGGCACGGACACAACCTTTCCTGGAACTGTGGCGCTGAAGGCGAAAGCCACGACCCGATGGTTCTCAAGAACCGCCATAACCTGCAGCGTGCCTTGCTGGCCACGCTCTTCCTGACGCAGGGCGTGCCAATGCTGCAAGGCGGCGACGAACTTGGCCGCACGCAAGCGGGCAACAACAACGCCTACTGTCAAGACAACGTCCTGACCTGGTTTGACTGGCAGCATGCAGATAACGAGCTGCTTGATTTTACGGCCGGGCTGATTGATCTTCGCCGCCGCTTCCCACAGCTTCGGCGCATTGACTGGCTTACCGGCAACTTCAACGCGCAAGGCCAACGTGACATCACATGGTGGCACCCGGACGGCAGGGAAATGAGTGTCAATGACTGGAACTTAGGGCAACCCGGAGCGCTGGGATTCACTCTGTCTGCGCCAGAAAACATGGCAAATTCGCAAACCCTGCTCGTCCTGATCAACCGTGATCCGCATGGGCTCAACTTCATGCTTCCAGCCGGAGCCTGGCAACAACTCTGCGACACGAGAGCCAACGAACCTTTTGCCTTGCTGCAACGACAAGATACACAACCATTGCCCGCACGCAGCGTACAAATTCTTTCACAGGATTAGCATCATGTCTTTTCTCCGTCACAGTGGCATTTTGCTACACCCCACTTCGCTTCCAGGCCCCTATGGTTCCGGCGACCTGGGTCCATCGGCTTATCATTTTGTCGACTGGCTAGTCGTTGGCGCGCAAAGCCTGTGGCAAATTCTTCCGCTGGGCGGAGTCGGGCCGGGAAACTCGCCCTACATGAGCCCCTCGGCCTTTGCCGGGAATGAACTGCTGATAGACTTGGCGCAGCTCCGCGAGTCGGGCTGGCTCACCGATGCCAATATCGCTCCTGACCCGGCCATCAAAGATACTCAAGTCAATTACCGGGCAGTAAAACTCTATCGCATGACGCGCCTGCGCATGGCCGCAAAACGTTTTTTCGCCGACGCACGCCGCAATACCCAAAGGGAATTCACCGAGTTCTGCGCCAAGGCCAGCAACTGGCTGGATGACTACGCGCTCTTCATGGCGCTGGACAAAAGCCATGGCGGCCACGGCAAAGTCTGGCAAAACTGGCCACCCGCTTTGGCACAGCGCAAACCCAAGGCTCTGCAGGAGGCCGCTGAAAAGCTGGCTGACGAATGCAACTTCTGGAAATTTTGTCAGTGGCGCTTTTACAGCCAATGGGCATCACTAAAGGCTTACGCAAATGGTCGCGGCATTCAAATTATCGGCGACATGCCGCTTTTCGTATCACCCCACAGCGCTGATGTCTGGGCAAATCAACGACTGTTCGATCTGGACGAAAAAGGCTACCCACGCGTTGTAGCGGGCGTCCCGCCAGATTACTTCAGCGCCACCGGGCAACACTGGGGAAACCCGCTCTATAACTGGCCAGCCCATGCGCAAGAAGGCTATCGCTGGTGGATCGAACGAATGCGCACAACCCTTAGCCTTTGCGACATCGTTCGCATCGACCATTTCCGCGGCTTTGAGTCCTACTGGGAAATTCCGGCCGCCGAAGAAACAGCGGTAAATGGTCAATGGAAAAAAGGACCAGGAGCGGCAGTATTCAAAGCATTACTTCATGCGCTCGATGATTCAGGCAAGTATTCAGAAAAGGCGTTGAAAATCATCGCCGAAGACCTTGGCATCATCACCCCGGAGGTCACCGCACTGCGCCAATCCGTTGGCCTGCCGGGTATGCGTATTCTGCAATTTGCCTTTGACGGACACACCGACAACCTATATTTGCCGCACAATTTTGAGCAGAACACCGTCGTCTATACGGGCACGCACGATAACGACACGACACAAGGCTGGTGGAATGCGCTTGCCGAACACGAAAAAGACTTTGTTCGCCGCTACCTCGGTACCACCGGCAACGAAATTAATTGGGACCTCATTCGTGCTGCTTCGGCCTCGGTTGCCATCTTGTCAATCATTCCCATGCAAGACATTCTCGGCCTTGACACCAACCATCGGATGAACCGCCCTGGGCTAGCCGAAGGCTCCTGGGAGTGGCGCTTCAGTTGGAGTCAGGTTGCGCCGTGGCACGCAGAGCGAATTGCAGAACTCACGCGATTGCATGGACGCGCACCAAGAAGGTGCTCAGATTCGCACACGCCATCGAAGCATGCAAGCTGAACAAGCGAGAATCGGTAACAAAAGGCAACAACCAAATTGTCAAACATGCTAACGTAGTACATTCAGCAGCATTGGTAATTGCTACCAATTTTTTCACCTCAGAAGGAGAAAACCATGGCCGAAACGACCACGAAAGCCCCCGCCAAAAAGCCAGCAGCAAAGCCAGCCCCAAAAGCAGCGGTGACAAAGCCTGTGGAAAAGAAGGCTCCTGCAGCCAAAAAAGCGCCAGCTGTTAATAAACCAGTTGCTGCAAAACCCGCAGCAAAAAATGCAGCCGTCGCCATGACTGTCAGCGCCGAGCAACGTTATCGCATGATCGCCGAAGCAGCTTACTATCGTGCAGAAAGCAACCACTTCAAGAGCGACTCGGTACGCGACTGGATTGAAGCTGAAAGCGATATTGCCGCTCTGCTCAGCGGAAGCAAGTAAGCAACAAACAAGAAGACCCACCTGACTCGCAGCCGTTCAAGCAGACGGCTTGCGAAGTGCGTCAAGTCAACGCTGCGGGCGCGTTTCAGGCTACTCAAAGCGCCTGAGGCGAGGAACTCGCGAGTTGATGAAAAATAATTGTTAGCCGTGCCCAACAAGACGCGGCTAACAAGGGTTTTTTTGACTTATAAACTACGATAAAGCGCTTCGTAGTGAGCAGCCGAATCATCCCACGAGAAATCCTGCGCCATACCGCGCCGCTGAACAGCCTGCCAAACAGTCTGGTCGCGGTACAGGGTGCATGCCTCGCGAATACGGGCGCCAAGTGCATAACGCGAGGCCTCATCGAAAACGAAACCAGTTGCCTTGTCGGACTGAAGGTTGCCCGGAGTCACATCACACACCGTATCAGCCAGGCCGCCAACTCGCCGCACAAGCGGCAAAGTGCCGTAACGCAGGGCATAGAGTTGTGTCAGGCCGCAAGGTTCAAAACGCGAGGGAACGAGAAGAACATCTGCGCCAGCCATGAACCGATGTGATTTTTTTTCGTCATAGCCGATATGCACGGCCACGTTCGCAGGATTAGCCGCTGCCGCGTACCGGAATCCTCCCTCCAGATCGCTATCGCCCGTGCCGAGAACAGCGAGCTGCCCACCCTCCCGTAGCAAATCGGGCAAAGCACCCAACAATAGATCCATGCCCTTTTGCGAAGTCAACCTGCTGACGACAATAAACAACGGCCCTTTTGCTTGATCGGACAAACCCAGCTCGGCACGCAAAGCATGTTTACACGCGTCCTTACCGGAAAGGTTGGCTGCGCTATACGGCGCGGCAATCGCCGGATCTTCAGGATTCCAAATTTCATAGTCCACGCCATTAAGAATCCCGGAAACATTAGCGCCCCGATCCCTCAACACGCCCTCTAAGCCGCACCCAAACTCCTGAGTACATATCTCACGAGCGTACGAAGGAGATACTGTTGTCACTTTTCGAGAATAAACGAGCCCTGCCTTCATAAACGAAATCTTGCCGTGAAACTCGATGCCTTGCGGCGTGAGCTTGAACATCGGCAGACCGAGATCCGAGTGGCAATCCATCGGAAAAATCCCGCGAAACGCCAAATTGTGCACGGTAAACACACTTGCCGCCTTCAAACCAGGGCACAGGCCCATATAAAGAGGCACCAGACCCGCGTGCCAGTCATGCGCATGAACAACATCCGGCCGCCAAGAGGAATCCAGCTCACCGGAGGCCAAATGCGCAGCAATCCAGCCAAGCAACGCAAACCGGCGGTGATTGTCACTCCAGTCATGACCGTCTGGCCCAATATAAGGATTGCCCTCCCGCTCGTACAGGAAAGGCGCATCGATTACATAGGCCAACAAACCACTATCGGGCAAACGACCAATGCGCAAGTTGATCACGGCGGCACCGAACACCGGGCCAATCCGTATCAACGGCTTTAGGTCACTCATCCCGCCAAGAATCGCGGGAAGGCCCGGCACAAGAACGCGGGTATCCAGGCCTCGCTTGGCAAGCGCAGGCGGCAAGGCGGCAACCACATCCGCCAGACCACCGGTTTTTACCAAAGGATAGATTTCTGCTGCAACGTGTAATATGCGCATCGTATTATTCCGAGTGCCAATACCGTGTTTATTCTGTGGCGGTTTAAGAAAGACGATCGAGCATCTGCTGGGTGACCAGTGTGATGCCGTTGCTTGTGCGCCGGAAACGACGCGCATCGTCATCAGGATCTTCGCCGATCACCATACCCGGAGGAATATTGACCCCGTGGTCGATGATGCAACGTTGCAGCCGTGCACCACCGCCAATGATCACATCAGGCAAAAGCACGGACCAGTTGATCTTGGAGTACGAGTGAACCCGGCAATTTGAAAACAGCAGGGATCTGTTCATTTCACCCGATATGATACAGCCCCCGGACACCGTCGACTCAATAGCAATCCCGTGACGATCAATCTGATTATGCACAAACTTGGCCGGAGGTAATTGCTGCTGATAGGTCCAAATCGGCCAGCTGCGGTCATAAATATTGAGAGCCGGATCCGTGGCCGTCAGATCGATATTGGCTTCCCAATAGGCATCAACGGTTCCCGCGTCACGCCAGTAATCTTCCTTGCCCACCCTTTCTTCGCGCGCATGAACACAACTGCGATCAAACGAATGGGACATCGCAACACCGTTTCGCACCGCTTGCGGAATAATGTCCTTGCCGAAATCATGGCTCGATGTCGGATCAGCAATATCGCGCACCAGCTCACTGTAAAGATACTTGGCGTTGAAGATATAGATACCCATGCTGCACAACGAACGATCAGGCTTACCTGGCATGGGCGGTGGATCTGCCGGCTTTTCAACAAAGTCGAGGATTCTCCGGCTTTCCGGATCAATCGCCATCACCCCGAAGCCGCTGGCCTCCTTGCGCGGCGCCTCGATACAGGCCACCGTACATTCAGCACCACTTTCCACATGATCAACCAGCATTGCTGCGTAGTTCATCTTGTAGACATGGTCTCCCGCCAAAATCAGAACGTATTCCGGCGCCGGGTCATAGGTCGACAGAATATCGATGTTCTGATAAACCGCATCTGCCGTTCCGCGATACCACGACTCTTCATCGACCCGCTGCTGCGCCGGCATCAAATCTACGAATTCATTAACTTCTCCACGCAAGAACCCCCAACCGCGCTGCAGATGACGCAACAGACTGTGCGACTTGTACTGCGTGACCACGCCGATTCGGCGAATGCCCGAGTTAACGCAATTGGACATGGCAAAATCGACAATCCGATACTTGCCGCCAAAATAGACTGCGGGTTTTGCCCGATTATCAGTAAGCTCGAACAATCGACTTCCGCGACCACCGGCAAGCACCAAGGCAACGGTCTTGCCGGGCAACTGAAAAGTACGCCTCTCTAACATTTTGTACGCTCCTATAAAGACTGACTGCCGTCTGATTTTTCAGCAATAACGAGCTCACGAAAAAACTAACTGATGACGTCCGGCCCCTTTCTTCCGGTAATTTCCGCAATGTGCGCCAATTTTTCAGATAAGGCCGCCAACGGCGCAAGCGCTTTTTGCGTTTCAATTTCGTGGAGCGCCGGATCAGCCACATAACGCTCAAGGTAGAGCCGCAAGGTTGCCCCTTCTGTACCCGTACCAGACAAACGGAAAACAGCCCGCGAACCATCTTCAAGCAGAATCCTGACTCCCTGCTGAACGCTCGCCGAACCATCGACCGGGTCGGTATAGCTAAAATCATCCGCCGCCTTGATGCGCATTCCTTCGACTTCCTGCCCGGAAAGCGTCGGCAGCTTCTGACGAAGCTGCGCCATCAACTCATCCGCTTTCGCCGTTTCAATGCCCTCGAAATCGTGCCTTGAATACACATTGCGGCCAAAGCGACGCCAATGTTCGCGCACAATTTTTTCGACCGGCTCATCGCGAACCGCGAGAATATTGAGCCAGTAAAGCACTGCCCACAGCCCATCCTTCTCACGCACATGGTTGGAACCCGTACCTGCACTTTCTTCGCCGCAGAGCGTTGCCATATTCGCATCAAGCAGACTGCCAAAATACTTCCAGCCGGTCGGCGTCTCATAACAAGCGATACCTAGTTCAGCCGCAACTCGATCCAGAGCACAACTGGTCGGCATTGATCGC
>RRZU011123202.1_pt1 | contig 13278 bp, 7 predicted proteins | sample 2165561 | NCBI WGS metagenome assembly RRZU01 (sample SAMN10456909, study PRJNA506462) | wastewater metagenome | isolation source: wastewater sludge | place: USA: Moscow, Idaho
ACACTGAAAAAAGGACAGTGTATCGGAGGTGTTCCAAATCAGATGAAGTGATATTTTTCAATAAAAGCGCCAATGACTTTTTCATGGCTTTGTACAGAGCGAGAGGAACAGACTGTTTTGCGGGCTAGTTGTTTTATATGCGTTCTGAGCGTGAGGTTATGACGTTCAATACGCTGGGTATAAATCTTTTCAAACAGGTGCATTTGGTCGGGGATTTCTCTGATGTAGCACCCCCAATTATCGGTCATGATTAAGCCCAGGCATAAGGGGGCAAGCAGGTCTAATAAGCGACGACATGTTTGATCTGTACGAGGACCAAAGGTATAAGCTAGAACATGTTTTCTTTCTGTGTCAAAGGCATACCAAAGCCAATGGGGGTTGCGTTTGCAACCTACATAAGACCACTGCTCGTCAATCTCACAGAGGTATAACGGACACCGGCGCTGTTAAAGGCCATTTGGATAATTTTCTTTTTAATCCCGGGCTTACAGGCTTCATAGGTGTATAATGTCAAACGCATATGGTAAATGGGTTTTTGCTTATCCAAAGTATAAATGTCTTTTTCGGCTATCTAATTATTAACTAAATGGAGCGTGTGCTATGAAAACCAAATTAATGTTTGCCACTATGCTGTTAATCAGCAATTTCGCATTTGCTGAGCCATTTAATGCTTATCAAGCTTCTTATGGTGTGTGGGAAAAATCTGAAGATAAAGCTGAATCGATGAAAATTACGGCACAAGGTCTAGATGATATTGCCAAAGCCCCTGAAAAATGTAAAAAGAAATCTAATTGGGGACATGAAATAGATTGGGTTGGTGGCTCAGAATTGCGAAAAGGCATTTTAGAAAGTATTGACTATGCCATTAGTGTAGAAGGCAATAAGTCTGTTAAAGAATATAAAAAGGAAATGCAAACTGTATTAGAAAAGCTTCAAAACAATAAAAAATACTTCCGTATTATTGGTTTTTTGAGTTGTGCAGATGGCTCTTCAGGCTTTATTCATATTGATGGCAAAATGGGCTTGCGTGTTGATGCTGCACCAGATGACTTTTATAGCGTAGTTTACAAGAAATGATCCTTTACAGACTGCCTGAAACGGTGGTCTTAAGTTTGAAGTGCAACACTGTTTTGTGATTTTATGATTTCCCTTGCAAACACCTCAACTAGGGTTTCAAATTGTGAGCATCTTCCGGGCCTATTGTTCAGTGGCTAATGCCTCCAATCAGTTGAAATAGTGCCTTTCGATAAAGGCACCAATCATCTTCTCGTGGAGCGCCACGGAGCGAGAGAAGCAGAGGGTTTTTCGAGCTAATCGTTTGATGCGCGCTCTGAGCGTCAGGTTATTACGCTCAATACACTGCGTGAAGATTTTCCCGGTCAGATGTATCTCGCTCGGCACCTCCATAGCGTAACTACCCCAATCATCACTGGTGATAAAGCTAATCTGGAAAGGGGAGGGTATGTCTCATCGTTGCGTGGGCCAAAGGTATAGGCAAGGACTCATTTTCTCTGGATATCAAAGGCATATCCAAGTCAATGACGATGGCTTTTATTGCTGATATAAGCCCTTTGCTCATCAAGCTCACAAATAAGTGCGACATCATCGAGCACGACTTTCTCGGTAGTCACTTGCCTTGGGGCGAGTTTTTTAGGGCGCACAGGACAGTGTTGATACCAATCTTGAGGACGCGAGCAGTATCACGGACTCCGGCACCATTAAACGCCATATCAACAATCTTGTCTTTGACGCCAGGCTTACGGGCTTCATAGGTGTAGGTGAGCTGAACGCGCGTGGACAGGCGGGGCAACGATAGCGAGCATGGCCGGCAGGAGTCTTGCCATGACGGTATACGCGGTTTGATTGGCAGCGAAGGCAATGAACGGTGATGGATGCCATGAAGCTATGAGTCTCAAAGGCCCCCATCGTACCAGCTCAACTGATTGGAGGCATTGCCGATCGTTTAACCCGGTTCTTGGTGGACTTTGCCAAGATGGTCGAACTCTTCGATGCATAGGGGGTATCTTTCGTATCGGTCACCCAGCAGTTTAATACGACCACATCCATGGGCAGACTGACTCTGAACGTGCTGTTGTCCTTTGCGCAGTTTGAACGAGAAGCGACGGGCGAGCGCATCCGAGACAAGATTGCAGCTTCTAAGCAAAAGGGTCTGTGGATGGGCGGTATCCCCCCGAGCTGACCTGCTGAGACTGGGCGCACCGCCCGTGTTGTGATCTGCGCAACGGCAGGCATTGAGTTGGGCTTCAACCCAAATGGAGTCAGGAGTTCAGTTTTTTAACTCGCAATGAGTCGTCAATCTTCTTCAAACACAAACCCATCTCATGCAAGGAAATCTCATGACCATTAAAACTTGTGCGGCTTGTGCTTACCAACGCAGTGGTAAGCTCAGGATCAGCTCGCCTGGGAGGTGTTATGTGGTTTTAACACCGGAGGAGATGCTGCATGGGTGATTGCGTGAAGGGCGTGCACGTGTAAAGTCAAGGCACGGCATCAAGTCTGATTCAAATAAAAAGCAGGACATCAAATGTCCTGCTTTGCTTCTGGCAAGAGAAATCAGCCGATGATATGGGCTATTGGCTGCATCGGTACGAGGGGGTATTCGTACCCCGAAACGGAGCCACAGAGAAAAGCCAGAGGATCAGCGTCGTAACTGCCACAACAGAGGGCGCAGAGAATATGTCACCTCGCAAAGCCCCGCGCTGTACCGAGGGAGTGTTCGAATATGGAAAGTTCTTTAAAAAGAAAGACTTATTGGCGGAGAGCGAGGGATTCGAACCCTCGATACAGGTTTAAGCCCGTATGCTTCCTTAGCAGGGAAGTGCCTTCGACCACTCGGCCAGCTCTCCATTCCAGAAGGAGGCAGCATGTTAGCTTAAGCTTGCCTCCAGGTCAAATATTTATGCTGCTTTAGGGGCCGAGTCAAGATTAAAGGCTTTGTGTAAGATGCGTACCGCCAGCTCTAAATATTTCTCTTCTATGGCAACAGAGATCTTTATTTCAGAAGTTGAGATCATCTGAATATTAATGCCTTCTTCAGCCAAGGTGCGAAACATTTTTGATGCTACGCCGGGGTGTGAGCGCATGCCTACACCAACAACTGAAATTTTAGCCATGGTTTTATCATGTGTGATGCTACTTGCACCGGTATGTGCTTTTACGGTTTCTAGAATGGCAAGTGTTTTATCACAATCATTTCGGGCAACGGTAAAAGAAAAGTCTGTGCTGCCATCGCGTGCGACGTTTTGAATGATCATATCAACGTCAAGGTTAGCTTCTGCCACTGGGCCTAGAATTTGATAGGCAACACCGGGTTTGTCAGGCACGCCGTGTATGGTAATTTTGGCTTCGTCACGACTAAATGCAATACCAGAAATGATTGGTTGTTCCATTTTTTTGTTTTCCTCAACTGTAATCAATGTTCCTTGGCCACCGTCTTCAAAACTTGAAAGTACACGCAGCTTTACCTTGTATTTTCCTGCAAATTCTACAGAGCGAATTTGTAATACCTTAGAACCTAAGCTTGCCATTTCAAGCATTTCTTCAAAGGTAATGGTGTCGAGTTTGCGTGCTTCGGGCACAATGCGCGGGTCTGTGGTGTAAACACCGTCCACGTCGGTATAAATCTGACATTCATCGGCTTTGAGTGCAGCTGCTAGTGCCACGCCGGTCGTGTCAGATCCTCCTCTGCCCAGTGTTGTGATGTTGCCAAACTCATCTACGCCTTGAAAGCCGGCTACAACCACAACGCGACCTTCATTTAAATCTTTGCGCATGGCAGCATCATCAATATTGAGGATGCGCGCTTTAGTAAAAGTACTATCGGTCAGCACTTTGACTTGACCGCCTGTATAGCTTCGGGCGGGGACGCCGATGTCGCCTAAAGCCATGCATAGAAGCCCAATGGTGACTTGTTCGCCTGTAGAAATAACAACATCCAGCTCACGTGGGCTGGGCGAGGGTGAAGTTTCTTTGGCCAAGGCAATAAGCCGATTTGTTTCTCCACTCATGGCGGATACCACCACTACCACTTGGTGTCCGGCTTGAACTGAGCGTTTTACGCGTGCGGCGACATTTTTAATGCGCTCCGGGGAGCCTACTGAAGTGCCCCCGTATTTTTGTACCAATAAAGCCATAGTTCAACCTCATCAATGTGCAAAGCTAACGATTGTACAACAGTCCTACGTATGTAGAAGCAGATATGTAGAAAGTTGTAAATGCATTTTCATAGAAACTCACTTATACTATGCCTTGCGGCAATTGGCTATATTAAGAGAAAGTACAGGTTAGCTGCAATTACATTAATTAAAAACTAATATGTATTTGCACCGCGTTATGAATTATGCGTAATTTTTAACGTAACGCTATTTCCACTGCATGTAGTGTCTAGGGAGGATAGATTCTATGAAAACGAATGAAGCAGTTGATGTACGTGAAATCCGCCGTAAGCTTGGTATGAATCAGTCTCAGTTTTGGTCAAAAATTGGTGTGACACAAAGCGGGGGTTCTCGCTATGAGAGCGGTCGTAACATCCCTCGCCCAGTCCAAGCCTTGCTGCGTCTTGTGCATATTGATCAAATCGATATTACTAAAATTCGAAAAGAAGATATCGAAGTGATTGAATACCTAAAAAGCAATAACCCTGATTTATTCAAAACACTTAAAAAAGAAGTACGTGCAAAACGTAAAGAAAAGTGATTGTTTTAAATTTGCCCAGGAGACGTATCTTTAATAGATCTTTTGGTTGATGCCTTTATGAAATTATGTGCTGCAAGCTTGTTACCTCATCTTGCTGCGTTACCGCCTTTTGTTGCTTCTATGCAAGTGTCGGCTCAAGCGTTGCTTCATGGTTTGGTTTTGACTTGGGATTGGCATGGCCCGGTAAATTCATTGCGGATACCTAAGAAAGATGAAGTGCTCGATTTAGATCGGCTATGGGCTCACACTTGTTTTGAGGTTTTTTTACAATCACAAGGCACTGATTCTTACCGGGAGTTTAATTTTTCACCTTCGGGTCAGCACCAGTGTTTTGATTTTGATGAATATCGCACACGCAGCGTCAAACAAGCTTTTCAAGGTAGAGCGCTGTCTGAATGTTGTTGGCATGTGGGGGAGGAGGCTTTGTGCCTTCGTGCTACCTTACCACATGAATTTTTACCAATCGGCAAAGGTTTACTCTCGGTCGGCTTGACGGCGGTATTGGAAGACGCTGCCGGGCAGCATAGCTTTTGGGCCCTTTCTCACCATCAAGACCGGCCGGATTTCCATGATGCTAAAGCCTGGTCTCTACAGTTGGAACTTTAAACAATCCCCGGTTTTAAGCATCAGATTTAAAACAGTAAGTCCATAGTGCTTGAATGGCCTCAATAGCCTGTGCGACCTGTGCATGTGGAATTGTTTTGCCTAATTCATTTAAGCGTAGGCGGTGTTGTTTTGCGCGTAAGGTGCGGTAGGCGTTAGCTGCATTTTGTGCAATATGGGTGGGGAGAAGGCCGAGCTGCGCAGCAATATTCAATAAGGCAATATTGCCTAAATTTTTTGTGAGCTCAAGATGTTTTTGACTGTGCCCTAATACAAGATATTGCACGACAAACTCAACATCAATGAGTCCGCCAGCGTCATGCTTTACGTTAAAGTCATGGCTTTTATTCGCATGCGCTTGGCGCATTTTAGCTCGCATGCTTAAAATATCTTCACGCAACTGTGCTAAATCTCTGGGCTTTTGTAACACTTCAATTCGAATAGCTTCAAATGCTTTGCCGATGTTTGGATCGCCTGCAACAAAGCGTGCCCGGGTCAGGGCTTGGTGTTCCCAGGTCCAGGCTTTTTCTAGTTGATATTGTCGAAAACCTTCGAGGTCCGTGACGATCAAACCGGCTTCACCGTTGGGGCGTAAGCGCAGATCCAGTTCAAAGATTTGCCCGGCCGAGGTGCTGGTCGAGAGCCATGTGCTCATACGTTGGGCCCAGCGTACATAACGCTGCGGGGCTTTTTCGTCGGCATCTTGGCTTAAATACACCAAGTCCAAGTCAGAGGCATACCCTAATTCTTTTCCGCCGAGTTTGCCGTAAGCAATAATGCCAATAGCCGGGTCTGGGCGATGTTTAGGCTCAATGTATTGCCAAACGGTGGTCATGATAACGTTGAGCATTACATCTGCCAGCGCCGATAAATCATCACCTAATTGTTCTACGCTTAAGTGACCGGCCAGATCGCTCATCAGTAGGCGAAAAACCTGACTGTGGTGCAGCTCTCGGGCCAAATCCATTTGTCGCTCAATATCGGGTGCGGCAAGATTTAATGCTCGGTGGAGTGTTTTTGAAAATTCATGGGTATCAAATCGACCTTCGAGTGAACGCGCGTCTAATAATTCGTCTAATAGCAAAGGGTGCTGCGTTAAAAATTGAGCCGCCCAGCTGGAGGCAGAAATCATGTCAATGACGCGTCGCAAGGCATTAGGATATTGCTGCAAAAGCGCGAGATAGGTGCCGCGCCGGCTAATGGTGTCTAAAAGCGCTAGGCTGCGCTGCAAGGTAGTGTCGGGGTTTGTATGTGTGGCCGCCGTTTCTAGGATGCGAGGGATGAGCGCATCGATGCGCTGGCGCCCGAGGGCGGAAAGTTGTTGATAACGGCTGCTGTTTTTTTGCGCGGAAAGCTGCTGCGCCACCTGTGTCGGCGCTTGATAACCCAAATTTGCCAGTAAAGGCGTAATGACTTCTGGTTGATGGACTTCGGCCCATAGTGTTGAGAGGGTATGTTCTGTTTCGCAAGGGTCGGCGAATACGGCATTAAATTGTTCGCTTACAAATTGGCGATCTTTTTGAAGCTGTATAGATAAATCTGCCCAGTGTGAATAGCCTAAAGTGTGGGCAATATGTTCCCGATCTTGCTCATTTGCCGGGATGTCATGGGTTTGTGCATCTTCAATATATTGAATGCGATGCTCCAAACGTCGAAAAAGCGTATAAGCCTCAATGAGTGGGGAGACGGCGGTTGGCGAAAGAATCCCTTTTTCACCTAAATAAGTAAGTACTTCACAGGTGGGGCGAATCTGTAAGTTGGGGTCGCGTCCGCCCCGGATTAATTGAAAAACTTGAGCAATAAACTCAATTTCGCGAATGCCGCCAATTCCCAATTTAATATTGTCTATCCGGTCTTTTCGTAAAACTTCTCTACGAATTTGACTGTGCAAATCGCGCATGGCATTGAGCGCCCCAAAGTCTAAATATTTTCGGAAAATGAATGGCCGCGCAATACGCTCTAATTCATGGCCACGCGAACCCATAAGAACACGTGCTTTAATCCAAGCATAGCGCTCCCATTCCCGGCCTTGCGCCATAAAATAATGCTCTAACATGGCAAAACTACAGACCAGTGGCCCGGAATCCCCGTTCGGGCGCAAACGCATATCTACACGAAATACAAAACCAAACGCCGTCAGTTCCGAGAGCGTTTGAATGAGTTGTTTGCCGAGGCGTTCAAAAAATTCAAAATTACTTAAAGATTTTTTGCCATTGGTTTGCCCCTCTTCAGGGTAAATAAAAATAAGATCAATATCGGAGGAAACGTTTAACTCTCGCCCACCCAGTTTGCCCATGCCCAAAATCAACAGCTCTTGTACTTGCCCCTGTGCATTGACGGGTTCGCCAAAGCGTTCAACCAGGGCCGGGCGTAGAAAATTATGCGCGTACTCAATGCTTAGTTCCGCGAGCACCGTCATTGTTTCGGTCACCTCTTGCAAAGATGCCCACTGCGCCGTATCGCGAAGAATAAGGTGGCAAATAACCCACAATCGCAAATTGCGTAAAAGCTCCCCAATATTTTGAGCGCAAGGTGATTGGGTATCTAAAAAAGCAAGCATGGCTTCTCGGTCTAACACCTGTGGCGCGTGCGTTTTAAGCCGCTCTTCGAGCCAAGGCCGGCTGATTAGGCACCGGGTAAGAAAGCGGGATAAGGTTTGCGCATGTTCGAGCGCTACTTCAGGGCAAGTAGGAGAGGTCATAAAGAGGCCGTTGATCCTGAATAAAGAAGTTACACGCAATTTTGAGTCAATCCTCTCACTTTGAGCGACAATGGCGCTCTTGTAAAGCACCCTCTGGTTTATGTCTGAAGCTACGTCCCCTTCCTCGCCCGCGCACACGAATCGTTTTACCCTGTTGCGGCGGCTTTTTGCACGCTTGTTGATATGGGGCGTGCGCTTTTCCGTTTTAGGCGTAGTCGTTGCGCTATTACTACTTTTGGCTTTGCATGTTTTATTTTTGCCACGCATTAATCAATATAAAGCTTGGGTTGCAGAGGCCTTAAGCACGCGCATAGGCCAAGCCGTACATATTGAACATTTAGAAGCCGATTGGGAGGGTTTAGCACCCCGGCTGAAACTCAAAGGTTTTGAACTCAGCACCTTTAATAGTCCGCCATCTACTCCGCCTAATTTTCGCTTAGATTCCATTGATATGGTTTTGGCTTGGCGATCCATTTGGGCCGGGAAAATCCATTTTCGGCGCGTGATGCTTCATGAGCCGGTGTTGCGGATTGAAAGAACGCCACAAGGACAATTGACGATTGCGGGGGTGCAAACAGATGACGCCCCCGGGGATGGTGCGCCGCTCGCTTGGCTTTTTTCCCAACAAGAAATGGGGGTCAGCAATGGCACGCTAATCTGGCAAGATCAACTACGACATGCGCCACCTTTGGCGTTGAACCAAGTGGACATGCATTGGCAGAGCCGGGCCCGGGTAAGACGCTTAGACATCAAAGCACAACCGGCCGAAGCACTGGGGAAAAATCTGGATTTAAGAATCGAGATCACCCAGGGGCACCCCGCCCAGCCAGAAACCTGGGCCGGTAGCGCGTATGTGGACGTACAGTCTGCCGATTTAGGCGGCTGGAAAACATGGGTAGATTATCCCGTCCCCTTATTGGGGCAGGGTAGTTTGAGCGTTCAGCTTGATTTTGCCCAACAACATCTTTTGGCCGGGGTTGCGCAATTTGAGCTTCATCAGGTGCGCACGCAGTTGGCGCCTGAGTTACCAGAGATGGCATTTCAATTAGCTTCAGGTCGTATTGCGGGCCAGTGGTCCCCTGAATCTAAAAAGCTGGAAATTAAAAATCTTCAAATTACAAAAGAAAACCAGGCGTCCCTAGGGCCTATCGATTTAAGCTGGCATGAAACGGGTGAAGGTGCCACTCAAAGCAGCCTGTTGAGTGCCAATCACCTGGATTTTTCGGAGTTAGGAGAGCTGGCTCATCGCCTGCCCTTACCCGAGGCTTGGCATAAACAATGGTCACTGTTTTCACCTAAAGGCGCGGTAGATGATCTGCAATTTACTTGGCTGGGCTCGCCCAGTGAACCCAAGGATTGGAGCATTCGCGCAGATATTCAGCATTTTTCCAGCCAAGCAGTTGGTGCCATCCCCGGGCTGAGTGGCTTAAATGGCCATATTGAAGGAACGTCGCAAAGAGGTGTGTGGCAACTTTCAGGACAAGATGCCGCACTGAGTCTGCCCAAAATTATGCCTCAGGCGGATATCGCACTTAACAAAGTGCAGGCGCAAGGCGCTTGGTCACGCATCGAAGGGGCTCCCCTGCTTGAAATTAAATCGCTGGTGTTTGAAAACCAAGATGCTGCCGGCAATGCGCATGGCAGTTATCAGGTTGTGCCCGGTACGCCCGGGAAAATAGATTTATACGCACAATTAACCCGGGCGGAAGGCGCGGCTGTGTGGCGTTATATGCCTTGGGCGGTTAATGTCAATACACGGCAATGGATTAAAGAAAGCATTTTAGGCGGACGCAGCACGGATGTTCATTTTCGTCTGCAAGGAGATTTATACGATTTCCCCTTTGAAAAACCAAGCAGCACGGGGCAATTTTGGGTGCAAGCCAATATTTTGGGTGGCAAACTAGACTGCGCGCCGGGCTGGCCTATTTTTGAGAATATTGAGGGCAATTTGCGTTTTGAAAAGGCCGGCATGCATGTTTATGCTGAAAAAGCGACCGTGATGGGCGTCAAACTTACGGACACGCTGGCCCATGTGCCTGACTTTATAGGCGATGAAATTTTAACCGTTAGCGGGAAGGCTACCGGGGACAGTGCCCAGATGCTTAATTACACCCGCCATAGCCCGGTGGTTGAAAAAGTAGGTCCCTTTTTGGACTATGTTAGGGCACAAGGTGACGCTGTTTTAGATTTAAAACTGGTCATGCCGCTTCGTAGAATACCGACAACACAAATAGAAGGTAATGTGGCCTTCCAAAATAATACGGTACGTATTCTGGATGAATTGCCGTCATTAACGGCATTGAATGGTTCTTTAAGTTTTACGGAAAATGATCTTTCTTTTTCAGATCTTCAGGGTCAATTTTTAGGGCAGCCCGTTCAGATTAAAGGGCAAACGCATGAAAACAATTTGCAAATTGAAGCTAATTCATATTTAGATGCATCGGCATTAAGTGCGTATTACCCTCAGTACCCGTGGCTGCAAAAATTAAATGGGCAAACCCCGGTCGCATTAAATATAGAAGCGGATGCACATCAGGCAGACTTGCATATCACCTCGTCCACCGAAGGGCTTGCCTTTAACTTTCCCGCGCCTTTCGTTAAAAATCCTGTGCTAACGTGGCCTTTAGACATGCACATGTATTTAGGTTCAACATGGCGCAGCACTGGCCAGATGGGCGATATTTTAAAGTGGGCTGTATCCAAAGAGGGCACAAAACCTGCGCTCAAAGGGCAGATTAACGTAGGAGAATCGGCCTCAGAAGCCACTACCTTACCGGGGCTGGGCTTGGTGGTTAACGTACCCAAATTGGCACTTAACCCATGGCGAGCAGTCTTTGAACCGGGCCGAGAAAATGCGAATACGGCACAGGAGACAAGCGCCAAATCCGGGCTGGGGGTTTTAGATTTTTTAACCTTAGAGTGTGATCAACTAGATTTGGGCGGATTCATGCTCAATCAATTAAAGCTTCACGCAAAAAACACCAATGCCGGTTTACAAACACAAATTTTAAGTCAGGAAGCCCGGGGCAATATCCTTTGGAATGCACAAGATAAGGGCTATTTACGTGCAGATATGGACTATATTCGTTTGCCAGATTCCAAGTCTCGCGCAAAAAACAAACTGTCCGATTCCGCACCTTTAAAAACCAGCGCAAAGCCTGTTTTGCCGGAGATAGAACTCAATGCTAAATCTTTTTATTTTGGCTCGCATTCTTTAGGCGCTTTGCATTTGGCCGCTAAAAATCAAGGTGAAACTTGGGAAATATCTGATATTGCATTGAATTCGCCCCATGCTCATTTATCGGGCGCTGGCCGTTGGGCTGGGGGGCAAACACTGTTTGCGCTTTCGCTCGATTCAAACAATTTTGGTGATGCTTTAACTCAAATTGGCTATTCGAATGTACTGCAGGCTGGGCACGCAAAATTTAAGGCGGATATTTCTTGGCCGGGCAGCCCGTTGGATTTTAATGTGCCTGCGCTGAAGGGCGAGATGTCGGTTTTATTGGAAAAAGGGGCATTCAAAAACCTGAATATTGGCATTGTGCGTTTTTTAGGGTTGCTGGATCTGCAATCCCTCTCCCGACGTATAGCGCTTGATTTTAAAGATGTGCTTTCGGACGGTTTTGCGTTTGATCGTATGGAGGGCAATCTGACGCTGCAAAATGCAGCCTTGCAGCTTGCGCCAATTAAACTCACCCATCCAAGCCTGAGCATGCTGCTAGAGGGCAGTATTCATTTGGACACTGAAACACAAATGTTACGCATTAGCGCCCAACCCAAACTTTCTGAAACCGTGGCTTTGGGCGCCGCTGCGGCCACCGGGGCGGTTAACCCTTTATTAGGGGTTGTGACCTATGTGGCTCAAAAACTATTAGATGACCCCGTCGAAAAATTATTTACCGCCAACTACACCGTGACAGGGACTTGGAAAAATCCCATTGTTAAAAAGAATCAAGAAGTCGCGCCAACAAGCAATAACGGTAATGATGATTTTCATCAATTAAAATAAACCGTTAAGTTGTTTTGGCCGCCGCGCGATTTAATCGGTCATAAACGGCTTGCCAAGCCTCCGTGGCCGGGGGGGACGTGAGTAAAATGCTGTGCGCTTGAATTTCATCTGCCTGGCGTAATGCGGCGTAAAGTGCCTGAGCGTAGCCTGCTGGATCTGGCGGTAAATTTAGCCAAAGCCGGATATTGGGCGAGGATGTGTTTTGCGCACTTTGTGCGATGACGGCACAGGTTTGCCCCCGGGATTGGCGTTGAAGCAGTTCTTGGGAAAGCTGTGAAGCCGGGCACAAACAAAGCGGGGTGCGGGGGGCGTAATGTGATAACAAATCGCCGGATACCCGGGGAAGATCGGTGGGTGCCCCGGATGCCTCTGCACTCAGGCGTGAGCGCACCTGAGGGCGATAACCCAATACAGTTTCAAGCTGGCTCGGGCTGATGGCGCCGGGCCGTAATATCACGGCTTGTTCATCTGGATGGGCCAAAGACACAATGGTCGACTCAATCCCAACTTGTGAAGCCCCTCCTTCCAAAACCAAGGCAACGGATTCCCCGAGTTCTTGCCGGACATGTTCTGCTGTTGTGGGACTAATGCGACCGAAACGATTGGCAGACGGTGCCGCCAGGCCGCCGCCAAAAGCCGCTAAAATGGCTTGTGCCACCGGGTGGGAGGGAATGCGCAGGCCCACCGTATCTTGGCCGCCGGTCACCAGATCAAGCACGTGCCCGGCCTTGGGCAAAATTAAGGTCATGGGCCCGGGCCAAAAGGCTTTTGCCAGGGCGTACGCGGCGGGGGGAATGTTTTGTGCCCAAGTGTCTATTTGATGCGCGCTCGCAAGATGCACAATGAGCGGATGATCCGCCGGGCGCCCCTTGACGCTAAAAATTTTCTGCACCGCAGCGGCTTGGGAGGCATCTGCCGCCAATCCGTAGACTGTCTCCGTCGGCAGTCCGAGTAATTTGCCTTGTCGTAATAAATCGACGGCTTGTTTGATTTGTTCGTCTGAAATTTGATGGGTTAAAACATTTTTCATTCGATAGAGATACCTAAAATTTCACGCGCTTGTTGTGCAATGCGCAGCGCCTCATCTGCATCGTGATGGGTCACGGTAAAGTGCCCCATTTTGCGACCGGGCTTGGGTTCGGTTTTGCCATAAAGGTGGAGCTTAAGACCGGGCAAAGCGAGTAAAGTCGCCCAGTTCGGCGTACGTAAATTGCCGTTTGAAAACCAAACATCCCCCAAAATATTGACC
>RRZU010126823.1_pt1 | contig 13277 bp, 9 predicted proteins | sample 2165561 | NCBI WGS metagenome assembly RRZU01 (sample SAMN10456909, study PRJNA506462) | wastewater metagenome | isolation source: wastewater sludge | place: USA: Moscow, Idaho
CCTTGGCTATTTTCAACTTTAATCCTAAAATTAATAGAAACATTTGATATTAACGAATTTATATCAATTTTTTTTAATTTTAAATGTGCCTTCCCTTGATCAAAAACGGCCATCTGCAAAACCTTCTCCACCAAAAAGCTCAAACGCTTGCTTTCATCTCGTATAACATTAGAGATACTTCGTAGAGATTTAGGGTTTTTTACCATCCCTTCGTCCAATAACATCTGCGAGGCAAGACTTATTGTAGAGATTGGTGTTTTAAACTCATGGGTCATATTATTGATAAAATCATTCTTTATCTCATCAACTCTCTTTTGCTTAAAAATAATATAGATAGTTGAAAACGAGGTAAATATCAAAATCAATATAAAGATAACCGTAGGAATTATTAACCCAATAGACTCGGAGAAGAAACTTGGTCTTTCAGAGAAGTGAAGTAAAATATAGTCTGCTTTTGGATGTAAATCATTCTGGAAAAGAAGTTTTTTGTAAGATTTAAATCCCAGATCTAAGTTAAATCCACGAGTTGAGAGCATCTGCTTGTCGCGTGAGTCATAGATAGCAAACTCATAAGGAAGCTGAATTCCCTTATCTTCGAGCATTTGAACAATAAGACCATCCAAACGATCCATATCAATTCTATCAGCGATCTTCTTGTCTGGGAATAGCGCGTTGAGCAAAATTTCGCTCTTTTCGTCCACTTTAGAACGCAAATTATCTTGAACTCTAGTTAAGGCTCCTGCAAGAGGCCCGTATCCGCCTAGATTACTCGTGAGAGCTGTTTTACTGCCACCAAGCAGATAAACAACCGAATCTTTGCTATAGCTTAATGAGGTGTTAACAAACTGTCCCTCAAACTGAAAATGAAAACTAACACCAAATTTATCATTCGTTGAGGTTGTAATTCCCTCATCCGATAACATCGAGTTTTGGGTAGAATTTCTAATCTTAGTCCTAACCGAGGCAACCTCCTCTTTTTCTAATCGGCCAGCTACATCGTCGAGTGCTTGTTGCACAAGCTGATTAAAGTGTTCGGCCTTGAGATGTAGGCCATTTCGCATCCAAAGTCCCTGATATACAATTAATCCCGTAAACGTTGCCGCGATAACGATCGTTAAAACTAAAATAAAACGTTTACTCATATCAGTAAATAATCAAAGCTAATATTATGATGACTTTTGTTTACTCGTAAAAAAATCGAGAGCCTCTTTTGAAGCCATTTGTTGCGCCTCCTTTTTAGATGCGCCATTTCCATGACCTCGTACTTCACCGTTAACAATAACAACGGCTATAAATTCAGGCACTCCACTCTTACTATAAGGATGCTCTTCTGTTTCAAACGCGATTTGAAGCTTAAAACGTTGGCAATACTCTATCAAATTAGATTTATAATTTCCATCATCAATTATCAACGCATTAACGTCAATCTGATCGGCTAAAATCTTTTGAACAATAAACTTTCGAGTAGCCTCATAGCCTCTATCGACAAAGATTGCACCAATAATTGCCTCAAGCGCATCACCTAGAATATGGGTCTTTTCGAATGAAAGCGATGATTGGGCAGTGATGTAGTTATCCAAGCCCAAATTCTTCCCTACCCCATTGAGTGCAGTTCTGTTGACAATTTTCGATCTCGTCTTGGTTAAAAAGCCCTCATCTTCATTAGGATAGCGCGTATATAGTTCAAGGGCAACAACTGCTCCTAAAATAGCATCGCCCAAATATTCAAGCCTCTCATTAGTCTCAAGGCCATCACGTTGCTTCTCGGTCGAAGATTTATGGACAAACGCAATTCTATAAAATTTAATATTCTTAGGCGCTACACCAATGAGATCTTCAATAAACGAAGAAAACCGTTTTCGTTGAGAAAACGGCTTTAATGCTCTAAATAATTTCTTTAACACAGTACTTATATCGCTCTAAAGAGAACCGAAGCATTGTGTCCTCCAAATCCAAAAGTATTTGAAAGAGCAGCTCTAACCTCTCTTTTTTGAGCTTTATTAAATGTTAAGTTTAATTTACTATCGATTGCCTCATCCAACTCAAAATGGTTGATGGTTGGAGGGATAATTTGATCACGAATAGCTAAAATACAAGCAATAGCTTCAATAGCACCAGTAGCACCTAATAAGTGACCAGTCATTGATTTCGTTGAACTGATATTCATTTTATAAGCCTGCTCACCAAACACAGCAAGAATTGCTTTTGTTTCAGCAATATCCCCAAGTGGTGTAGAAGTACCATGAACATTAATATAATCAACTACATCTACAGGTGTATTGTTGTCGCTAAGCGCAGATAGCATTACATTCTTTGCACCTAATCCTTCTGGATGTGGAGCCGTTAAGTGATAAGCATCGGCTGTCATACCAGCACCAATCATCTCACAATATATTTTTGCACCACGTTTAACCGCGTGCTCATACTCTTCTAAAATAATACCTGCTCCACCTTCACCCATCACAAAGCCATCACGTCCTTTATCGAAAGGTCTTGAAGCCGTTTTAGGATCATCGTTACGAGTAGAAAGAGCTTGTAAAGCGTTAAAACCACCAACTCCAGCTTCGTTAATTGAAGCCTCAGAGCCACCAGCGATAAAAACGTCAGCTTTACCTAAGCGAATAAGATTATATGCATCAGCTAACGCATTAGTTGAAGATGCACAGGCTGAAACAGTACCAAAGTTTGGACCTCTAAAGCCATACTTCATTGAGATATGACCAGAGGCGATATCTGCAATCATTTTTGGGATAAAGAATGGGTTAAAACGAGGAACACTTCCGCCCTCTATGTAACCTCTAACCTCTTCTAAGAAGGTGTTTAAACCACCAATACCAGCGCCCCAAACAACGCCCACTCTATCGTGATCGATCTTTTCAAGATCAAATTTAGCATCATTAACAGCTTGCTCAGCAGCGATAATCGCAAACTGAGCAAACATGTCTAATTTTTTCGCTTCTTTTCTGTCGAAATAAGCCAAAGGGTCGAAGTTCTTAACTTCACAAGCAAATTTGGTCTTAAAATTGGTGGGATCAAATCGGGTAATTGTGGCTGCACCACTTACTCCATTCACAAGATTCGTCCAGAATTCATCAACGGTATTACCAATTGGTGTTATGGCGCCTAAACCTGTAACCACTACTCTTTTCAATTCCATAATTTAATAAGATCTAAATTTAACTTTTAATTACTTCGCGTTAGCTTCGATGTAAGAGATAGCTGCACCTACAGTGCTGATGCTTTCTGCTTGATCATCAGGAATAGCAATATTAAATTCCTTTTCAAATTCCATGATTAGTTCCACAGTATCCAATGAATCTGCACCTAAATCATTTGTGAAGCTTGCCTCGTTAGTAACTTCAGATTCTTCAACGTTTAATTTCTCTACGATAATTGCTTTTACTCTTGATGCAATTTCTGCCATAGCTTTAAGCTTTAAGTTAATAATTCAACTTTTGTGATTAAAATAACGGCACAAAGGTATAAGAATTCTTGTTTATTTATCAAATATATCGAAAATAAAATTCCATTACTTATCCATTTTTCCTATTTTTGACCTTTCTTAAACAATCTAAAAATCAGTTTAAATGTCTGACATAAAACAAATTGTCATCTTTGCATCAGGCTCAGGAAGTAATGCAGAAAATATTGCTAATTTTTTCAAAGAGCGACCAGAAGTTGAGATTGCACACGTTTTCACAAATAACAAGAGTGCCTATGTTATTGAACGTGCCAAAAAACTCAATATTGACTATACAATTTTCTCAAAATCAGATTTTTACGAATCGGATGTTGTACTTAAAAAGCTTGAAAATCTAAAATGTGATTTAATTGTTCTTGCTGGATTCCTTTGGCTTATACCGGCTAAGATGGTTGCTAAATATCCGAATAGAATTATCAATATTCATCCAGCATTACTGCCAAAATTTGGAGGGAAAGGGATGTATGGAGATAATGTACACAAAGCGGTGGTTGAAAACCGAGAAGCGCAAAGCGGGATAACCATACACTATGTAAACGAACAGTATGACAAGGGAGATATAATTTTTCAGGCAACATGCGATGTGACTCCTGAGGATACCTTCGAAACGGTAGCGCAAAAAGTTCATCAATTGGAATACAAACACTTCCCAAAGATTGTTTTGGATGTTGTAGAGATGCTTTAAAATATTTTGACCAATAGAAAAGGCGACTATGTAAAATAGTCGCCTTTTCTATTGGTCAAAATTGTCTATTAAAATATCTTCTTAAGTATCTTCTCTGTTGCCCCGATCTCTCTTTCAACATAGTTTTTGGCGCCATTGGAGCTCATTTTCAAATAGTTTGAATCACGAATCAATCGATCCATGAGTGTTTCGAAATCGCTATAAGAGTTAATTGAGAATCCCGATTCGTGGGCGATCAAATCACGAGCCTCTTTAAACTTCTGATATTTAGGCCCAAAAATCACTGGTAATCCAAATGTAGCCGCTTCTAATGTATTATGAATCCCTTTACCAAAACCACCACCAATATACCCAATTACGCCATACTGATAGAGCGACGACAAAAGCCCAATCGTGTTAATTACAAGAACATTAGCTTCTCTCCAACCCTCAATCTTTTGATCGGTATAAAGAGCGTAAGGCACCTTTATCATCTCCACCATTTTATTAATATGTTGTGAGTCAACCTCGTGCGGCGCAATAATCAACTTAATGTCTGGATGCTTAGATATATACTCTAATAAAATAGCCTCATCGGGTAACCAAGTACTACCTGCGATAATAACCATCTTACCATCAATAAACAGGTCAATATTTGGAATGCTCTTTGCCGATTTTGCAATCTCATAAACTCTGTCGAACCTTGTATCTCCAACAACTGACGCGCTTTCTATACCAATAGATTTTAATAGAGCCACAGATTTCTCATCTTGACAATAGAAAAACGAAACCCTTTGAAGGATTTGGCGAAACCATCCTCCGTATCCTTTAAAGAAGATTTGGTTAGGACGAAATATGGCCGATACTAAGTAAATTGGAATCTCGCATTTAGCAAGCTCTGCAATATAAAAATGCCAGTATTCATACTTAACAAAAAAGGCCATTTTCGGCTTGAGTTTACTTACGAGCAATTTAGCATTGGCATGAGTGTCGGCTGGCAGATAGATAATTGCATCGGCAAGGGGATAATTTTTCCTAATCTCAAATCCCGATGGTGAAAAGAAGGTTACAACAATTTTTTCGTCAGGAAAATCAGACTTTATCTTCTCAATGACAGGTCGTCCTTGTTCAAACTCACCAAGCGATGCGCAATGAACCCAAATTGCACCTTGTGGGAGATCACCACTCATCAAACGCTTTATCGCAGTCGCTCTTCCTTTATGAATTTGATTTGCCTTTTCACTAAAAGGTGCCACAATCTTAACAAGCAACGAAAAGAGCCAAATCCCAGCTCTGTATATAATTTCCATCTCTCTTTTTTTTGTAAAAATAGAGTATTCCTTCATTCAAACCAAGTATAGCAACTATTTGTACTATTGATTTCAGCGGAGACATATTCATCGTTAAAAACGACCAATGAGATTACATTGTCACTTTAAACTCACATGACATTATTAATTCTAGCATATTTCACCTAAAAATCATCTTGTTAGCTTGATAAAGCACAAATATTTTTTACTTTTGAACGAAATAACATAATGGTCGTTGCTTTTATAAAACCAAACTATTGATGCCATCAAGAACATATCTTAGATCTACCTTATTTATTTATGTAACGACCATTTTTCTCGGGACATTATTAATGAGTCAAGTGACTAAACCTATTAATCACCTTGATGAGCTATGCGTAATTATTGATCAAAATGCTACTATTTCGGGAGAGGTTTGTATTACTATAGGGAAAGAGCTAATTACCTCGACCACCCCACATGAGATTAAATACAGAGCTTATGGCTACTATGGAGTTGGCCAAGGGGAGTTTATGGAGCAAAACTTCACCAAAAGTTTACACTATCTTGATTCGGCACTTATTCTTTTTCAAGCGATTGACGATTCTGTAAAGATTCAACAAGTTCTTAATAGGCTGGGGAATATCAACCATCTGCTTGGAAATGACAAGCTAGCGTTTACCAACTATCAAAAATCCTTTAAGATTGCTTTACAACTGGGCCAAGAGGGTCGAATTGCCGATTTACACAACAATCTAGGTCTAATCTGTTATCGTCAGAAAGATTATCATCAGGCCGAAGAGTACTACCTTAAAGCCTTAGAGAGTTACCGAAAACTAAAGGACGAGAAGTCGATTGGAGACATCTACTATAATTTAGGAATGGTTTACCAAAAAAACGGCAAATATGATCAATCGCGGGATTTATTAGAAAAAAGTATTGCTATTTACAACAAATACAACGACATCAATAGCAAAGCTAGCTCTCTCTTTATCTTAGGTGAGATAGCAGAAAACAAGAACGACATCACCAATTCGGACGAGTATTACATGCTCAGTTACAATCTTTTTAAGGCAACAAACGACAGTATGAATATGCTACCTTGTTTATTAAAACTAGGTTACAGAGCTATTAGACTGAAAGAGTTTGAACTTGCAAAGAGTTTGGTGGATCAATTTAAAGTGATCAATACAAAAATAAAAGATCTGGACGGCGACGAAGAGATATTAAGATTACAATATAAATTGTATAAAGCATCAGGCGATTTCGAAAATGCTCTTTTCTATTTAGAGGAGTTGAGCCGAGTAAAGGAGGCTATCTTACAATTAGAAGATAAAGCACGACTGACCCAAGCTAGAGAGGAGTTCTTAACCGAATTACAACAACAGGAGCTAATCAAAACCAGAGAGAATGATCGATTAAAAAGTCTTATTCTTGTGGCTCTAATAATTCTAATTTTAGCATTTATATCTATAGTTATCTTCTATTTTCGACATCTAAAGGCAAAGCAAAAACAGCGCCTACTGCTGTTAGAGCAAAAGGTGTTGCGCACACAAATGGATCCCCACTTCTTATTTAACTCCATCTCGGCAATACAGTTTTACATCATGGACGATAAGCCACAAGAGGCCATACGCTTTTTGGGCGATTTTGCTGCTCTGTTACGCATGGTGCTTCAATTTAGCAAAGATGAGTTTATCTCTATTGAAAAAGAGAGTAAGATTACCGAATATTATATTGAACTACAAACAAGGAGATTCGAGAATAGAGTCAAACTAAATCTGGTTGTTGATTCGGCTATCGATAAGGAGAATGTTTTAATACCACCAATGCTTGCGCAGCCAATTATTGAGAGCTTTTTGGAGCAAAATAAGATCATCTCGGAGGAGATGCATCTCATAAATATCTACTATCAAGCAAGTCACAACGAAATAATCTTATTAGTAGAAGACAACTATCTTTCCGATAAAGAGGAGCTCCGTCCAGCCATACTTCACCAAGCTGCCATTAAAACAATAAACGAACGTTTAGATCTTATAAAATCGATCAAACACATGGAGATTAAGTTTTCGGTAAATGGGAATATCATTAACACCAAGAAAGGAACAAAAGCAACGTTTATTATTCCTCTAAAAGGAAACTAGTAGCGTTTAGTAAAACTATTGAATTTCAAGATTTCAACTCTGTTCTAATTCATTTTCAGGCAAATAAACTAAATATATTTGGATAAACTCACTTATTTGTTTAGCTTTGTCATGAATATTTAGCCTTTTTAAATTAACAAAACAAAGCCTTGCCCTAATGAAAAGAAGTAGAACATTTGGAGGATGGTTTCCCCTTGTTATCATCGTTTTTTCGGTGTTCTTCTACTCATTTATAACAGACGAAAAAGAGACGATCACCTCAACAAAAGAGGTTTTAACTTTAGATGAGTTTTGCGAAAAACCAGAACTTCTTCTAAATCATGATCCCAAATACTTAAGTGACATTTCGCAAAAACTCTTAGATCCGAGCTTAAGAAACAACTATAAATTTCAAGCATTTGGTTACTATGCCCGAGCAGAAGCGGAATACTACCAACAAAATTTCAGCGCGGCACTCACCTCCTATAAATCATCACTACACTTTTTTAGACAGATAAAAGATACGCTTAAAATTGCCTCGACTCTAAACTCAATTGGCATTGTTAATTTTATTTTAAGTAACGACGCAGAAGCGGCTGAGTCCTATTTGGAAGGATATAAATTCTACGAGGCCAAAAACAATAAATTAGGCATGGGGCAGATGTTTCACAACATCGCCCTTATCTATTGGCGAGCGGCAGACTATGAAAAACTAGATTACTACGGGCTTAAAGCTATGAGTATCTATAAAGAGATTGGAGAAAAGGATTATTTGGCTGACTTATATAACAATTACGCCGTTAGTTTAGTTAAACGACTTCGTTACGACGAAGGTATGAAATATTACAAACTTGCTTCAACACTCTATTCTGAACAAAAGAATGGACGAGGAGGAGCATCAATCACCTTTAACATTGGCACCCTTTTGGAGTACCAAAACAAGATTGATAGCGCTATTCATTATTATAAGGAGGCGCATAGATATTTTTCGGATAATCACGACACCCTTAATCTAGTTAATTCATTTCAAAAATTAGCTAAATATCAATTGATCCAAGAAAAATATGAATCGGCGCTACAACTCTATTCGCAATCGAAATTACTCAACAAGAAAATTGGAGATAAAGAGATTGAGATGCACGTAAATGAAGGGATCTCTGTTTGTTATGAAAAACTTGGTGATTTTCAGAATGCTCTTATGTACGCTAATCTCTACAAACAATTAAATGATTCGCTTACAAAAACGGAAACTCATACAAAGATTGCGGAAGTAGAATCAAAATTTAGAGTTGCTCAAACACAAAAGGAGTTAGCCTTAACGCAACAAAGCAATAAAGCTCAATCGGTTATAATCCTATTTATTATAATAGGCACATTTGTAAGTTTCATCGCCATCTATTTTTATATTAAAAGTTACCGAATTGAACAAGAAAAACGCTCTTTGCTTCTTGAACACAAAGTATTAAGAACACAGATGGATCCACACTTTATCTTTAATGCTATGTCGGCACTACAGTGTTATATTATGGATGATAAGCCAGATGAAGCGATACGATTTTTAAGCGATTTCTCTGCACTCCTACGCTTAGTACTACAATACAGTAAAGACGAATTAATACCTATTAGTAAAGAAAAAAAGATTTTAGAATACTACTTATCATTACAAAACAAACGTTTTGATAACAAGATAAAATTTGAGATCAATATAGACGAGCAGCTTTTGACATCTGACGCCGTTATTCCGCCCATGCTTGCACAACCATTTATTGAAAACTCACTTGAGCATGGAGGGTTAATGCAATTTGAAGATGCAAAAATTTGGGTGTCACTTCAAAAAGTCTCTAATAGAGTTCATCTAACAATAATAGACAATGGAGTCGGAATAGAAAAGAGTCTTTTAAAGGCAAAAGAACACACTCACAAATCAATGGCAACCACCATTACGCACGAACGACTAAAGTTACTCAACTCTAACCAAAAAGAGAAAGTTGACCTATCTATTCAAGATCTCTCGCATATTGGAGGAAGGGGCACAAAAGTAGAGTTTTCTATTCCCTTAAATAATTAATAGCGACTAAATCTCAATTGCTAAAAGCGCATGTTTGCTTTCAGACTCTGGAAAATGCTTCTCTTCAAACTCCAGAATTAAGTTTTTCATATCCTTTGTCAAACGATGAAGCGCTTTGCGGATAATTGATTTTGGAATATGCTTATAATAGGCATAAGCTAAGGCTCCCGCAATAGATGCTATGGTGTTACTTGGACCCCCTATTGAAACCGCGATGCGTATAGCCGACTCAAAATCAGAGGAGTCTAAAAATGCTCTAAAAGCAGCAGGCACAGGTGTTTGAGATGGCAATAGATGATCAATCTCCGATTGAAACTGATGGAGAGGCTTATCTAAATCATATCCAAATGTAATTGTAATAAACTTACGTACCTCCTCTTTAGAAGAGCCCGTTTTTAAAAGATAGATACCAGCTGCTGTGGCTTTAGATGCCTTTATTTTTGGGAGATAATTATGCGTTACAATTGTTGATTTCTCGGCCTCAGACATTGCCTCTTCAAGCGAAGTTGCGCCATAACCAATTGGACTAATTCGACGTGCAGCACCATTACTTTGGCTTAAATAGGTAGTCTCTTTCTCTGTCAACACCCACTCTAAAAATGCAGGATTATAACCTGCCATCGGAAATTTTTGAGTCCACTCCTTTAGCGCTTGGCAGTAACTCTTTTTATGTAAGAAAGCATCAGCTGTTGCAAGGGTTAAAATAGTATCATCTGTATAGGCAGATGTTGGATTGAATAGCTGAATATCTGTTGTCAATTGGTTATTCCCAATATAAGCTGATCCGATGATATCACCGATTATTGCTCCTTTCATACGCTATCTTATTTTATGGCTGATTATGTGCAAATGTAATTGAGTTTTTGACAATTCATCAAAAAAAATGGACGAACTTGATAAATCTCATTTTTTTAGTGACGAAGGTAGTAAAAAATATGTTATTTAACATGTTTTAACAGCTCGCAAACTCTGCAAATAATTACGAAACCCAAAATTCGACTCACCTCCAGAGTTATTCGACAAATTTTTAAGATAAAAAACGGTTATAATTAAGTCATTGAAAAGCTGGCAATAGTTAAAAATAGCTAAATTAGAAGTAAACATTTAGATCAAATATCTGTTAAGTTGATTGTTTAGTGAATTTTCAAAGATGATATTATATGAGAAATGAGTTCTCCAATCAAATGAAAATAGTTGGATTAAGGCAAATTCTAGCTATTTTAATACTCCTATCACTACCAATAACCTGTTTTTCAAACGAAAACGGGAAAACGCATAGTGATTCCGATCTGACTATAAAGTTGGGTGAACGCATTTTCAATGGGTTACTTCCAATTGGTGATCAAAAAAAAGCTTGTGCTAGCTGCCACACAGACAAAGTGGCCGATACGATAAACTGGAATCCATCGTTTAGAGAGGTTGCCCTTAAAACAAAATTAATAGGGATAAAAGGGCTTGAGGCTACACTGCATGAGCCCAATGGAAAACTACTTGAAGTGGTTCATAATGGCTATAAGTTAAAGGAGGAGCAGCTCGCTCAACTCTATACATTTTTAACACAAGAGGATAACTTTGAGAAGCCAACTGAAAAACCAAGAATCAATAAGATTCTGATCTTCTTACTACTTGGGTTACTAATGACAGCTGCCATCATTGATCTATTCTTTACAAAAAAGATAAGATATAAAGCGATTCATCTACTAATTATTGTTTTGGGTGTTGGAGTTCAGGCTCAACTTCTAATAGAATCGGGAGTAAATATGGGACGTAGTCAAAACTACATGCCCGACCAGCCCGTGAAGTTTTCGCACAAAGTACATTCAGGCGATAATAAAATTGATTGCATGTATTGCCATAGCGACGTAGAGAAGGGCAAATCTGCCGGGATACCATCAACATCGGTTTGTATGAACTGCCACGTAATAGTGCGCGAAGGTACGAACTCGGGTAAATTTGAGATAGCCAAAGTGGTGGCCAGCATGGATAGTGCCAAATCTATCGAATGGATTCGTGTTCACTCGTTGCCCGATCATGTATTTTTCGACCACTCGCAGCACGTGAAAGTGGGCAAACTGGCCTGCAAAGAGTGTCATGGCGATGTGGAGAATATGGACATCTTAAAACAAGAGAAAGATCTTTCGATGGGCTGGTGTATTGATTGCCACCGAACCAAAAATGTTAAAATTGGAGAAAACGGCTACTACAAACACACCTTTGCAGCACTTCAAAAAGCAGGTAAAGATTCAATTTCAGTTGCCCGAATGGGTGGCGAAGATTGCATGAAGTGTCACTATTAATGGTATTAAAAATAATGAGATGATGAGGCTAAAACCTCGGTAAGCTTATCAAAAGATAATGGTATGAAGTATTGGAAAGATATTGAAGAGTTAAAAGAGAAGGAAATAGATGGTGAGGAGAGTAAAAATGGTGGTTCTCATAAAGAAGAGCGCCTACTTAGCTCGTCATCTCGTAGAGACTTTTTGAAATATTTTGGATTTGGAATTGCATCAACAGCTCTTTTAGCCAGTTGTGCAAAGCCTGTAAAAAAGGCAATACCGTTATTAATTAAGCCCGAAGAGATAACTCCAGGCGTAGCAAACAATTATGCTTCAACCTTTTACGATGGCAACGAAATTATTCCAATTGTAGTTAAAGTGAGAGATGGTAGACCAATCAAAATTGAAGGTAACCAACTCTCAGCCAATACAAAAGGCGGAACATCGGCCAGAGTTCAGGCCTCGTTGTTAAATCTCTACGATGAGTCGCGCCCACAAGAACCACAATATAAAGGCGAACCTATATCATGGGAAAAGGCTAATAGTGAAATTGTTAACAAGCTTAAAAACGTCACTAAAACCATTCTACTACTAACACCTTCTACCCCAAGTCTCTCTACAGAGAGAGCAATTGGACAATTTCTGACATCCTATCCAAAATCGAAACGTGTTATTTACGACAGCATCTCCTATTCGGCTTTAAGAGAGGCACATAAAAGTTGCTTTGGTACAGCTATATTACCAAATTATCAATTTGACAAGGCCGAAGTCATTGTATCGTTTAATGCAGATTTTCTAGGCACTTGGCTTCAGCCCATACGTTTCACAACCGATTACACCAAAAACCGAAAGTTGATAAATGGCGAGCGCACCATGAGTCGCCATATACAGTTTGAATCGACTATGACCTTAACGGGAAGTAATGCCGATGACCGATTTGTGATGAATCCACAAGAGGAAGGTAAATATGTTTTAGCACTTTATCAAGCTTTGGCTCGCAAACGCGGTGTTTTTAACTCATCGGAAAAAATCAATGCCCAAATGGAATTGGTAGCCGAGGAGCTCATAAAACACCTAGGTAAAACATTGGTTGTTTCGGGAAGCAGCAGTGTTGATGTCCAAAATGTGGTGGTTGCTATTAACGAACTGTTAACCAACTATGGCAAAACGATTTTGGTAGATGGTGACATTCAGAATTATGCAGGTAGCGATATCGAATTAGAGGCAGCCATTAAAGAGATAGAAACGGGCACTGTTGGCGCACTTATCTGTTACGATACAGATCCCTATTATTCGCTTCCAATAAATGAGGCAAAGCTCGACACCATTGGATTAAAAATCGTTCTATCGGCTCGCCAAACAGAGAGTACTGCTAA
>RRZU011782491.1_pt1 | contig 13277 bp, 14 predicted proteins | sample 2165561 | NCBI WGS metagenome assembly RRZU01 (sample SAMN10456909, study PRJNA506462) | wastewater metagenome | isolation source: wastewater sludge | place: USA: Moscow, Idaho
AGAGGAAAAAATTGAAACTAATTTCTTTATAGATGAACCTGAGGAAGATCCTTTAGAAAAAATTAAAAGAGAGATACAAAAAGAGCTTAGAAATACTGAAAGCAAGAAAAAAAGTACTGTAATTGAAAATAAAAGTAAAGATTCAGATTTTATTGATTTCTTGAGAGATAATGAGTTTGAAAAAATCTTAGCTTTAGAAATTGATGAGTTTTTTACAAAAAATAAGTTTAGTAAAAGTAATTATAGAGAAGGTTTAAGAGCGTTTTTTAAGCAATATATAAAAGTAAAGAAAGATGAAACTGAGAAAAAATTTGTGATGTTAATTGGACCCACAGGAGTAGGAAAGACAACTACTTGTGCAAAGATTGTAGCAAATAATTGGAGAAATGAGAGAAAAGTCGGTTTTATAACAGCGGACACTTATAGATTAGAGGCAGTTAGTCAGCTAAAAGCATACGCAAATATTATGAGAGTTCCCATAGAAGTTGTAAATAAACCTGAAGATTTAAATAAAACTATAGAAAAGTTTAGAGATAAAGATTTAGTTCTTATGGATACAGCAGGGAGAAGCCCCAAAAATAAAGAGCAAATGGATGAACTCAAGTCCTATGTTACCTCAAAAGGTGATAATATGGAAACAATACTTGTTCTTAGTGCAACATCTAAAGCTTCTGTTTTAATAGAAACAATAGAAAAGTTTGAACAAATCGGTTTTGATAGTATAATAGTAACAAAGATAGATGAAACTAGCAGTTTTTCTTCCCTTTTATCAATTTTGAAAAGATACCCATATCCTTTTTACTATGTAACAACAGGGCAAAGTGTTCCTGATGACATAGAAATGTGCACTGAAGAAATGCTTATTGATATATTTATGAAGGGGATTAAATAATGGATCAAGCAGCAAAATTAAGAAAATTGGTAAGGGAAAAAAAGGAAGAAAAGGAAGACGTTGTAAAAGTTGAAACGAAGAAAACTGCAAAAATATTATCTGTAACATCTGGAAAAGGTGGGGTAGGGAAAACAAGCTTAAGTGTTAATATAGCAGCTTCTCTAGGTAAAGAAGACTTAAGAGTTCTGTTGATAGATGCAGATTTAGGTCTGTCTAATGTTGAAATTATGCTTGGAGTAACACCTTCTTATACCTTAAAAGATGTTATAAAAAATGGAAGAGCCATTGAAGAAGTAATTATAAATGGACCTTATAATATTGACTTTATTTCAGGAGGAAATGGATTTTTAGAACTTGCAGAGCTTTCAGAAATAGAAAGAGAAGAAATTCTTATAAAAATACACAAGTTAGAGGAACTATATGATATAATAATAATAGATACAGGAGCAGGTATTTCAAAAAATGTTACTGCATTTTTAACTATTTCAGATGAAATAATTGTAGTTACTAACTCTGAACCTACTGCCTTAACAGATGCATATAGTATTATTAAAGTAATAACAGAAGAAAAATTGAAGCAAAAAATAGGTTTAATAATAAATAGAGTTAAGAATAAAAATGAGTACCAGCAAGCATCAGATATTCTTATTAATACAGCTAAGAAATTTTTAGGAGAAGAGATAAAAAGCTTAGGCTTTGTATATGAAGATCCTAATGTTAGAAAAACTATTTATAAAAAAACACCTTTTGTAATATATTACCCTAATTCAGTAGCTAGTGATTGTGTTAAAGAAATTATTAGTAATTTAGCACTAAAAGAAACAGGAGAAAAAAAACCGAGCATGATGGACAAGTTTATGAGACTATTTGGGACAAGTAGGTGAAATTATGATTAAAGTAATGGTTGTAGATGATTCAGTATTTATGAGAAAAATGATTACAAAAATGCTGGAAAAAGAAAAGGATATTGAAATCGTTGCTACAGCAAAAAATGGAAAAGAAGCTGTAGAACTCAATTTGAAACATTCACCAGATGTAATAACTCTTGATATTGAAATGCCAGTAATGAATGGTTTAGAAGCGTTGAAAGAGATAATGAAAACTAAACCTACAAGAGTAATAATGTTATCAAGTCTTACAGTAGAAGGAGCAAGGGAAACTATTGCGTCTTTGGAATTAGGTGCTTTTGATTTTCTTTCAAAACCTGATGGTAGAAGTATATCTTTGAATATTGAAAAAATAGAAAAGGAACTTCTGGAATTAGTTCGTACTGCAATAAATGTAAACCCAGCATTACTTATGAAAAAAACGAAGTTTGATTTGAAACCGAAAGTTTTACCTCCAACAAGACCTAGTTTTTCAGAGCAAATGGGTAAAAAGTTGTTTGCAGGGGTACCTGAAAAAATAATTGCCATAGGGATTTCTACAGGAGGACCTAAGGCTCTTCAATCAGTGATACCTAGAATACCTAAGGATATTAATGCAAGTATTTTAATTGTTCAACACATGCCTCCTAAATTTACAAAATCTTTAGCTGATAGGCTAGATGAGCTTAGTGAAATTGGCGTTAAAGAAGCTGAAGAAGGCGAAGTTATAGAAAAAGGGAAAGCTTATATAGCACCTGGGAATTATCACATGGAAGTAAAGTCTAATGGCAATGGGAAAAAAGTAATTACATTAAATCAAAAAGAACCAAGCCAAGGCCATAGACCTTCAGTTGATATAATGTTTGACTCAGTAAAGGATAACTACAAGCCATCTGAAATTATTTCTGTTATTATGACAGGGATGGGTAAAGATGGAGCAAGAGCAATAAGAGATATAAGAAATCTTGGTGGGAAAACTATAGGAGAAAGTGAAAAAACTTGTGTAGTGTATGGTATGCCAAGGGTAGCAGCAGAATTAGGTGGTTTAGATTATGTAGTTGATCTTGAGGGAATACCTAATCAAATTATAAAACTTCTAAAATAGGGGGAATTACAAATGAGTATGGCTCAATACATGTCTGTATTTATAGACGAATCAAAGGAACATTTACAACTAATGAATGACTCTTTATTAAAGCTAGAGCAAGAACCTGAGGATATAAAAATTATAGATGAAGTTTTTCGTTCAGCACATACCTTAAAAGGTATGTCTGCAACTATGGGCTTTTCAAGAATAGCAGAATTAACACATCATATGGAAAATGTTCTTGATAATATTAGAACTGGAAAAGCTAGTGTAGACACAGTTCTTGTAGATATACTATTTGAGTGTCTTGATACATTAAATGCTTTAGTAGATGAAGTTATAGAAAAAGGTCAAGAAGCAACAGAAGTAACAGAACTTATGGAAAAATTAGAAGTAATGACTAAGGGAGGGCAATCAAAACCTAAGGTAGCTGAGGTGAAAGTTGCAAGTCCTGTTCAAAATAAAGAAGTAGTTGAATCATCCAACTTGAAAATGGATTTCAATGAGTATGAAAAAGAACTTGTTATAGCAGGTTATCATAAGAATATGAAAACTTATTTAATAGAAGTGAGACTAGATGATGGTTGCCTTCTGAAAGCAGCAAGGACTTACATGGTTTTTAGAAACCTTGAGGAAATTGGAGAAATAATAAAGTCTAATCCTTCAGTTCAAGAACTTGAAGAAGAAAAATTTGATAATTCTTTTACTGTAGCATTTTTAAGTAATAAGTCTAATGCTGAAGTGAAAAAAGAAGTAGAAGATATTTCTGAAGTTCGTAATGTAATTGTAGAGGAATATGTAATAAACGAAGAAGAAAAAAATAAAAAGAGTGAAGAACCTAAAAAATCAGAGGTAAAACAAGCAAATGCAAAAGCTCCTGCTAAAGGAGACAAACCTATTGAGACTGTTAAGAAAACAGCTACAGTTAGAGTTGATACAGAAAAATTAGATGCTTTAATGAATCTTGTAGCTGAGCTTGTAATTAACAAAACAAGACTAGCGCAAATAGGAAGCGAATATAATCTACAAGAGTTATCCGAAACTTTATCTCATGTAGACAGAGTAACTTCTGATTTACAAGCTGTAGTTACAAAAGCTAGAATGGTTCCTATTGAAACTGTATTTTCTAGATTCCCAAGAATGGTAAGAGATCTTGCAAAAGATTTAGGAAAAGATATAGATCTTGTTATCCAAGGGAAAGAAACTGAACTAGATAGAACTGTAATTGATGAAATAGGAGATCCTTTAGTTCATTTAATAAGAAACTCAGTAGACCATGGGGTTGAAAAACCAGAAATTAGAACTCAAAATGGGAAAAATTCAACTGGGACTATACTTTTGAAAGCAGAACATGAAGGAAACTCAGTAGTTATTACTATTAAAGATGATGGTAAAGGAATTAATGAGGAAGTTATGTTGAAAAAGGCCTTAGAGAAAGGTCTTGTTACTGAAGAAGAAGCAGAAAAAATGACTAAAGAAGACAAAATAAAGTTAATTTTTGCTTCAGGTTTCTCTACAGCAGAAAAAATTACAGATGTTTCTGGTCGTGGAGTAGGAATGGATGTTGTTAGAACTAAAATAGAAGCTTTAAATGGTTCTATTGAAGTTCTTAGTGAAATTGGTGAGGGAAGTGAGATTAGAATTAAGCTACCTCTAACTCTAGCAATCATAGAAGCCCTAATGGTTAAATTAGAAGATGAAATATTTGCAATACCTCTTGCAAATATAGTTGAAACTATTGATATATCAAAATCTGAAATTAAAGTAGTTCAAAGTGAAAACGTAATTCTTCTAAGAGGAGAAATAGTTCCTATCCTTAATTTGTCAAAATTACTAGATGTAAAAACTAATAAACCAGAAATTGAAGATACTAATACAGTAGTAATTGTTAAAGTAGGAAGTAAAAAAATTGGACTAGTAGTAGATGTATTAATAGGACAACAAGAAATAGTTATAAAATCTTTAGGAAAACTATTCACAGGTACAAAAGGAATTACAGGTGCAACAGTACTTGGTAATGGGGAAGTTGCTTTAATCCTAGATGTACTAACACTTGTTTAGGGGGGCTTAATTATGGAAAACTTGATAGAAAAAGGTAAAATTATACAAATAGTTGGTTTTAAGTTAAATAATGAAGAATATGCTTTGGAGATAGAAAATGTACAAGAGATTATTAAAAAAGTAAAAACAACAAGAGTACCAAGATCTAGAACTTACATTAACGGAGTTATTAATTTAAGAGGTATTGTTGTGCCTATAATTGACTTGAAATACAGATTTTCTATGGCTGACCAAAACTATGATGACAATCAAAGAATAATTATATTAAAAGTAAATGGTATATTTGCTGGAATAATGGTAGACTCTGTATCAGAAGTAATTGAAGTAGATGAAAAGGTAATTCTTCCTAATCCTAAACAAACTAATAGCGATATTAATAGCGACTATCTAAAAGGTGTTTGCAAAGTAGATGAAGAGAGACTAATGACCTTATTAAATATCGAAAAAGTATTGGAGATAAGAAAACATGACAATTAGACTAGATAGTTTGAATCCTTTGCAGTTAGATGCTTTGAAGGAGTTAGGAAATATAGGGGCAGGCAATTCTGCTACTGCCCTTTCTCAGATTTTAAATAAAAAAGTAGACATGAGTGTACCAAGAGTTAAGGTATATCCAATAAATGAAATTCCTGAACTATTTGGTGGGTCAGAAAATATTGTTGTTGGAGTTCTCCTAAGGATGTTTGGTGATATGCAAGGAAGTCTAATGTTTTTAATGGATGAAATAGAAGCTAAAAAATTACTTCAAGATATGATGTTTGGTCAAGTAATAGAAGATTTAACAAGTGAACTTCCTATGTCTGCAATCATGGAAGTTGGAAATATAATATCTAGTTCATATTTAAATTCCCTAAGTTTTTTTTCTAAACTAACTATAGTACCATCTACTCCTGCCTTTGCATATGATATGGCTGGAGCTATTTTAGGAGCCATCCTTTATGAAGTCAGTGAGCTTAGTGATCAAGTGCTTCTAATAGAAACAGACTTTTTAGGTAATGGTGAAGCTATAAAAGGACATTTCTTTGTCCTGCCAGATCTTCCTTCATTGGGAGTTCTCTTAAAAGCTGTGGGAGTAGAATAATGAGTGCTGTAATAAAAGTTGGTATGGCAGATTATAAAGTGGGAAGTGGACCAGATAAATTATTGACCCTGGGTTTAGGCTCTTGTATAGGAATAACCCTATACGATAAAAAGAAAAAACAAGGAGGCATGGCACACATTATGCTTCCTAAAAATCCTAACCCTGAAAGCCCAACACCTAAATTTGCAGATTCAGGTGTACAATTGATGGTAAAAGATTTAGAAAAAATGGGATTAAATATTAAAACAATGGAAGCAAAAGTTGTTGGAGGAGCTCAAATGTTTACATTTAGTTCTTCTAATGAAATGAATAGTATAGGCTACCGTAATGCTGAATCTGTTATCCATGAGCTTAAAAAAAGAGGAGTCAGGATTGTTGCTGAAGAGACAGGTGGAAGTTCTGGAAGAACAATAGAACTCGATTTGGAAACAGGAGCATTAAAAATTAAGACTATGGGTAGTGGTGAGAAATTTATCTAACGGGAGGTAGGAGATGCTAGATGAAAAGCAACTTTGGCTGGAATACAAAAGAAGCGGAAATCTTAAAATTAGAGAACAACTAGTTGTTAAATACATACCTCTTGTTAAATATGTAGTTGGAAAGATGATAACCAATTTACCAAAAAATGTTGAATATGAAGACTTAGTTGAATATGGAATTATAGGTTTATTAGATGCAGTAGAAAAATTTGATGTTAATAAAGAAATCACCTTCAAAACCTATGCAGTAACAAGGGTTAGAGGGTCAATATATGATGAACTAAGATCCCAAGATTGGGTTCCACGTTCTGTAAGAAAAATGGTTAAAGATGTTGAAAGAGCATATGTAGAGCTAGAAGCAGTTCTAAAAAGAGTTCCTACTGAAGAAGAAGTAGCAAATCATTTAGATTTACCCTTAAAAAAACTAGAAGAACTATATGCTAAAGTAGATTTGGGAAATATGAGCTCTTTAGATGATATAGTTTATGATGGAAATGATTCTACAACAACTGTAGCAAATGTTGTAGAGGATAAAAAAGTTATAAGTGCTCAAACAAGCCTCGAAAGAGAAGAATTAAGAGTTGCTTTAATCGAAAGGCTAGAGGAACTAAACGAAAATGAAAGACTTGTAATAACTTTATATTATTATGAAAAATTAACCTTAAAAGAAATAGGAAAAGTACTTGAAATATCAGAATCAAGGGTATCGCAAATACATTCTAAAGCAATTCTTAAGCTTAGGTCTAAGTTGATGTCTAAGTTTGGAGAATATGGAGATATATTTTAACATAGTTAACTATGTTTATAAAATGACAGGTTAACCTGTCATTTTTGTTTATAGACCTTTTATGTCGTAGACAGGGGTGATGAAAATGATAAGACCAATAGATATGGGAATAATATTGAAAAATATTGACGAAGTTGCTAGGATCAATAAGAATAAAGAAGCAAATTTGGTTAATCAACAAGCAAATGCTCTTCATAAACTAGAGGATCAACACAGATTAGAAAAAAGTAAAGTTGTAAATGCTAAAGAATCAATATTTAATAGTGTTGATGTTAATAAAAATTCTAAAGATGTTGGTAATAGTAAAATAAAAAAAAGAAAAAAAGATTTTGATAATAAAAAAGATCATAAAGGGAAAGATCCAAATAGGGGTAGATGGCTTGATATAGATGCATAAATTTAGGAGGGAAAAATGGGATATTTAGGATATTTTAAGATGTATACAGAAAAAGAAATGTATTTAGGGGGGCTTATGGTTGTAGACCATAGAGGAATTCCAGTAGAGTTTAAATATACAGATACAATAAAGCCCTCAAAATTACAAAAAGTCTTATATGGTGGAGTTTTGGAAAAATACTTAAAGGAAGAAGTTATCATAGGGAATCTTATTGAAAAGTTAGAAATAAGGCCTGAAGTTTATGTAGTTGATAAGCTAGAAAATATGGTTCTTAATAAATTTGTAAAAGAACAAGTAATGCTACTTAAAGAAACACCCAATAAGAGTTTAGATAATCCAGGAGATTATCAGTTTTTAAAGGATGATGAAGCAGTTTATCAAGTAGATGAGTCTAATCAGCCAATAAGAATACAATTTAAAGAAGGGAAGGGAGAAGAGCTCTTTAATATGCTTAATTCTTTTGGACTTGAAGGGAACTTAATTGAACCCTTTAAAAGAGTTGAAGAGGCACTTCGTTTAATATGCAAGGGGGATTTATAGAAGGCTTTAAGGAAAATTTGAAGGCTCTTAAGCAAGAATTAAAAGGAGCTGATGTATATAGCACGCCAGTTAGATTTCAAAAATCTAATATTTATTCAAAAGATATCTCTTTTTATAATGACATAAAGAATAAGGATTTTATTATACAAAGTCAAGTTTATAGTAAAACCTTTGGGATAAAATCAAATATTTATAGTTTAAATAAAACTTCTTTTAATGGAAATGCTAGGTCTTTTAATTTAGGAATAAAGACTTTTGTAAAAAATCATGAATTTGAAAAACCACAGACCTTTACCAAAACAAAAGATTTAGAAAAATTTATTACAGTTACAAAAGCAAAAGAAATTGAATTAAGTAAAAAATCAAAAATAAAAGAAGTTGACATAGAGAAATTTAAAGTAAAAGCCTTTGAAGGAACTGATAAAATCAGAAAAATTCCTGCTATTGTAGAAGGACGAAGATTTCTTTCAAATAAAGAATTAATCGATTTAGCTATTAAGGTTAAAACCGAAAGGAAAGATTTGGATTTCACAAAATATAATTTTAAAGTTGTTTTTGAAAATTTACCTGTAGATTTAATTGATGATTTTCAATATCTAGCTGATAATGCACAATTGAAGCTTTATTATAAAAAATATAACAGACAAGAAAGTAAAAGAAATAGCCTGGTTATACTTGTTGAAAAAAATAGTTTGATTACAGAAAAAATATTTGTTTGAAAAATACTATCCTATATGATAAAATGAGGAAGTATTATAATTAAATAAGTAGGAGGCATAATGAGAAAGAAAATAGTAGCAGGAAACTGGAAAATGAATAAAACTAATGCAGAAGCAGTTGAGACTTTAACAAAATTAGCTTCAAATATAGCTGGTGTTGAAGGCGTAGAAGTAGTAATAGGAGCTCCATTTACTGTATTATCTGATGCTGTGAAAGCAACGGAAGGAACTAAAGTAGCTATTGCTGCTCAAAACTGTAATCCTAAGGATTCAGGAGCTTATACAGGAGAAATCTCACCTGTTATGTTAAAAGCTATAGGAGTTAAATATGTAATATTAGGACATTCTGAAAGAAGAGAATATTACGGTGAAACTAACGAGTTTGTAAATGAAAAAGTAAAAGCTTGTTTAGCTCACGGATTAACACCAATCTTATGTGTTGGAGAAAAACTTGAAGATAGAGAAGCAGGAAATACAGAAGCAGTAGTAGAAGACCATACAAGAGGTGGATTTGTTGGTTTAACAAAAGAAGAAGCTGCTAAAGTAGTTGTAGCTTACGAACCAGTATGGGCTATTGGAACAGGAAAAACAGCAAGTCCTGAGCAAGCACAAGAAGTTCACGCTTTCATAAGAAATCTATTAACTTCTATGTATGATGCAGAAACTGCAGCAGAAATAACAATTCAATATGGTGGGTCAATGAATGCAGCAAATGCAGCTGAATTAATGGCTAAAGCTGATATTGATGGTGGATTAGTTGGAGGAGCGTCACTAGATGCAGATACTTTTACAACAGTCGTAAAAGGTGCAATATAGTTTAATCATTAACCGCAGGCAACTGCGGTACTTTATATATTTAAGTAAGGAGTGAAATAAATGGCAAGAAAACCTGTTATGTTAATGGTTTTAGATGGTTGGGGAATAAATAATAATCTTAATGAAGTAAATGCAATAAGAGAAGTTAATCCTCAAAACTTTGCAAAATATGAGAGAGAATATCCAAATACAGTAATAAATGCAGCTGGAGAAGCAGTAGGATTACCTGATGGTCAAATGGGGAATTCTGAAGTAGGACATTTAAATCTTGGTGCAGGAAGAGTAATTTATCAACCACTTGTAAAAATATCGAAAGATATTAGAGATGGTGAAATATTAAATAATAAAGTTTTGAAAGAAACAATGGAAAATGCTAAAGCTAATGGGAAAGCAGTTCATTTTGCTGGACTATTATCTGATGGAGGAGTTCATTCACATATTGAGCATTTAATTGGTTTAGTAGATATGGCTCATAAAATTGGTGTTGAAAAAATATTTATTCATGCAATAACAGATGGAAGAGATACAGCTCCTAAATCTGCATTAATATTTTTAACTCAGCTAGAAGAAGCAATAGCTAAAATAGGAGCAGGGAAAATAGCTACTGTTTCTGGAAGATATACAGCTATGGATAGAGATAATAACTGGGATAGAACTGAAAAAGCCTTTAGAGCAATAGTGTTTGGAGAAGGGGATAAACATCTTTCTGCAAAAAAAGCCATAGAAACATCTTATGCTGAAGAAATAGTAGATGAGTTTATAAAACCTACTGTAATATCAGATGCAGCTGGAAATGCTATTGGAAGAGTTCAAGAGGGAGATGCTTTTATTTGTTTTAACTATAGACCAGATAGAGCAAGACAGCTTACTAAAGCTATTATAGATCCAGAATTTGATGGATTTGTAAGAGGAAAATATCCAAAAACAGATTATGTATGCTTAAGACAATATGATTCAAAACTAAAAGCTAAAGTAGCTTATGAAGATGATGAAATAACAAATACTTTTGGTGAAGTTGTTGCAAAAGCTGGGTTAACTCAACTTAGAACAGCAGAAACTGAAAAATATGCTCATGTTACTTTCTTCTTTAATGGAGGAGTAGAAGCTCAATTCCCTGGAGAAGATAGAATACTTGTTCCATCTCCAAAAGTAGCAACTTATGATTTACAACCTGAAATGAGCGCTTATGAATTAACTGATAAAGTATTAGAAGCTTTAAGTAATGATTTATATGATGTTGTAGTAATGAACTATGCTAATCCAGATATGGTTGGACATACTGGAAATATTGAAGCAGCTAAAAAAGCAGTTGCTGTAGTAGATGAATGCTTTGGAAAAATTGCTGAAAAAATCTTAGAAAAAGACGGGGTTCTTTTAGTAACTGCTGACCATGGAAACGTTGACTTAATGGTTGACCCAAATACAGGAGTTCCATTTACTCAACATACTACAAACCAAGTTCCTTTATTATTCATATCAAATAGATATAAAAATGCACAGCTTTTACCAGAAGGTAAATTAGCAGATTTAGCACCAACTATGTTAGAGGTTTTAGGTATAGAAAAACCTTATAATATGGACGGAGTTTCATTAATAAAAAAATAGGAGGCTATAATGATATTAGCACTTAGAGTACTTTTTTACTTAATATCTTTAAGTTTTATAGTATTAGTTCTTATTCAACCAGATAGAAGTCACGGAATGACGTCTGGAGGAGCAGGAAATTCAATGTTTGGAGTTTCTCAAGACGGAGGACCTCTTGCAAAAGCTACAGTATACTTAGGGATTGCTTTTTTAGTAGTTGCTTTGTTACAATATGTTATGCAATAATTTTAATCATTAAAAAGGTATGCACCTTGCATACCTTTTTTTCTGATTTAAATTTATTTCTTGCAAATACCATCTAAAATTTGATAAAATTTATAGAATATGCAAGTACTTGGAATAAATAGTATAATTTCAGTCAAATAATTGCCTAGATAGTTACGAATATATTTTAAAGGAGAGTTATGGACACACTATTTTCTCAAAATTCAAAGGAAAAAAGACCTTTGTCCTATAGATTAAAACCCCAAAAGTTAAATGACTTTATTGGACAAGAACATATAGGGGGAGAAAATAGTATACTTGGAAAACTATTAAATAGAGGAAAAATAGTTTCTTCTATATTTTATGGTAGTCCTGGTACCGGAAAGACATCCCTTGCGATAATAATATCAAATATATTAGACTGCTATTTTACATCATTAAATGCTACAAATTGTGGAGTGCAAGATATCAAAAATGAAGCAAATAATGCTGAAGAAAAAATGAGACTTTATGGTAAAAAGACGATATTATTTCTAGATGAAATACATAGATTTAATAAAAATCAGCAAGATATACTTTTGGAATACGTTGAGAAAGGTAGTTTTACTCTAATTGGGGCAACTACTGAAAATCCAATATATACTTTAAATAATGCTTTGATTTCTAGAGTTATGCTTTTTAAGTTTGAAAAACTTAAAGAAGAAGAAATAGAACTATTAATTTTAGATGCAATAAAAAAAATTGATTTGAATCTTCAAGAGGAAATTATTGAGTATATTTCAGAATTATCCTTTGGAGATGGGAGAACAGCAATAAATTATATAGAGCTCTTATTAGAAATTGGGGAAGATATGAGCTTAGATGATATAAAATTAATGCTGGGAGATAGAAAAAACTCATACAATAAGAAAGAGGATAAATATAATATTGTTTCGGCTTTTATAAAAAGCATTAGAGGGAGTGACCCTGATGCTGCGGTTTATTGGTTAGGTCGTATGCTTGCAGGAGGAGAAGATCCAAGATACATAGCGAGAAGACTCATGGTTCATGCAGCAGAGGACATAGGCTTAGCCAATCCCGAAGCCCTAACTATGGCAACAAATGCTATGGTTGCTTCAGAAAAAATAGGTATGCCTGAAATAAGAATAATTTTGTCCCAGGTAACCATATATCTTGCAATATCTACTAAGTCAAATAGTGCTTACAATGCTATTGGCAAAGTTTTGGAAGATATAGATAATGGAATAATAGAAGAAGTCCCAAATCATCTTAAGGATGAGTTTAAAGAAAATTATGTTTATCCTCATAATTTTGAAAATAGTTTTATTGAACAAGAGTATTTTGGTGGAGAGAGATTATATTATAAACCTAGAAATAATAGAAATGAAAATTTGATTCGAGAAAAATTAGAAAAACTTTGGGGGCGAAATTATGAATAAAACTCTTGGAAATCTCTTAAAAAATACTAGAGAAGCAAGTGGGTTAAGCTTAGATGAGTTGGCGACAGAAACAAAAATTCAAAAAAGATATTTAATTGATTTAGAGGAAGAAAATTTTGATGATATGCCAGGAAAGGTTTATGAAAAAGGATTTTTAAAAACCTATGCACAGGCCTTAGGTTTATCTGAAAAAGACGTTTTAGGGTTATATGAAGAAATAAGAGAAGTTAAGCCAGTTGATACTCAAAAAGAAGAAGAAGTTGAGGAAAAACATAAAATAAGTAAACTGAAAATATTTATAGGA
>RRZU010247166.1_pt1 | contig 13274 bp, 9 predicted proteins | sample 2165561 | NCBI WGS metagenome assembly RRZU01 (sample SAMN10456909, study PRJNA506462) | wastewater metagenome | isolation source: wastewater sludge | place: USA: Moscow, Idaho
AGCACGGACTTTGGCTCGTTGCTCGCGTAAAAAAAAGAGCACATATCTTTGTTTTTGATATGTGTTCTCTGTTTTCTTTGTCGATGCTTTACTCCATATTTAATTTTCTGAATGCTTCTCTGTTTTCAACAGTTTGTCTGTTACATGGATATTAAAGAAATGGACAATAGGACCAAGGCCAAACGCCGCAATCACAGTTCCGATTCCAACCAGACCTCCTGCGAAATACGCCACCAGTGCGCAGATCACATCGTTGGACATACGACACCAGAAGTAAGATATCTTCGGAAGCTTCTTATCCATGATAAGTGACAGACTGTCATATGGCGACACTCCCACATCCGGGCGCTGGTACATGGATACGCCCAGACTGCAGATGATAACCCCGATCACCATAACCGGAATCCGGGTCAGAAGTACACCTGGTTTTGTAAATACAAAATCCCATATATTATAGAAAAAAGTAGCAATATATCCAAGAAACAATGTATTGATAATAGTTCCCAGACCAATAAAATGTCTTCCGGCAATCAACTCAATGACAAATAAGCCCACACTGAAAATCGCAAAAAATCTTGCATAGGGAATGCCGACCACATCAGACAATGCCATCATCATGGCATTATACGCATCATTACCCAGACCGGCGAACTTAAATATACTGACACCCATTCCAAGAAAAACATTACCCAGCAGCATGATCAGGATACGGCGCATCCCAATCTTTTTCATATACTCACCCACTACATTTTTCCTCCATGATTCTTTTTCTCATAATTATTGAGCATCTTCACAATTGCTTACATTTTTCTAACTTTTTCAAAGATTTTCTGAACTTTCTTGTCTTTCCTATATTTATCACTTATAATAAATATAAAGAAAGACTTGCTAACCACCCATTCTTTTAACTCTTTTGTTGCATACATTGTACTTATGTCATAACCGTTTAATACTTTAACAACTCAAGTGAATATTCGCAATCAAAGCAGATGACTTACTTGATTCTATCTATAACAACAAAAAACCCGGAAATCATTTCCGACTTCCGGGTTTCAGCAGTTCGTAGGGGAATCGAACCCCTGTTTCCGCCGTGAGAGGGCGGCGTCTTAACCGCTTGACCAACGAACCTTGCACGATTATAATACTACACCTTTTTGGAAAATGCAAGTGTTTTTTTCAAAAATTTTTAATTTTTTTATTTTTCTATATTTTCATGAAAAAGGAGGCATTAATTATGAAAAAGAAAACCTTACTTGCCCCGTCACTCTTTTTGAGTGGCATCCTGCTTTTCTCCGGTTGCGGAAGTTCTGCAACCACCTCTGCGGTCCACCAGAATAAATCTGCAGACTCCTGGGCTGTCGAAGCCAGCGAACCCCTGGACGACTCCGGCTTCTCCTATGACGGCGAAGCGGATATGATGGACGATACCGCCACAGCTGAAACTGCCGGTTCATCTTCTGACTCTTCCGTTTCTGACGCTGCGACCGATGCTGCTGAGGCAACCCACGACCAGAGCACCCGGAAACTGATCCGCACCGTCTCGATGGATATCGCCACGGAAGATCTCGACACCCTCCGCACGAAACTGGACAACTCCATCACCTCCTGCGGTGGCTATATCGAATCCTCCACCCTGGATACTCCACAGAACGGCTACAGCAGACGCTCCTACTACGTCACTGCCCGGATCCCTTCCGACAACCTGGATAGTTTCCTGGAAACCGCCGGAACTCTGGGCACCGTCACCAACAAAAATATCGAAACTGAAGACATCACCCTCCGATACGTTGATCAGAAAGCCTACCTGGATTCCCTCCGAACCGAATACGACCGTGTCAGCAAACTTCTCGAGCAGGCCACTGAGCTGGATCAGATCCTGGCCCTCGAGTCCAAGCTCTCCGACCTGCGCTACCAGATCAACAGCTACGAAACCCAGCTTCGAACCTACGACAACCTGGTAGACTACAGCACTGTCTACTTAAACGTCAACGAAGTAGCCTACGAACAACCCACCTCCAACACTATAGGCAGCCGCATCAGCAACGGTTTTCGAAACAGCCTCTACGAAGTCCGCGATTTCTTCGTAGACCTCTTCGTAGCCATCATCGCCAACCTCCCGGTTCTGGTGGTCCTGGTCGCCATCATCACCGCTGCCATCCTGTTGATACGAAAACTGATCCGCAGACACAAAGCAAAAAAAGGGAACACCACCACTCCAGTCACTCATCCCCCAATTGTTCCCGCAGACACAGATTCAAACAAAGATGTAAAAACAACATCAGAAACCGAAAACAAGTAATTCCTGACTCTTCTGCTCAAAAACTTCTACCCCCTATAAAAAGCCAGCGGCGTTCCCTCATCGAACACCGCTGGCAGCTTTTTATACATTCTCTTACAGTTTTTTCATCATACCATATATTACATACCAGACATTTTCCATCCGGATGCCGAAAATATTTCACTCTGATTTTCTTTCCTCCCGCCTTAAACGCACAGCGGCAGGCACCTGTTCCATGGGGAGTGGACAACACTTTGTGGGCGCTTAGGGCAAGCTTTGAAATCCGACACTTACGGAGACTTTCGCGAGGGTCAGCCGACCCTCGTGAATATAGTCGCAGTTAGTGGCTAGTTCAAAGTTGCCCTGCCCACGTTGTCCACACCCCATGGAACAGGTGCCTGCCGCGTCCGACTAACCAAACTAAAAAAACAGGCAATCCTTACTTTTCTTCATCCGCCCCTTCGCTGGTAAGTCTCAGCACAGCCCGGATTTCCTCCTCATCCATATCCAGATAAGCCGCCAGCTCCTCCACACTGAACTTCTGCTCCTCATCATCCGACACCTCCCGGATCGCAGCCTCAAGCTTCCGAACCTTCTCAACCATGGACTCGTCCCGATACTTCTGCTCCGTCTGCTCCTTCACCCAGTTTTCCATACCTGCCAGCAGACGTTCTTCCATCCAGTCCGCCTTACCTTCCTCCGGCATCTCTTCCGCCAGCGCCAGCAACAGACTCATATTCCCTTCCTGAATCAGGTCACCAATATAAATCCCCTGTCTCCACAGCTTTCTCGCATACTGCAAGATCTCCTTCAGATACAACTGTGCCAGACGCTCCTGCACACCGGCCACATCTGTCACTGCCTGTAAAAGCAGAGCCTCCCGCTCCCCTTCCTTTTCCGAAGGGAACTGCCGGAGCATCTCCTCATACTCCTTCAGACACTGCTCATCCTCTGCTTCCAGAATCACAGGCTTCTTCTCTTCCTCCTGTTCTTCCTGCGGATCCAGTGCCTTTCCGATATCCATAGGGGCAAGATCTGCCCCCTGGATACGGATTCCCTGGATACGAAGATATTCATACAGACTCTGCAACTGCTGCGGAGATAACTGATTCAGCCCAAAGATCTCAAGAATCTGCTCGTTATTCAGATTCTTCTCCTGCTTTGCTGCCAGTTCCATCAGCTGCTCCAGTTTTTCCTGAAATTCTCTCATATCCATCATATTTCGTTACTCCCTTTTTGCCTTTTATTTTTCACGGATCCGGCTGTGCAGTTCCTGCAGAGATACTACTTCATTTTTCTCCTGCTTCTGCTCTGCCAGAATACCGTCTGCGCTTGCCAGTGCTGCTGCCATCGTTGTGATATACGGCACACGGCTCTTGATGCAAGCCTTTCTCACATAACTATCATCCGGACCATCCTCGTCACCCTTCGGTGTGTTGACTACCAGCTGTACTTTACCGTTGGTGATCACATCATAGATATCCGGGCGTCCTTCACTGCGTTTGAATACTCTTTCTGCCTCGATGCCAGCCTGCTCGATCAGTTCTTTCGTGTGACCGGTTGCCAGGATAGCAAATCCTGCTTCTTTAAACCGTTTTGCGACTTCCACAACCTCTCCTTTATCACGGTCGCTGACACTGATCAGGACAGTTCCCTCTAACGGCAGTTTGCTCTTGGTTGCTTCCTGTGCTTTATAGAATGCCTCTCCCACAGTGTCCGCAAGGCCCAGAACCTCACCGGTAGAACGCATCTCCGGTCCTAACAACGGGTCAACTTCCGGGAACATATTGAACGGGAAGACAGCCTCTTTGACACCATAATATGGAATTTCTTTCTCTTTCATACCATCCAGTGGTGACGGTGCCCCGCTGAACTCGGAGGTAATGATCTGTGTAGCCAGCGGTACCATGGAGATATTACACACCTTGGATACCAGCGGTACGGTACGGGATGCACGCGGATTGGCTTCCAGTACATAGACGGTTCCGTCTTCGATCGCATACTGCATGTTCATCAGACCGCGCACATGCATTTCCTCTGCGATTTTCTTTGTATATTCTTTGATGGTTTTCAGATTTTCGTCTGAAATATTTTTGGACGGAATGATACAAGCGGAGTCACCGGAATGTACGCCGGCAAGCTCGATATGTTCCATAACCGCCGGAACAAATGCATGATTACCGTCGCTGATCGCATCTGCCTCACACTCGGTTGCATGACGCAGGAAACGGTCGATCAGGATCGGGCGATCAGGTGTCACACCTTCTGCTGCTTCCATATAGATTCTCAGATTTTCCGGATCGTATACCACTTCCATGCCACGGCCGCCCAGTACATAGGACGGACGAACCATAACCGGATAACCAATCTTTTCTGCAATCGCAAGTGCCTCATCCACATCCACTGCCATACCTGCTTCCGGCATCGGGATACCAAGTTTGTCCATCATCGCCCGGAACAGATCTCTGTCTTCTGCCATATCGATGACTTCCGGAGAAGTACCAAGGATCTTCACCCCGTATTTTTCCAGATCTGCGGACAGATTCAGCGGTGTCTGGCCACCGAACTGTGCGATCACACCGAGCGGCTGTTCCTTCTTATAAATAGACAGTACATCTTCCAGTGTCAGCGGCTCAAAATACAGTTTATCGGAAGTATCATAGTCGGTAGATACCGTTTCCGGATTACAGTTTACGATGATCGTCTCAAAACCTGCTTTTTTCAGTGCCATCGCCGCATGTACACAGCAATAGTCAAATTCGATACCCTGACCGATACGGTTCGGACCGCCGCCGAGAATCATGATCTTATTCTTGTTATCGCTGACCGGACTTTCGTCTTTGCAGTGATAGGTGGAGTAATAATAAGCATTATCCTTCGTTCCGCTTACGTGGACACCTTCCCATGCTTCCTCCACACCCTGTGCGATTCTCGCATTACGGATGTCTTCTTCCGGAACTTCCAGGATCTGTCCCAGATATTTGTCAGAGAAACCGTCCAGTTTCGCCTGTTTCAGGGCTTCCGGAGCCGGCACCTGACCTTTGTTTGCCAGAAGTGTTTCCTCTTCTTCCACTAGTTCTTTCATCTGTTCGATGAAATAGTGTTTGATCTTTGTCAGAGCAAACAGTTCGTCTACCGTTGCACCTTTTCGTAGTGCTTCATACATGATAAACTGTCTCTGGCTGTTCGGTTCTACCAGCATCTTTAACAATTCCTCTTTTGATTTCTCATGGAAATCCTTGGCAAAGCCAAGACCGAACTGACCGATCTCCAGGCTTCGGATAGCTTTCTGGAACGCTTCTTTATAGGTTTTACCGATACTCATAACCTCGCCGACGGCACGCATCTGTGTACCCAGCTTATCCTCTACGCCCTTGAACTTCTCAAATGCCCAGCGCGCGAATTTGATTACCACATAGTCTCCGTCCGGAACGTATTTGTCCAGGGTTCCGTACTTTCCACATGGGATCTCATCCAGGTTCAGACCGGAAGCCAGCATCGCGGATACCAGTGCGATCGGGAAACCGGTTGCCTTACTTGCCAGTGCGGAGGAACGGGAGGTTCTCGGGTTGATCTCGATAACGATGATTCTTCCGCTGACCGGATCGTGGGCAAACTGTACGTTTGTTCCACCGATGACTTCTACTTCTTCTACGATCTTATATGCCTGTCTCTGCAGTTCCTGCTGTACCTCCTCGGAGATGGTCAGCATCGGAGCAGAACAGAAAGAATCACCGGTATGTACGCCGATCGGATCGATATTTTCGATAAAGCATACTGTGATCATGTTGTTTTTGGAGTCACGGACAACTTCCAGCTCCAGTTCTTCCCATCCAAGGATGGACTCTTCTACCAGAACCTGACCTACCAGGCTGGCCTGCAGACCTCTGGCGCATACGGTTTTCAGTTCTTCTACATTATATACCAGACCGCCGCCTGCTCCACCCATGGTGTAAGCCGGACGCAGCACAACCGGATATCCCAGTCTGTCAGCAATCGCAAGCGCCTCATCCACGCTGTACGCCACATCGCTTCGCGCCATCTCGATACCCAGACGGTCCATCGTCTTCTTAAATTCAATACGGTCCTCGCCACGCTGGATCGCATCCACCTGGACACCGATGACTTTCACACCGTATTTGTCCAGGATCCCTTCTTCTGCAAGTTCAGAACAAAGATTCAGCCCTGACTGTCCTCCAAGATTCGGAAGAATCGCGTCCGGACGCTCCTTTGCGATAATCTGTTCCAGTCTCTCTACGTTCAGTGGTTCGATATACGTGACATCTGCAATCCCCGGATCCGTCATGATCGTTGCCGGATTGGAGTTTACCAGTACAATCTCATATCCCAGCTGGCGCAGTGCTTTACACGCCTGTGTTCCGGAGTAGTCAAACTCACACGCCTGACCGATAATAATTGGACCGGAACCGATAATCAATACTTTGTGTACATCATTTCTCTTACTCATCTTGTTCTCCCTTTTTCGCAGAATATGTTTCCATATTCCGTTTTTTCACGCAAGAAAGCTCCTGTCCCAGGATCCTTCCCTTTTGCATCAACATTTCCGTATTTTATTATACATGAGCCTTCGGTAAATTACTACTGTAAAGTGTGGTTTGCATCAAAAAAAGCAACCCTTGTCTCCAGGAGTCGCTTTCTTGATGCGCATTTCTTTTATATCATATAATTTTTAAGGCATTTAGGACAACCAGCATGGTGATCATAAAAAACACAGTTCCTTCTGTTCTTAAAAAATCTTTTCCTGCATTTCGTCCCGTCAGATAAATTACTATTTGGAGAAACAGCACATCAAACAATGCCTTTCCAAGAAGTTTCTGTATCTTTTTCTCTCTGTTTTCACTCTTTTTTATCATGCCATCAATATCAACATTGGCTGTGTCAGAAAACGCTTTCATAATACGCTTTATATTTCTCAAACCTTCCGTACTGTCTGCCGCAAGATAAATCCCATCTGTCTGACGGGATTCTGTATCAAGTTCACGGATAATTTTTTCCGCCATAGACCAACTGATAATCGCATACTCTCCCTTTATCCACTCGCAGGCCGAAAACTGATACATTTGTTTTCTTCCTGTTATACTCTCAAAAAGAAATCTTCTGTTGTTTACAACCGATTCTTCCAACTCCTGTTCTAATTTTTCAGGAAGCAGAATCGTATCCTCCAAATCTTCTTTCTGCCTGTCTGTTCCCGGAAGTTCCTCACTTCCCAACACCTGAATATTAATCTTTCCATCTGCCGTTTCTGCCTGAAACCGATACAAAAGCGCTGCTGTTTGCACTCCTTTATATTTTTTCAGCTTTGAAATATTTTTTGCAGCCGGATGTACATCCAGCAGTATCACACTTTGCTGTTCCATTCCCTTTCTCAGATTTTGATATTCTCTTCTTACATCCCGAAACAGCATCAGAAAAAAAATCGCAATAATAAGACAAATCATATAATATCGTTTCTTTTTCATTTCTTTCTTCTCTTCACAAAATAGTACACCGCTGCCACCAGGATACATTCTACGCTCACAAAACAGATCATCCACCATTGCATACTTCTTTTACTGTTATCTTCCGTGCCGGTATCTGTAACAATTACAGGCGGCTGTATTTCTGTGATAACTCCAAGAGTATCCTGATATTCTTTTCCTGTCTCATCTGTATAGGTAATAATAAGATTCCCTTCTGTATTTCCATATTTTTCTTTGTCCGGTTTTCCATCCACAAGTACCGCACCATCGATTTCTGCTGAAGTTCCTTTCTCCACTTCCCCTGCGAACATCGTTTTTTCCAGATGCAGTCCCGGAACTTCCATCGTAACATTCACATTATAGGCTTTTCCCTGTCCAACATTCATGATATTTCCGCTTAACGCTATGCGGTCACCTGCATACACAACATCGTTTAATGCTGTGATCTCCCACTGGATTTTCGGAAGTCTCGTCAGAGTGACGGCAATCGTTCCTGTCTCTTCTTTTTGTTCCCCATCTTTATCATCATACTGTTCTGTGTAATTAAAATCTACAAATTCCCCCTCCACTCCAAGATTGATCTGTGCGCTTACTTTTACCGTGATCTTTTCCTGTGGGGCAATATTTTCAAAATACCAGGTATTTGTTTTATTCCGGATAGCCACATTTTCATTATTACTTTCTACCCGTAACGCCACATTTCGAATCATTTCTTTTTTACTTTTATTCTGAAAGGTTAATTCCAGTTTTATCTTATCTCCTGGTTCTACCGTCTTTTTATTACATTTTGTTTCTATATGAAGTAATTTCGGATTGTGTTTCACCTCTGTCACTGTTTCACCGGTATGCTCCACAAAACTTCCGCCTCCGGTATCTCCATCAACGGCAATATTTCCAGGGTTCTGTTCATTCGTATCTGTTCCCGGTATTTCCTGGTCTGTCGGATTGTCTTCGCTGCTCTCGTTTTTCTTTGCATCAATATTTACATAAGTACTAAATGTTTGCGTAAGTGTTTCTCCATTTTCCAGTATACCGGTTACTTCCCAGTTGATCGGATAAGTGCCCGCTTCTCTTTCTTCTTTTAACTGCAACAGAATACTCACATAATAAACTTTTCGTACTTCTCCTGTACTTATTGTTTTTTCTTCCTCTACCACATCTTTATCATAGTTTTTATACACATAAGGAGCCTGCGTTGCAGATCCCAGATCCGGATGTACATGAAGTTTCTTTTCTTTTAAATTTCCTTTCACTAACAGCGGTAACACAATTTTCACTTCGTTTTCTGTGATTTCCGGAACATATCCCTCACTGTAAGAAGTTTCCATCCCTTCGTAGCATCCGGTATTATCAATATAAATACTTTCTTTTTCCTTTGTCAGCTGTTCTTCCTGATCGGCTATGTTCTCTTCATTTCCATAAACCACGTTTCCACTGCCTGCCAGAATACCTAATACAGCCAGCAGTGCTATTACTTTATTTATCTTCTTTCGCATCATTCATCTCCTGTAAATATCCATCATCCATCTCAAAAACCACATCGCAAAGATAATCGATATCTTTCGGATTATGGCTGGACAGCAGAATCACCCTGTTCTCCTCTTTCATCTGAAGCAGCACCTCCCGGATCTCCTTCACGCCATGTTTATCCAAACCATTCATTGGCTCATCCAGAATCAATATTTCCGGTTTTTCCATAATTGCCTGTGCAATTCCAAGTCTCTGCCTCATTCCAAGGGAATACTTTCCCACCGGTTGTTTCAGATTCGGGTCAAGCCCGACAACACGCATGGTTTCCCTGATCTGCGACTCCTGAATTCTGTGATTTACTGCCGCCAGGATCTTCAGATTCTTTATTCCTGTCATTCCCGGCAAAAATCCAGGCGATTCAATAATCATCCCCATATCTTCCGGAAAATCAACATCCTTTCCAATCTTTTTCCCGTTAACCCGAATACTCCCCTCATCATAAGGTAACAGTCCACAGATACATTTCATCAATACTGTTTTTCCACTTCCGTTATTTCCTACGATTCCATATACCTGCCCCCAGTTTAGTTCACAACTGATGTTTTTCAACACTTTCCTTTCCTGAAAGCTTTTACTTACCTGTTCTATCTGAATTGCTGCTTCTCTCATCGTTCTCCCGTCCCGTCAAATACAAAATGATATGTTCGGATGCTATATAAATTAAGCAATATCAACATAATCACAAGAACCATATCATAGATTCCACTGTCTCTCAGTGAAGGAAGCCTGTCATACCCAAAATTATGCAGATGATATGTCGCATGACTTAACGGAGATATCCATCCTGCTGCCACATTAGCCAGATAACTTTTCCGTTCACTGATCCCCAGCAATTTCTGCAAAATTCCCGGCGAAAAAATGAACGAAATACCGTTAAAAACCACGCCGGCTATCATACCCGCAAGCTCATTCCACAGAATCCTGAACCAGAAAATCAATAACACCATCACAAGTGCATACGCGAATAACAGAAAAAAGATTGTTGTCATACAGGCATATGGTCGCGTCAGTTCCAGTGTCTTTTCTGATGCTGCCAGTGACAACTTCTTTCCTGCACTTGTAAACGCCAGCTTTACCGCCGTCTCACTCCAGATATTTCCTACATAACACCTCTGCCCACAGATCAAAATCGTTGATAGCAGTATCGCTACTGTATAAATTGCCGTTGCACAGACAATATATACCACCTGTCCTGCTAACCAGATTTTTCTCGTCATCCTGCAAAGATAAAATGGCACCTCATTTCCCAGATAAGGAATGTCTGCAAAATATAACAACAGCAACAATGTCATAAAGAAAATAGCTTCCAGATCATCAAATCCCCAGATAAACGGTTCGAATATCTGCATAATTGTATTTTCTTTTTCTGAAAACTGCAAAATCTTTTCTGTCAGAAAGTAGCACATAATAAAATTCAGAATAAACGCCAACCAGATTTTTCTGTCATATCGCCAGCGTCTGAAGTTAAATACCACTACCATCCATATTTTTCTTATATTATTCACCATTTAATCTCCGCACAACCCGATCAGCAAACAGCCCATTCCATCCAAGATACATCAGGAACAGCATTCCCCACATTTGTAGCTTTTCATGACTCAGGTAATCTTCTATAAGAAACCAGCGATATGGATTCAAATAATAAATTTCTTTCAAAAATCTCTGATTCATAATATATATAACAAAGAAAGATACAAAAGGAATCAGATATGCAAGATACACACTTTCCGCAGCCACCGAAAAATACATTGCCATACTGCTTAAAACCATACTGCCAATACAATATGTAAAAAGCATATTTACGATTATCTGCCATGCTTCCAGTTCTTTTTTCCACTCAATCGTTCCTGTTTCTGCCGGAGAATACAACAAATATATCCCAAGAATTCCCAGCATCCCTGCTGCCAGAATCATACCGGTAACTCCGATAAAATTCCCAAAAATCTTTCCTCTGATATATGCTCCCACATCCATCCTTGCCAGGTAAAATTTATAAAATCGGCTTTGAAAATCTTCCATACATGACGCAGCATGCGCAATGCCACTTACTGATGCAACCAGCACCACCGTTTCCTTTTTACGTAATATCTGTATCACAGTCTGCTGCCAGAATCCTCTTATGATTTCCCGGTCTGCTCCAACTTCCCAATAAATCTCTGTTCCCTGAATCATCAGATACAGCCACAGAATCCCACAGAGTATCCATATTCTCCGGCTCTGTATCAACCGAAGTGCTTCTGCTCTGTAAACACCAGACGTATTTCTGTCATTCTTAGTACCCATTATATCTGCTGATCACACTTCCATCAATTCCGTTCAATGTTAAATAAGAAACCTTATATGCATTCTCTTCATCCTTCTGTTTCATGGAATATACAGCATTTTCAGGAGTTTCTTCATCATAAATATATCCACAGAAATCCCATACCGGAACCGTAAGGTATTCTCCGCTGTTTCCTTTGTTCAGCACATACATGCTGGTCAGATAAATATTTGTAATCTCCAGATGCGCAGTTGCACCGGATGCAGAATAGACTCTGTTTCCTATATTCTCTTTAAATTTCCGGCATACGGTTTCAAAATCCATCAGCTGCACATTTTCATTTACCGTGCTTATTTCTTGTGGTGGCAGATCCATCTGCACTCCGATGATTCCGCTGTCATCCACCTGGATCCGACCATTTTCCTGTTCCATATGTGCCATGTAATCATCCTCACTGCTGTCTCCTGTGTCAGTCTGCACCTCGGCAGCAGCTTCCATATACAGGTTATCCATTCCATCCACATCTCTGCTGTAGGAAATCTCATAATATCCCACACGACTTCCATGTAACAATTGCGTCTTTTCTTCTATCTTTACTACGTGATGTTTGCCCAGCTGCAATTCTTCCAAAAGAGTTTCCGCCCGACTCTCCGCCTCTTCCTCAGACAGATTCAACTCCGCTTCTTTTTCTGTCGTCTTATTGTCTTCCTGCGTATTTCCCACAGTGCTATCCGCAGTTACCACATTTTCCGCCTCAATGTAATTAACAAAATTGATACTTGCACCTCGGTCATCGTCATTATACAGATATAATTTTGCCGTTTCATCCCTTCCAAGATCTGCCTGCAGTTCAATCGCATCATCCGAATCAAAAGCAACCTCATCTACCGGCTGTGTATTCTGTTCATCCATCGCTGTATATTTTTTCTCATCTTCTTTTAACTGCGACTGCAGCTCTTCGATCTGCTGACTGACATCTCCATCCCCCTGTAAAATAGCCGAATCGTCGGTTCCGTTTTTCAAACTTTCTATTTCCTGCCGGATAGCGATAATTTCTTCCTGTAAATCCTCTTTTGTCACACCATTGTCCGCATAATATGCATCCGCATCTCCAAAAAAGTATTTTTCTATTTCCTGCGCCTGTTCCTGTGACATAACAGCCGGCATTACTTTTTTGCTTACAATTTCCGATACCTCCGGAATATGTACCTCTGCCTGTACATCAACAACCATATCCCCATCTTCCCAGTTCTCTGTCCACTGCTCCGGGTATTGTTCCGAAATTTTTGTACTGCTGTTTTCTTTGGTATCCGCCTGCGTATTCTGCTGTACCTCATCTTCCAGATTACTTTCCGCTTTATTCTTCACTATATCCTCCTTCGGAGTTTCCTGACAGGCAGTTAGAAGGCAGGTTAGTATGACAGTTCCTGTATAAAATAATTTTTTGTGTATTTTCATAGATTAAGTCCCCTTTATCTTCATCTTCTAATATTTCGTAATAGTTTCATTTTTAATATTGTATTATTTTTACATTCTCATTATATTTTTACAAGATTATTTTGTCAATGCTTTCAAATTGACTCATCCATTTTTTCGGTATATAGTATATTTATACATTATAAAGATAAAGGAGTGACCTTATTTGTTATTTAAGAAAAAAAAATTTCCCAAACTGACTTCCCGTGAAATTGATATTCTGAATATCCTATGGGAAAATGAAAAA
>RRZU011099351.1_pt1 | contig 13274 bp, 14 predicted proteins | sample 2165561 | NCBI WGS metagenome assembly RRZU01 (sample SAMN10456909, study PRJNA506462) | wastewater metagenome | isolation source: wastewater sludge | place: USA: Moscow, Idaho
CCGTCACCGACGATTGGATGACCGATCGCCAGCAGGTGTACGCGCAACTGGTGGGTGCGGCCCGTATCCGGCCACAGCGCCAGGCGCGTGGTGTTGGCGACCGGATCATGGCTCAGCACCTGGTAACGCGTCCGGGAGGGTTTGCCGGCCAGCCGGTCGACCTTCTGGCGGGGGCGGTTGGGCCAGTCGGCAGCAAGCGGCAGGTCGATTTCGCCGCTGAAAAGCGCCGGCAGGCCACGGACGACCGCCACATACCGCTTGTCGACCTGACGGTTGGCGAACTGGGTGCTCAACCGTCGCTGCATCGTCTTGCCGCGTGCCAGGACCAGCAGGCCGGAGGTGGCCATGTCCAGGCGATGGACGATCAGCGCTTCCGGGTAGGCTGCCTGCACGCGCCGGGCGAGGCAGTCCTGTTTTTCCTCGCCACGGCCGGGAACCGAGAGCAGGCCCGCTGGCTTGTTTGCCACCAGCAGTGACGCGTCGAAGTAGACGATGGCGAGTCCGTCGTCGCGTGGCGCGGGGCAGGTTAGGGCGGCAAGGGCGGGGGTACGGGTGAGGCGCATGTCGGCGGGTGGTGGTCAGAATTGGCAAGCGAATTGTCGCGCCTCCGCCGGAAGACGGCGACGGACCCAGCCCGGCAGCAGCGCGTGAACTGCCGGCTACGGGATGCCCTTGCATGCATTCTCGCCCGAATCATGACCGGCAACGAGGGCGAAGCAGGCAAACCCTCAAGCGGCGGCAAAGCTGATCCAGCGCAGGTAGTCGGCGGGAACGATCCGCCACTCCTGATGATCCCGCGGAGGTGCGCGGCTTCCACCATGCTTCGGTGCACGAAGCCGTCAGTGCGGTCGACTACCGGCAACTCCCAGGCGACTCGCCACCTCCCGCAGCCTCTTGTCACGTGTCCACAGCGATGCGCCCGGCGTCAGACGCACAGCAGCAAGCAGGTGGGCGTCGACGTAGCCAATGCCGAGTCCGTACAGTTGGTGGCTTTCGATGAAGCGCATTACCTCGGCGTCGGTGGCTGTGTTGGCCTGCGGCAGATCCTGCAGGGCCACCAGGATGACTTGCCGCCCCCGCAAGTTGCCGAGCGCCAGCTCGCCGATGACAAACGGGTGGCTGAGGACGCGACCGGCCTGCAGATGTTCCTTCAACCCGGCGTCGTCGCTGCGCAGGTGATCGATCCAGACCGAGGTGTCGACCAGGATCACGCCGGCTCCGTTTGCCGCCTCGGTACATCGGACAGTGCGGGTTCGCTACCGCCGAGCAGCGCCAGGCGACGGGCGCTTTCACGCTCGACCAGGGCTTTCAGTGCTTCCTTGACCAAGGCGGACTTTTCGCCAATGCCAGTCAGCGCCTGGGCCTTGGCGATCAACACGTCATCGAGGGCGAGGGTTGTGCGCATGCGATTGCTCCCTGGGTGGTTTGTGCGCAGTTTAGCATCGTTTGATGTCGATATGCATGCTGCGTCGGTCGGGCGTGGGCATAGGCGACGGCGTGCGGGAGGGAAGCGCTGGAAAGGCTCGGTGGCGGAAGTCGGGAGAAGTGACCGACTGGTCCCGCCACCGGTCGGCCGGCGCAACACCCGGCAATTCCATTACACTTGCGCATTTCGTCGGCGCCGCAGGCGCCAGCCCGGCCGGCCGCGCCGGGCTTGCCAGCAACGAATCTCTACAGGAGAAGCACGTGAGTATCGCCATTCCCCCCTTGACGACGATCGCCATCGAGTTCGTGGACGGGATCGCCGAGATCCGGCTGAATCGTCCCGAACGTTCGAACGCGATGAACGAGGCGATGTGGCAGGAACTGCGCACGGCCTTCGACTGGGCGGACGCGACAGCCGAGGTGCGCGTCGCGATCCTGAGCGGCGCCGGGCGGAACTTCTGTGCCGGTATCGATCTGGCGATGCTGGCGGGGGTCGGCCAGGCGGTCGCGCATCGCGACCCGGCGCGCAGCCGCGAGGCGCTGCGCCGGCTGATCCTCGATCTCCAGGATTGCCTGTCGACGGTCGAGCGTTGCCGCAAACCGGTACTGGCGGCGATTCAGGGCGCCTGCATCGGGGGCGCGATCGATCTGGTGACCTGCTGTGACATGCGTTACGCGGCGGCTGAGGTGCAGTTTTCAGTGCGCGAGATCGATGTCGGCATGACCGCCGATGTCGGCACCCTGCAGCGTCTGCCGCGGCTCATCCCGGATGGCGTCGCGCGCGAGCTGGCCTACACCGGCCGCAGCGTCGATGGCGCCGAGGCGAAGGCGATCGGGCTCGTCAATCAGGTCTACGCGACCCCCGAGGCGCTGCTCGACGGGGTGCGCACGATCGCCCGCCGCATCGCCGCGAAATCGCCGCTGGCCATCCGCGGCACCAAGGAGATGCTCAACTATGGCCGCGACCATTCGGTGGCCGATGGGCTGAACTACGTCGCCACCTGGAACGCGGCGATGCTGATCTCCGCCGACCTCGACGAAACGCTGGCGGCGATGCGCGAGCAGCGTCCGCCACGCTTCCTCGACTGACCGGCGCTGCCGGCGGCATGCAGACGTTTGTCCATCACGTTGAACTGGCCGCACCGCTCTTCGTCCTGGTGCTCGTCGGCTATGTGCTGATGCGCGGTTTTGCCTGGCCGCAGGCGATGTCCGACCACCTGTCGCGCTTCGTCTTCTCGGTCGCGCTGCCGGCGATGCTGTTTCGCCTGATGAGCGACTTTTCGCAGCTGCCGCCGGTCGATGCGCGGCTGCTGATCGCCTTCTTCGGCGGCTGCCTGATCGTCTTCGTGCTTGGCCGTCTGCTCGCCTGGAAGCTCTTTGCGCTGGACGGCGTCGGGCAATCGGTTTTTGCCCTGGGCGGGGTGTTCTCGAGCAACGTGCTGCTCGGTCTGCCGCTGGCGAAGATCGCCCTCGGCGATGCGGCGGTTCCGTCGGTGGCGCTGGTGCTGGTCTTCAACGCGCTGATCCTGTGGACGCTGCTGACGGTGTCGATCGAGTGGGCGCAGCATGGCAGCTTCTCGCTGCACGGTTTCGCCCAGACGGCACGCGGCGTGCTGACCAATCCGATCGTTGCCGCGATTCTCGCGGGCACGCTCTTCGGACTGACCGGCGTGCCGCTGCCCGCTCTCGTCGCCCAGCCGCTGGCCATGGTCGGCCAGGCGGCGGCGCCGATGGCGCTGGTCGCTCTCGGCATGGGACTCGCCGAGTACGGGGTGCGTGATGGTTGGCGGATCAGCGTCGCCATTGCGCTCATGAAGCTGATCGTCCAGCCGCTGGTTGTCTGGCTGCTGGCGCGTCTGATCGGACTGCCGCCGATGGAAACGCGGGTCGTCGTCCTGCTGGCGTCGCTGGCGGTCGGCGACAACGTCTATCTGATGTAGCGCCAGTTCAACACCCTGGAAGCGCCTGTGGCGAGTAGCCTGGTGCTGTCCACCGCGCTGGCGGCACTGACGACACCGTTGGCGTTGGCGCTGACCGGTGCTTGAGTTGCCGGGGGGGCGGGCCGGCGACCGAGAGAAAGCCCGGGGTCACCCATGAGAGTGGGTCCTCAATTCCCAGGGGTAGTCCGCCGCCGGACCCCCCCCGCTCGCCGCCTGCCGCACCGTCCATCCGGTCAGCGAGCGCACCGGATAGCCGAGAAGTGGTGTGGTTGGTGGTGTGACCCCGATTATGCCCCGCCTGGCGCCCGCGCACGATGGACCAGCGCGGAATAATGCGGCACCATGGCTCGCTCGTGGCGGGCCGGCGGAACGCCGGTGCTTGCACCGCATCGACCCCCAGGCCGGCTCGTCATTCGCCTGCGCCGACGGCATGCGCTCGGACGCGAGCGCCGCTGCCCCGCGGCGTGCGTGCCGGCAAGTCAAGCGCATCGGCAACAGGAGGAATCAAGGATGGGACCTCGGGTTTTGGCGATTACCCCGGAAATCAGCCAGGTCGGCGGGCCGGGCCTGACGCACGGCAACGATGCGGCGGTCTACCTCGTCCACTTCGGCGAGCATCTCGCACCCTGCCCGGTCGATGTCCGGCTCGCCGACGGCGAGCGTTTTTTTCTTGGCCAGCGATCGCTTCAGGCACTCCATCTGCCGGGGCACTCGCCCGGCTCGGTCGCCTACGTGGTCGAATCGGACGGTCGGCGAGTCGTTTTCGCCCAGGACGTGCATGGACCTCTGCACCCGGACCTGTTGTCCAAACGAAACGACTATCAGGCATCGCTGCGCAAGCTCCTGGCGCTGGAGGCCGACATCCTCTGCGAGGGGCACTTCGGCGTCTTCGTCGGACGAGCGGCGGTCGCCGCTTTCATCGAGCGCTTTGTCGAAGACTGACTGCTCCGCGGCCGGGAAGGCGTCGGCGGTTTTACCGAATATGGACAGGAGAATGGGCATGAACACTGACGGAAGGCGGGCTTTCCTGATAGGCGGTGGACGATGAGCGCCACGCGCCGCGAGCGGGATTCCTTCGGCGGCATCGAGGTGCCGGCCGACCGGCTCTGGGGAGCGCAGACGCAACGCTCGCTCGAACACTTCTCGATCTCCAAGGAACGCCTGCCCGAGGACCTGGTTCTGGCGCTTGTCGCGGTCAAGGCGGCCGCCGCACGGGTCAACGGCGAGCTCGGGCTGCTCCCGGCCGACAAGGCGGGCGCCATCGCCGCCGCCGCCGAGGAAGTGCTCGCCGGCCGCCACGCGCAGGAGTTTCCGCTTTCGGTCTGGCAGACCGGATCGGGGACGCAGAGCAACATGAACGTGAACGAAGTGCTGGCCAACCGGGCTTCGGAGCTGCTCGGCGGCGAGCGTGGCGAGGCGCGCGGCGTCCATGCCAACGACGAGGTGAATCTCGGGCAGTCTTCGAACGACGTCTTTCCCAGCGCCACGCATCTGGCCGCCGCGACCGGCATCGCCCACGCGCTGCGGCCGGCACTGGCGCGGCTCAGGGCGACGCTGGCGGCGAAATCGGCCGCCTTCGCCGAGATCGTCAAGATCGGCCGCACGCACCTGCAGGACGCGACGCCCTTGTCGCTCGGCCAGGAGTTCTCGGGCTACGTCGCGCAGCTCGAGCACGCCGAGTCCCTGCTCGACGGCGCGCTGTCATCGCTCTATCCGCTCGCCATCGGCGGCACGGCGGTCGGCACCGGGCTGAACACGCACCCGGAATTCGGCGCCCGCGTGGCGGCCGAACTCGCTCGCCGCAGCGGGCTGCCGTTTTGCAGCGCGACCAACAAGTTCGCCGCGCTGGCGGCACGCGACGGCCTGGTCGCCGCGCATGGCACGCTGAAGACGCTCGCCGTCGCGCTGCTGAAAATCGCCAACGACCTGCGCTGGCTGGCGTCGGGGCCGCGCTCGGGAATCGGCGAGATCAGCCTGCCGGAAAACGAACCCGGCAGCTCGATCATGCCCGGCAAGGTCAACCCGACGCAATGCGAGGCGCTGACGATGCTGTGCTACCAGGTGATGGCCAACGATGTCGCCATCGGCCTGGGCGGTGCTGCCGGCAACTTCGAGCTCAACGTCTGCCAGCCGCTGATTGCCCACAATCTTCTGCAGAGCGTCCGGCTGCTGGCGGACGGCATGACGAGCTTCGAGGCGCATTGCGTACGTGGCATCGAAGCGCGTCGCGAGCGTATCGCCGAACTGCTGGAGCGCTCGCTGATGCTGGTCACGGCGCTCGTACCGCATATCGGCTACGACCGCGCGGCGGAAATCGCGCGGCACGCGCATCAGCACGGCAGCACGCTGCGCGAAGCGGCGCTGGCGCTCGGCCAGGTGACGGCGGAGGACTTCGACCGTTGGCTCAGACCGGCAGCGATGCTGTCGGGCAGCGACGGCGAGGCGCGCTGAACCGCCGATCGGCTCAATTTCGAGTCGGCAGCTGCATTCTTCGGGAAGCTGACCGAACGTCGGTGGGCGATGATTCATGCGCTGCAAGGCGCATGTCGACATGCATCTGCGCCATGCGGCGTAGCAGGATCCGATCTTCCCGCCGGAACGAGGCGGCCCCGGCTCTGGCCCGTACCCGCATCCCGTCCTGCGCTACCGTTTTGCTACAGGAGGCGCCAGGCTGGCGAGCGGACTTGGCGGAATACGGAATATTTTCACAGGCTCTCAGAGCTTCCCGCTGCTCAGGCGCAGCATACTCGAATTCATCCGTGCGGTGTGCCGCCGTCAGTGGCTGCGGCGCGCCGAGTTGAAGGTTCATGCCTGGGTGGCTTCTGCTTCCCAAGGCGCCTCGACGGCCATCAGGCGCCCAAGTCCCGGATTGCGGGCGGGTGGCGCGTCGAGCATAGCGGTGAACTGTCGGAATTTGTCGGCATCCAGATTGAAGAAAAGCTGGTCGAGCACCACCGATTGAGCTCTGTCGCAGGCAGCTTCGAGCATGAAGTCCGAGCGGTTCTTGCCCAACAGGCGTGCCGCGTAATCAATCAAGTCGCGCTGCTCGGGAAGTGCACGCAGGTTGATGGCGGCATCACGCATGCGGTTCTCCTTTGACACCTACACAGAAGTACCTCCATCTCGTGTGTAGCTGTTGTCAATACGAAAGCCTTGTCCAAGTCACCAAGGAAATTGTTGAAAACGACTGGCGGGCTGCAAGAATGCAGGCAACGGATCAGTCCGATCCGTCAACCTGAACGAGGAGAATGCCATGCGTCACAAACACCAAACTTTTTTCATCGGGCTTTTCTTGACGGTCTTGACCGTCCTCGGCTGGGGCCCGGCCTTCGCCGTCTCGGCCGGCGCCCCGTCGATCTCGGGTAGCAACTTTTCGGTGTCCGGCACCGTCATCAACTCCGAAACCCGCGGCGTGCAGGGCGGTGGTTCCGGTGCGTCCATCGGCGGCCAGTACAAGCTTATCGGGGGGAAAGCAAGCAAGAGCAAGACCACCGACACGCTGACTGCCGAGACGACCGCCGGCGACGTCTCGGTCAATGGCGCAAGCCGGATCACCGGCAGCCAGCTCAACGTCAGCGGCGTTGTCAACGGCTCCACGAACACCGGCGGCACGGTCCAGGCCGGTGTCGTCCGGGTCGGCCCGTAGCGGTAGGTCCCTGTCCCGGCGCGGCGCCGTCGCGCCGGGAGATCTTCTCGTTTGGCGGAGGTTTCCATGCTGACGCGCAACCTGTCCTACCTTCTGTCGCTGCTGCTTGCCGGCGCCGTTGTCGCGCAAGAAGAGGGCGACCCCGATCCCGACGCGATGGCACAAATGCCAGCGAGCCCGCGCAACCCGGACATGATCCGAACCGCCATCGACGCGCGCCTGCGCGTGCACCGGTCGGAGCCGGCGCCGCAGGCGACGCCGGCCAGCCCGCAAACCGCGCTCACCGAGCGGGAGCTGCGCCAGTTCGCCGCCCGCGGCCTGGGCCCGACGGTCAACGTTTGCAGTGTCGTGCAGAACGGGCGCGGGAGCGCGCAGGCGCCGGTTCTGCAGAACACGCGCGTCGACATCAACTGCCAGACCGGCGAAGTTGTCGTCGGGCGCTGAGCGAGGAGAAAGCCGTGAATCGCTTCCCTGTGTTTTTCCGCCATGCCCGACTCATCCTCGTGCTCGCCGGCGGTTGCAGCGCGCTGCTGCCGCGGCTCGATCTGCAGACGCCGCCGCCGCGACTCGCCGTCGCGCCGCCCGCACCCGATGCTGACCGGCTGATGGCCTGCTTCGGGACGCGCCTTGCCCGCTACGTGGAATCGACTCCGGGTGGGCCGCCGCCAGTGATCGTCGAGGTCGCCGGCTTCTTCAACCGCAACCCTTCGACGCTGCAGCGGCTGGAGCTGCCGACGGACGCCACGCTGCTGCTCGAGAGCCTGCTCAGCAGCGCCGGACCGGCGGTCGCCTTCCGCGAGGCAAACCGACGGGACGCTGCACCCGCGGACGGCAGCGGCGGTGGACCGCCGTCCACGCTGAAGGTGAAGGCCGACATCCAGATCGTCGAAGCCAACGTCGCCTCGACCAACCGCTTCTTCGATTTCGGCCTTTTCGGCGGCAATGCGGATGCCTCGGGGCGCGACGACAGGCAAGCCAGTCTGGCGGCGATCACGCTGGTCACGACGGCCGTCGACCCGCAGGGGCTGGGCACGCACGGCCTGGGAGCGTCACTCCGGGTGGTCTTCGAGCGCGTCACCCAGGACGAGCACAACTTCGCCGCCAGTTTCAGCTCGCTCGCCCTCGGCTACAACGAGCAGACGAAGATCGTGCATGGCTATGGGCATGCGCTGCGCCTCGGTGCGGCCCTGCAACTGGTGACCGTTCTCTCGCGGGCGACCCGGGTCGGCGCCGACGAGTATAGTGGTCCCCGGTTTTCAGACAATGGTTTAACCGGGGTTTAACATGCAAAAAAACATTCTTACAATCAATGTCTTATAAGGTTATTTTGCACTACAAAAAACCGTACCGTTGCAACAAGCTGATTAAATAGATGTTTTTATGCCGGATGTTAAACTTGGGTTAAGCTGTGGGATGTCATAGAGGAAGAGAAGCCATGAGCCAAGTGAAGACACGGAATATGCACACTCCCGAGTTCAAGGCGAAGGTGGGTCTGGAAGCCTTGCGAGCGGTGAAGACGATCAACCAGATTGGCCTGGAAAATGGGGTTCATCCGGTACAGGTTGGGCAATGGAAGACTCGGTACGGGGCATTCATCCGCCACATGAAAGTTCCCCGGCAGAGGCCTCCGTAACCTCCGGCCGAGCACGATTGCTGGTGCCCGGTACGAACACAGGCGTCAAGCGTCCCGGCTGTGCGGCCATCGTCATGTCAAACACACATCAGCGGTCGCCCCGGTCGGCGCTGATCATGCCTCGTGCGTACCTGCTGGGCTCCTCCTCTGGCTGGGCAGGCAGCGCAGATCCAGACAGAAGGGTCCGAGACCCGGTACCGGGCCGCAGCGCAGCTCGTCGTCCGGGCCTCGCAGGATTTCCAGCCTCACCCGCTCGGCACGACGATCGCTGGCTGCCGCCAGATCCTCGGGCAGGCCGGCATAGGCAATGGGGTCGGGACGCCACTCATGCAGCGTCACGACATGGTCCACCGCCTGTCCGGGATGGCGCAGCCGCAGCCGCACCGGCACTTGCGCGCGCAGCGCCGGATGCAGTCCCCAACTCGGGACGAAGCTCCGGTAGCGCAGGCCGAACACCCTCAGCGGCCCCCGGGTGTCATGCTCGTGCCGCATCGGCAGCGTGACCCCCGCCACGACGATCTGCCACGCATCCTCCAGGTCGTTGCCTTCTACCGGGCGCAGCCGCAGTTCCACACGCGCGGTGCTGGCATCGACGAGCCGCGAGGTGCCACCCTGTTCCGGGCTCGCCGAATCGCCCAGCAGTGGCCAGAACTCGAGAGCGCGCCTGATTTCCAGGGTGCAGCCGGGCAGCGGCACTTGCCCCCAGCAGCGGAACTCGTCGCGCAGCAGCACCGCCCGGATCGCCTCGCCGAGTTCCAGTCCGGCCGCGGCCAGGGCCTGTAGCACTTGATCGAGATCCTGTTCCAGGTAGAAGGGCAGGGCAAAGCGCGCGTGCAGTTCGCGACCCCAATCGATCAGGGGCAGAGTGGAGGAGTCGCGCGCCAGCATCGCCGTCACGGCGCGCAGCAGGCAGGCCAGAGCGGTGGCCCTTTCCGGCGTATGCTGCATGCGCAGCGCGCGGAATTCCACCAGGCCCTGCTTGCCCCGACCGGCCAGGAAGGGATTCCACAGCTTCTCGATGTTCATCTCGGCCCGATGACTGTTGCCGGCCGCATCGCAGAGAAACGACGCAAGACTGTGCCAGAGAAGTTCCGGCGACAGTTCATGTTCCCGTTCCAGCAGGTCCACAGCGAGGCACAGTTCGTCGAACGCGTCCCCGCCACGCTCGTCGGCACGCACCGACTGGCCACTGCTGCCGACGAAGTCGTGCGAGTAGAGGTAGGAGAGCGCCGGATGGCGGTTGAAGAAACGCACCAGACGCGGCAGCAGCCTTGGCTCCAGGAGGAAGGGGCTGGCTGCCGGCGACGGCCCGCCGAGGGTGATCTGGCCACCACCGCCGGAGTCCGCCACGGCGCCGTTGAAGTAGAGCCGGTAGGGGGCAAGGCCCTGTTCTGCCGCCGCGGCATGGATCTCGCGGCTACGCACCAGGAAGTCCGCCGCGTCGACGCTCGGTGCGGTATTGATCTCGATCACCGCCGGGTCGGGCGTCACTGTCGTCCACTCGAATGTCGCATCCACCGGCGGTGAGTAGCCGGCCAGGATCAGCGTCGCTACATGGCTGGCCAGCGAAGCTTGCGCGACGCTTTCCAGTACGGCCAGAAACAAGCCGACCCCGGCGAACAGGGGCAACTCGATGCGTGCCGTCGGCCGGCCGTCCACCTCCTGGTGGCCCAGGATGAAGAGGTAGCACCCGGCCTCCGCGAGTTCGTCACGCAGGCCGCTGGGCGGAGTCGCACGGGCATGTACCGAGGCGCGGTGCAGCCGAGGATCTTCGGCATCGGGGAAGGCGAGCGCCGCATCGGCGCGCATCAGCAGCCGGCGTTCCCGTGTCCCTGCCGTGGCCAGTGGTGTGACCAGGAGGCTGCGTGCCGCCAGTTCTGCCGCCAGGGTGGTCGCCCAGCCATCGAGATCAACTACGTCGCCGGGTCCCGAGGGGATAGTCTGGTCGGTCGCCAACAGCAGCGGGTCGGGAGGTCCGTGCCAGATCGGAGCACCGTCCCGACGGCGATACAGACCCAGATTCCAGCGCGGCTGTTCCTCCCCGGGGTATTGTCGACCGACGCTGCGCAGCACCACGCCGCCGCTGCGACGCCGACAGAGGCCGCCGAGCAGTGCTTTGGCACGGCGTTCCTTGTCACCGCCCAGGGCCTGGCTCAGCCACTCCGGCGAATGGGCGGTCCGGTCGGTGAAGGTCGGTTCGGAGCCAACCCAGATGGCCAGGCCCATAGCGGCGATCCGCTCGTCATGATCGCGGACGGCTGCCGCGAACCCGTCGGTTGTAGACATGATTTTGTACTACCGTGAGAAATGAGAATTGCTGCATGGTAAGCGCAGTTTTCATCGGCCGATAGTCGTAGAATAGGGCCTATCGGTTAGCCGGCCGACACCATCCCCTGCGACGCCATGCGCACTCTTTCGAAGTCTGGACTGGCTTTCCTGATTCCGGGCCTGACGGCCCTGGTGGGGTTGAGTCTGCAACTGCTTGATCCCCTGCCTCTCGCCGGCCTGCGCAACGCGATTTTCGACCAGTACCAGCGTTGGCAACCGCGCAGCCATGGCACAACGCCGGTGCGCATCGTGGACATCGACGAGGAAAGCCTGAAACGGCTGGGGCAGTGGCCCTGGCCGCGCACCCGGGTGGCGGCTTTGACGGAACGTATTCGCGGTGCAGGTGCAGCGACAATCGGCTTCGATGTCATGTTCGCCGAGCCGGATCGCAGTTCTCCGCTCACGGCAATGGCGGAATGGCCACTGTCGGCTCAAATCAGGGAACAGTTGCGGGCGCTGCCCGACCACGACCGCGTCCTGGCCGACAGCCTGCGCACTGGCGGCGTGGTCCTCGCTATCGCTCTGGAGCACGGCCGCGAGCCTGGCAGCGCCGGCGATGCGCCGCGCCGGACCGCCCAGTTTGCCACTCTGGGCTCGTCAGAAGTGGCACCTCTGCACGGGTTCGAGAGCGCGATACGACCGCTGGCAGAACTCGAGACCGCCGCCGACGGTATCGGTGCGACGAACTTCGTCCCCGACGGCGATGGCGTGGTGCGACGGGTCCCGCTCGTACTCGGCCTCGGCGGCCATCCGTTCCCCTCGTTCGAAGCCGAGATGTTGCGTGTCGCACAGCAAACGCCCGGGCTCCTGCTGCTTGCCGCGGACGGTGGCGGCGGACTGGCCGCGATCAGGATCGGCAAATTCCAGATCCCCGTAACGCGGCGTGGCGAGATGTGGCTCCACTTCGCGCCGCGGACGCCCGAGCGCACCCTCTCGGCATGGAAGGTACTGGCCGGGGATTTTCCGCGCGCTGAGCTCGATGGACACTTGGTGCTGGTCGGAACCTCGGCTCAGGGCCTCCTCGATCTTCGCTTTTCTCCCTTGGGCGAGATCGTTCCGGGGATCGAGATCCATGCCCAGGCGCTCGAGCAAGTGCTCTCAGGCGAACACCTGTTTCGCCCCTACTGGGCGCTGGCTCTCGAGGCCATCGTGCTGCTGGTGGGGGGCATTGCCGTCGGGGCCTTCGCTCTGCGCAGCGGCGCTATCCCGTCGGCGATCGCCACGCTGGGCCTGTTGGTTCTGCTCCTCGCCGGGGCCTGGCATGCTTTTGCCGCCTACGGCCTGCTCCTCGACCCGCTGACCCCAGGGCTCGTTCTGCTGGCCAGCTTCATGCTCGCCAGCATCATCCGTCACCGCGAAGCCGAGCGCCGCCAGCGATGGGTCAGCGAGGCGTTCTCGCGCTACGTGTCGCCCAATCTGGTCGCGCACCTGATCGCGCACCCCGACCGGCTGGAACTGGGTGGCGAGCGGCGCGAATGCAGCTTCGTGTTTACCGACCTTGCCGACTTCACGCGCCTGATGGAAGTCACCGACCCGGCGCGCGCCGTGGCCGTGCTCAACCGCTATCTCGACGGCATGATCGCCATTGCCTTCCGTCATGAAGGCACGCTCGACCGGGTGGTCGGCGACGCCATCGCAATCATGTTCTCGGCGCCCCTGACGCAGCCGGATCATCGCCGCCGCGCGCTGACCTGTGCGCTCGATATGCGCGACTTCGCCGCCCGCCACCGGGCCGAACTCGCGGCCGCGGGGATGGACCTCGGGCTGACGCGGATTGGCGTTCATTGCGGCGAAGTCATCGTCGGCAACCTGGGCGGCAAGGCGATCTTTGACTACCGCGCGCTGGGCGACCCCGTCAATACGGCTTCCCGCTTGGAGACGGCGAACAAAAGGCTGGGTACCCAGGTCTGCGTGTCCCAGGCCGTCATCGACGGCTGCCCTGGAGCCGTCGCGCGGCCGATAGGGCGGCTGCAACTCGAAGGCAAGACCATTCCCGTCATGGCCTGGGAGGTGCTGGCTCCCGAGGCCTGCCCAGGCGTGGCAAACGACCCCGCCTATGCCGAGGCCTTTCGCCTGCTGTCCGAATCGCCCGCCGCGGCTCGTCTGGCGGACCTTCCCGGAGCCCTTGAGGTAAGTCGTTGATTCATGGCAAGAAACCAGTAAATCGGCAAAAATGTAGGCATGTAAATATAATAATAGCTATTTACAAACAATGTACTATTGGCTATTATTGTCGGCATGTACATCGCCCGCGTCCCCAACCGAAAGTCCAGGCCGGCCATCCTGCTTCGCGAGTCCTATC
>RRZU010289848.1_pt1 | contig 13271 bp, 11 predicted proteins | sample 2165561 | NCBI WGS metagenome assembly RRZU01 (sample SAMN10456909, study PRJNA506462) | wastewater metagenome | isolation source: wastewater sludge | place: USA: Moscow, Idaho
CTCGCCGGCGCTGCTGCCCGGTCGGTTCGCGGTGTCCGGCTCGTCGACGTCGGCGAGCAGCCCTTCGAAACCGCTGTATGCCGCGCGGTCGCGCCCCTTGTGGAAGATCGCGTCGGCGCGGTCCACGGCCGTCCGGACCGCGGGGTGGAACTGGGCGCCGGGCGTCCCGGCCGCGCAGTGCACCGGCCAGGTGTCGCGGTAGTCCGGTTCGTCGGCCCAGTGCCCGCCTGGGTCCTCGTGCCAGTCGGCGGTGGCGACGACCGCGGCATACCGGTCGGCGTGCTCGGCGAGCCAGCCGGAGATCGCGGCGGCCACCTCGGCGCCACCAGCGACCGCGAGCGAGCCGCCCTCGCAGAAGTCGTTCTGCACGTCGACGATGACCAGGGCGCGTTTGGTCAGTGCCATGGGGGTCATTATCCGTGGCTCTCGTAGACCGTCGGCAGGCACACCTCACCGCGCTGCAACTGCCGGGCCACCCGCGGTAGCTCGGCCAGCGATCGGGTATGCCGCGCCCGGGCCGCTTCGAGGTCGGGGGCGGCCACGAGTTCCCCGCCGCGGACCAGCTCGACCATGAGCGGCCGGTCGTTGCCGTCGTCCGCGGGCCGGGTGCCGATGCCGATGACCTCGGCCTCGGCCCGGCCGCCCGCGTCGAGCCGACGCGAGGCCCATTTGCGCCCGCCGACGCTCTTCTTGTCCTTGCTCTTCTTCGCGACCGGCTCCAACTCGCCGCCGGGCCCTTCGCGGGCGACGAGCTTGTAGACCATCGACGAGGTGGGGTGGCCCGAGCCGGTGACCAGCGCGGTGCCGACCCCGTAGCCGTCCACGGGGGCCGCCGCGAGTGCCGCGATGGCGTGTTCGTCGAGATCCGAGGTGACGATGATCCGCGTCCCGTGGGCGCCCAGCGCGTCGAGTTGGTCGCGCACCTCACGGGCCTGCACGAGCAGGTCGCCGGAGTCCAGCCGCACCGCGCCGAGCTGCGGGCCGGCCAGCTCGATCGCGAGGGCGACCGCTGCGGCGACGTCGTAGGTGTCCACGAGCAGGGTCGTGCCGACGCCGAGGGCGCCCAGCTGGGCCGTGAAGGCGTCCCGCTCGGTGTCGTGCAACAGGGTGAAGGCGTGCGCGCTCGTGCCGGTCGTCGGCACCCCGTAACGCCGCCCGGCCTCCAGGTTGCTGGTCCGTTCGAAGCCGGCGAGGTATGCCGCCCGCGCCGCCGCGACGGCCGCCTCCTCGTGGGTGCGCCGCGAGCCCATCTCGATGCACGGACGCCCCCCGGCTGCCGTGGTCATCCGGGAGGCCGCCGAGGCGATCGCGCTGTCGTGGTTGAGGATCGACAACACGAGGGTCTCCAGCACGACCGCCTCGGCGAAGCTGCCCTCGACGACGAGCACCGGCGAGCCGGGGACGAAGCACTCCCCTTCCGCGTAACCGCTGATGTCGCCGCGGAAGCGGTAGTCGGCCAGCCAGTCGCAGGTCGCGTCGTCGACGACCCGCCGGGCGCGTAGGTCGGCGAGCTCCTCCTCGCCGAAACGGAAGTCCGCCAGCGCCTCCAAGACCCGCCCGGTGCCGGCGAGGACGCCGTACCGGCGCCCGTCCGGCAGCCGCCTGGTGAAGGTCTCGAAGACGCACCGCCGGTGCGCCGCGCCGCTGCGCAAGGCCGCCTGCAGCATGGTCAGCTCGTAGTGGTCGGTCAGCAGAGCGGTGCTGTGCGTCACGGGGCACAATGTATGCCGCGACACGGCGTTGTCCGCCTCGCCGACGGCGCCTCGTCGGCCGAGGCGGCGGCGCCTCTTCGACCGGTGGTGTCTCGGCCGGGAGAGGTCGGCGATCGCGGTCGGTTCAGGACCTACAGTGGAACCCGTGCCACCTGCCCTTCCGTCCCTGACGACCGCTCCGGTCAAGGAGCCGGAGGTCGTGCCGGCCCAGACCCTCGAGCCGGCGGTGCCGTGGATCACCCTCGTGTGGAACGACCCGGTCAACCTCATGTCCTATGTCACCTACGTCTTCCAGAGCTACTTCGGCTATTCGCGGCAGAAGGCCGAGCGGCTCATGATGGACGTGCACACCAAGGGCAAAGCGGTCGTGTCGCACGGCACCCGGGAAGAGATGGAGCGCGACACCCTCGCGATGCAGGGCTACGGCCTGTGGGCGACCTTCGAGAGGGACCAGTAGTGGGCGCGCGGTTCACCCGTCGTGGCGACCGGGTTGTCGGGCGACTCAGCGGCACCGAGCGCGCCATCGTTGCCGGGCTGATCGGCCAGACCCGGGAGTTGCTGGCCCCCGAGGTCATCCCGACCGGCGACCCGCTCGCCGATCTCGATGCCCTGCTCAATCACGTGGATCTCTCCGACGAGCCGCGCCCCGCGAGCGCCGGTGCCGGCGATCCTCCCGGTGCTACCGACACGGCGCGTGATCCGGCCCTCGCGCGGCTGCTGCCTGACGCGCACCGCGGTGACCCCAAGGTGGCGGAGGAGTTCCGCGTGCTCGCCGAGCAGGATCTTCGCCAACGCAAGTACCAACGCTTCACCGAGGCGATCCTGGCCCTGCAGGTCGACGAGGCCGGAGACGACGGCCGGCTGGAGCTGACCAAGGCGCAAGCCGAGACGATCGCGATCGCCCTCACGGACGTCCGCCTGCTGCTGGCTGACCGGCTTGGCCTGCACACCGAGGAGGACGTCGAGGCGCTCGAGCGGGCCATCGTCGCCGACGCCGAGCACGACCTGGCCTACCCCTACACCGTCTACGACTTCCTCACTTGGCTGCAGGACTCGATGGTGGGTGCGCTGACCTCGCGCCGATTCCTCTTCTGATCTCAACAGAGGGGTGGGTGTGCGCCCACGTGGCTCCGTGGTGGGAGTGAAGCTGGCGTCGTCGCCGAGGTCGGTCGATGGGTTGACGTAGGGATCGCGGTGCGGGCGCGGGTGAGGTCCGGCACTGCTCGATCTGGTTTCGGGCGAGCGGCCAGGCCCGGACGAACGAGGCCGCGGCAGCTCATCCGCGGCCACCTGGGCACGCCATGCCGTGTCCGATGCGTCGGTCCTACGGCGCAGTCGCCAGCGACCGTCGTCGCGGGGTGAGAAAGCGTCCATGACGTCGTCGCCGGGTGTGTTGGCACACCACCTACGACGCCGCCACGCACGCTCTCTCAACGCGCGGCGAGAGCACGGCCGCGACAGGCGGTGATCGCGACGGCGCGTCCACCCGCGTGGGAGCACAGCCCGCCGCAGCGGTCGCCGATGCCAGGGTGCAGGGATGGATCGGTGGCCAGAGCTGGCCGGCTCTCGGCGGCTCGGGCGTTGACCAGCATCAGCTCCCGCCATCTGCTCCCGCGTCGTCCTACCCTGAGCAGATGCCGGTCACCAGCCGCAGGGCCCGGGCCGCCAAGCGCCGCACGCGTCGGATGCAGCGGGTCGTCCACGATCTCACCGATGGCCAGTGGTCCGCGCTGTTGACCGCCTGGGGTGGCTGCGCCTACTGCGGCGCGACTGGCATCCCCCTGCAACGAGATTGCGTGCTGCCGATCTCACGGGGCGGGCGATACACGCTCAGCAATGTCGTCCCCGCGTGTCGCTCCTGCAACACCAGCAAGTGCAACGCCGAAGTCGGCCGCTGGCTCCGTCGCAGGGGGCTCGACGAACCTGCCTTCCTGCTCCGGTTCGGTCAGATCCGAGCCGATCTGGCCGGCGCCGGCCGAGCGATGTGACGGAGGCGACCAACCGAACGCGTCGGCGGCACGCGGCATACCTTCATATCCTGTTCCGGTGGCCGACGCACCGATCGGGATCTTCGACTCCGGATACGGAGGTCTCACGGTTGCCCGCGCGGTGCTCGACCAACTGCCGCACGAGGCCCTCGTTTACTTCGGGGACACCGCACGAACTCCTTACGGTCCGAGGCCGATTGCCCAGACCCGCGAGTTCGCCTTGGAGTGCCTGGACCGGCTCGTCGAGCGTGGGGTCAAGGCCCTGGTGATCGCCTGCAACACCGCGAGTGCGGCGATGCTGCACGATGCCCGCGAGCGCTACGACGTGCCGGTGCTCGAGGTGATCCGCCCCGCGGTGCGGCGCGCCGCGCGGGCCACGAAGAATCACACCGTCGGGGTGATCTCGACCGTCGGCACGCACAATTCCGGCGCCTACGTCGACGCGTTCGCCGCCGCGCCGCACCTGGACGTGCTTTCGGTGCCCTGCCCCCGGTTCGTCGAGTTCGTCGAGAGCGGTATCACCTCAGGCCCCGAACTCATCGCTGTCGCAAAGGAATACCTCGACCCCCTGCAGGGCGCCGAGATCGACACTCTGGTGCTCGGGTGCACTCACTACCCGTTGCTCACCGGCGTCATCTCCTACGTCATGGGCGAGGGCGTCACCCTGGTCTCCTCGGCCGAGGAGGTCGCCAAGGACCTCTTCCGGCTGCTCGCCGACACCGGGCAGCTGCGCCCCGACGAGCTGCCGCCGCCGCGGCACGATTTCGTGACGACCGGCGACCCACTGGTGTTCACCCGGCTGGCCCGCCGGTTCCTCGGGCCGGAGGCGGCCGTGCAGGCCCATCGTGAGGAGGTGGCGGCAGGGTGAGGCTCACCGTCATCGGCTGCGCCGGCTCGTTCCCGGGGCCGGAGTCCCCGGCGTCCTGCTACCTGCTGCAAGCGCCGCACCAGGGCCGCACCTGGAGCATCCTCGTCGACCTGGGCAATGGCGCCCTCGGGGCGTTGCAGCGACATCTGGACCCGATGACCCTCGACGCGGTGGTGCTCACCCACCTGCACGCCGACCATTTCCTGGACATGTGCGGCCTCTACGTCATGCAGAAGTACCGGCCCTGGCGCGGCGAGTTGCACCCCATTCAGGTCTTCGGGCCGGCCGACACCCCGGCCCGCGTCGGGCTGGCGTACTACGGCCAGGCCACCGCCTCGGTGCCGGAGTTCACCTTCGCCGACGTCACCGACGGCACCCGCTTCGGGGTGGGGCCCTTCCGGGTGCAGGCCCGGCGGGTCAATCACCCGGTGGAGGCCTACGGCTACCGCGTCGAGTGCGGCGAGAAGGTGATCGCCTTCAGCGGCGACACCGACAGCTGCCCCGCGCTCGGTGAGCTCTTCGCCGGCGCCGACCTCGCGCTCACCGACTGCGCCTTCGTCGACGGTCGCGACAGCGAGCGAGGCATCCACCTCACCGGCTCGCGGGCCGCGCAGGTGGCGCTCGACGCCGGCGCGAAACGACTCATGCTCACCCACATCCCGGCCTGGAACGACCCGCAGGTATGCCGCGCGCAGGCCGCCACGGTCTGGCCCGGTGAGGTGGAACTGGCCCGTTCCGGGCTGGTCGTCGACCTCTGAACGCCCCAGTGAGCCCTCGCACGAGGGCGCTCGCCGTCGGCACTCGCCGTCACGAGTCGGTAAGGGCGACGCGGGGGTGGGCACGCGGCATACCGACGTAGTCTGTCGGCCGTGACCCAGACGCCCCGCCACGACGGCCGCACCCCCGACCAGCTGCGCCCGGTGCGCATCACCCGCAACTGGCTCGACCACGCCGAGGGCAGCGTGCTCGTCGAGTTCGGGCGCACCCGGGTGCTGTGTGCGGCGAGCTTCACCGAGGGTGTGCCGCGCTGGCTCAAGGGGCAGGGCAAGGGTTGGGTCACCGCGGAATACGCGATGCTGCCCCGCTCCACGAACACCCGCTCGGACCGCGAATCGGTCAAGGGCCGGGTCGGCGGGCGCACCCACGAGATCTCCCGGCTGGTGGGCCGGTCGCTGCGCGCCGTCGTCGACACGAAGGCGCTCGGCGAGAACACCATCGTGCTGGACTGCGACGTGCTGCAGGCCGACGGCGGCACCCGCACCGCCGCGATCACCGGCGCCTGGGTGGCGCTGGCCGACGCAGTCGCCGACGGCACCCGGCGGGGTCTGATCCGCGCCGGCGCGCAACCGCTCACCGGGTCGGTGGCCGCGGTGTCGGTCGGGGTCGTCGCGGGTCTGCCGGTGCTCGACCTGGACTACCCGGAGGACTCCACCGCACACACCGACATGAACGTCGTGATGACCGGCGACGGGCGTTTCGTCGAGGTGCAGGGCACCGCCGAAGGGGAGGCCTTCGACCGCGAGCTGCTCGGGCGGCTGCTCGATCTGGCCACCGCCGGCTGCGCGCAGCTCACCCTCGCCCAGCAGGCGGCCCTGCAGGCCCCGGCCCGGGAGCGGGGATGACCCGGCGGATCGTGCTCGCCACCGGCAACCCGCACAAGGTCGGCGAGCTGCGCGACATCCTCGCCGACGTGCTCACCGAGCTCGACCTCGAGCTGGTCGGGCAGGGCGAGTATGCCGCGGTGCCCCCCGTCGTCGAGGACGGCCTCACCTTCGCCGAGAACGCGCTGCTCAAGGCTCGTGCGGTCGCCGCCGCGACGGGGCTGCCGGCGCTGGCTGACGACTCCGGCCTGGCTGTGGACGTGCTCGGCGGCGCGCCGGGCATCTTCAGTGCCCGCTGGTGCGGCCGGCACGGCGACGACCGCGCCAATCTGGAGTTGCTGCTGGCCCAGCTCGCCGACGTGCCCGACGCGCACCGGGGCGCCCAATTCGTCTGTGCGGCAGTGCTCGTGCTTCCGGATGGCACCGAGCGGGTCGAGCACGGGGTGTTCCGCGGCACGCTGACCCGGGCGCCGCGCGGCAGCAACGGTTTCGGCTACGACCCGATCCTGCAGGTCGAGGGCGACACCCGCACCTCGGCTGAGCTCAGCCCGGCGCAGAAGCATGCGATCTCGCACCGCGGGAAGGCATTTCGGGCCCTGTCGGCGCCGATGCGGGAGCTGCTGGCGCCATGACGGGCCCCACTGCGAGCCCTGCTCCGAGCCCCAGCGGGAGCCCCACGGCCAGCGCCGACACCGGCGCCGTCGGGCCACCTGCCGACACCCGGGGCCGGTATGCCGCGGCCGGCCTCGCCGCCGGCGCGATCGGGGTGGGCGCGGCCAGTGTGCTTGCCCTCGTGTTGTCCGGGATCGGGCTGGGCGAGCCGCTGGCCAACCCGGTCTTCGCGGTCGGTGCGGCCGTTGTCGACGCGACCCCGGCCTGGCTCAAGGACTTCGCCGTCTCGGCCTTCGGCACGGCCGATAAGTTGGTGCTCGGGGTGGGGATCGGCGTCGTGCTGGCCGGGCTGTTCGCCGGGGTGGGGCTGGTGGGGCGCACGCGGCATACCGTCGCGTTGGCGGCGACCGTCGCGCTCGGCGGGATCGCGCTCGCCGCGGTGGTGACCCGCCCCGGGTCCGGCACCCTCGACCCGGTGCCCACGGTGATCGGGGTCGGTGCGGCGCTGTGGGCACTGACCCGGTCGTGGCGTGGGGTGCCGTCGAGTGGCTCCGGCCCGAGCGCCGGGGTGGTGGCGTCGGGTGCCACGACCCGCCGGCTGCTGCTGGAGGCCGGCTTCGCCGGGGGAGTGGCCGCCTTGGCCTCCGGTGTGTCGGCCCGGCCGAGCGCCGGCTCGGCGGCAGCGTCGCGGGCCACGGTCGTCCTGCCGTCGCTGCCACCGCCGACCGTCACGGGAGGGGCGACGGCCAGCGCCGCCACGCCGAGCACGATCGGCGCCACCTCGCCGGGTGCCCTGCCGGGTGTCCTGCCGGGTGTCGCGGACGCCGACCTCGGGGTGGCCGGGCTCACCCCGTGGCAGGTGCCCAGCGCGCTCTTCTATCGGATCGACACGGCGCTCGTGCCGCCTCGGCTCACCGCGTCCGACTGGCGGCTGCGGGTCTGGGGCGAGGTCGAGCGGGAGGTGACCCTGACCTGGGAGCAGTTGCTCGCCAAGCCGCTGGTGCAGCGCTGGGTCACCCTCGCGTGCGTCTCCAACGAGGTCGGCGGCGACCTGGTCGGCAACGCGCTGTGGGCCGGCTGGCCGCTGCGTGAACTCCTGGCCCAGGCCGGTCCGCGCCCGGGCGCCGACATGGTGCTCTCCCGCAGTGCCGACGGGTGGACCGCCGGCACCCCGCTGGCCGCGCTCACCGACGGCCGTGACGCGCTGCTGGCGGTCGCGATGAACGGGCAACCCTTGCCGGTCGAGCACGGGTTCCCGGTGCGTCTGGTCGTGCCCGGGCTCTACGGCTATGTCTCGGCGACCAAGTGGGTCGTCGACCTGAAGGTCACGAGTTTCGCCGCCGACCGGGGCTATTGGACGCCGCGTGGCTGGTCGGCGCTCGGCCCGGTCAAGCTCGCCTCGCGCATCGAGGTGCCACGCTCAGGGGCCCGGGTGGCGCCCGGGCGGGTGGCGGTGGCCGGCACCGCATGGGCCATGCACCGCGGCATCCAGACCGTGCAGGTGCGCGTCGACGACGGCCCGTGGCAGGACGCCCGGCTGGCCGCCGAACCCTCCGTCGACTCCTGGCGACAGTGGGTCTTCGAGTGGGACGCCACCCCCGGCGCGCACACCCTCACCGTGCGCGCCCGCAGCCACGACGGGGAGTGGCAGACCGATGAGGTGCGCCCCTCTGCGCCCGATGGTGCGACCGGCCACCACAGCGTCGCGGTGCAGGTCGGCTGAGCCGACCCGCCTCTACTGCGTCACGTCGCCCCGAGCGCCACCGTGAGCCCGACGGCCAGAAGTCTCTGCCCGGCGCCGAGTGCCGCGCGCCACACGGCGCTTGCGAGCAGGTTTCAGCGTGGGCACAACGCCCAGAGGTCGAGGTCGAGCAGGACGCCCGCGGCATACTTGCCGTCGTCGCCGCGCAGCGTCATCGACTCGTCCCGGCCCTTGGTGGCCACCAGGCGCAACCGCAACGCGCCGACGCCCTGGCCGGGGGTCTTGGCCTTGTCGAGCACCTCCGACCAGGCATAGATCGTGTCGCCGGCGAAGGCCGGGGCGACGTGACTGCCTCCGTTGATCGCGACGATGAGCTGCGCATTGGCCAGGCCGTTGTAGGACAGGGCGCGGGCCATCGAGATGACGTGCCCGCCGTAGATGAGGCGCCGGCCGTCGGGGCGGGCCTCGGTGCTGAAGTGCACCTTGGCGGTGTTCTGCCACAGGCGGGTTGCCATCATGTGCTCGGGGTCGGTGAGGGTGACGCCGTCGACGTGGTCGATCTTCTCGCCGACCTCGTAGTCGTCCCACCGGTGCGGCTCGCCGGCGGCGCCTTCGTCGTATGCCGTGAAGTCCAGCCCCTCGGGGATGATCAGGTCGGCGGCGGCGACCGCCGAGGCCAGCTGGGGCACGACCGGGTCGGGGGTCGGCGCGTCGAGGTTGCGCTTGTTCACCATGACCCACCGGCACCAGTCGATGACAGTAGCCCCGGCGGCGTCGGTGCACGTCGAGCGCACGTAGACGACGCCGGTCTTGCCGTTGGAGTTCTCTTTGAGGCCGATGACCTCCGAGCGGGTGCGCAGCGTGTCACCGGGGTGGACCGGCCGGTGGAAACGGCACTCGGCATACCCGAGGTTGGCCACCGCGTTGAGCGACACGTCCGGCACCGTCTTGCCGAAGGCGATGTGGAAGCCGATGAGTTCCTCGACCGGGTGCGGCTCCAAACCCACCGACGCGGCGAAGGTGGCCGACGACGGGATCGCGAAACGGGTCAGGTAGAGCGCACCGTAGAGGGCTCGGTCACCTTCGGTGACGGTGCGTGGCGTCGCGTGCTCGATCACCTGCCCGACCGTGAAGTCCTCGAAGAAGTTGCCCGGGTTGGTCTTGGTCATCTCTCCGCCCTCGCCTCGCTGTGGGATCCCCGTGCAATCTATCGAGCGTCAGGGCACCGGCACGGCCCGGTATGCCGCATCCCACCCTCGGCCCACCCTCGCCCACCCTCGGCCGTGCCGCCCGGCGGCTCGCTGTGGTGATAGGTGCACGCCGACCCGTGGGGCCGTCCACGGCAAAGGCGTTGGGTCGGTCGTGGGCCCCGCACTACAGTTGTCGGGCGCGCGCGTGGCGGAATTGGCAGACGCGCCAGACTTAGGATCTGGTGCCTTCGGGTGTGCGGGTTCGAGTCCCGCCGCGCGCACCGAGCGACGCAGCTGCCTACACCGGCCTTGGTGGTTCTGGGATCGGTATCGCGGCGTATGTGCCGCGATACCGATCCCAGAATCCGCGAACCAACCCAAACCTGGTGGACCGCCTTCGCGCGTGCCCCCTGGTGCCTCAAGACGTGTCGGGCGGTTCTCGTATGGTGTCGCCGTGGCCCGAGACCTCAACACCGTTGCGGCAGCGAACACCCCGCGCCTGCGGGCCCAGTCAGCGCTCTGGCAGGGGCGGTCCCCAGAGGCCGTGGTGTTCGCGCGAAGCGTTGACGCCAGCGCCCTGGGTACGGCGGTCAAGGCTCACAAGCTGGATCTGTTCGACCGCCTGGGCGAGCTGGTCTGCGCGCGCGAGGTCAGCGCGGCCAACCCGTCTCGCGATCCTGCGCGCACCGCCGAGGACACGTATGCCGCGGAGCAGGGGCGGCATTACCCGATGCGCACCGCGTTCGAGGACCACTGGGACGGTGGCCGCCAGTTCGTCTACTTCGCCCTGCTGCTCGAAGGGTTGGCGCCACCGGACTACGGCGACTACACGCTGATCGTCGACCCGGCCCGCTGCACGGTCTCGGCGCTCGCGTGCTTCCCCGGCAACACTGCCGAGCGCTATGCACCCACGGGCACCCTGCAGGTGACTGCCTGCGAAGCGGAGGCGAGTGCCTGGGCGGACCGCGGTCGGATGCTGGTGTGCAAGCACGCGTCGTCGACGCTTCCGCCCGAGTCGAGCTGGGCCGCAATGGTGTGCAGCGCATCGGACTTCAGCGAAGGAGTCGTTGGCGGGGCCATTCCGGTCTCGGCGGTCGTCCAGATCCGGATCGACGCGCTTCACCTGCGCGATTGGAGTCGGTTGCGGATCCGCTTCCTCAATCGAGAGCCGTTGACGGCCGAACAGGAACAGCGCGTGCGCATGCTCGAGCTGGTGGAGCGCTGGCGAGACGATGGCGCCGCTATCGTGGGGATATGACCTCAGGGCCGGCGCTGCTGGCGCGCACGCCGAACGGCGACGCCGCCTTTGTGCGGCGCGAAGACGGTGAGGTCTGGTATGTCAGCCCCCAGACGACGCATGAATCCGGCGAGTCGGAGCTCGACGCGGCGGTGGCAGCCGGCGACTTCATCGAGGATCTACAGACCTTCGACACCTGGGAGGCCCTGCAGCGAGCGCTCGACGACGCCGCGCGAAGGTGGCTCGACGAGCGGAGCTGGCCGGGGGTCAGGAGCTACTCGCTGCACACGGTGTTGGAGATCGTTGACGATGCCGTGCGTGCGGGCGGCGACAACCGCGTTCTGGCGATGACCCTGCTGCGCGATTGCCCGGCAGCCAAGGACCCGGCCGTCTATGGGCGGCTTCTGGACCTGTTGCACCCACCGACGGTGAAGGTACGGTCGGCGCGGCCTGCGCGGAACACCGCGGCATACGAGAGCGTGCACCGGCGATTGGCCGCCTAGGTGCGCACGGTCACCTTCTACTCCTATAAGGGAGGGACCGGACGCAGCCTCCTGCTGGCCAACCTCGCGATGCTCGTCGCTCGACTCGGCCGATGCGTAGTGGCCCTGGATCTCGACCTCGAGGCTCCCGGGCTGCCCTACAAACTGCTTCCCGGATCCCCACCCCCTGCGCGCGGCGCGGTCGATTGGCTCGCGGCATGGAAAGCCGAGGGGGAGCTACCGCCCCTCACCGAGCTGGCAATGCCCGTGCCGCTGGTCTCGCCGTTCCGGCCGGGCGGCACGCTGGACCTCGTCACGGCTGGCGCGGCTCCCTCGGGCGACTACTTCGAGACACTCCGCGCACTGGCCATCGACCAGTGGCTGGATGCCGACGGAATCGACGCATTCATTGCGCTGCGTGAAGCCATCGACGCAGAGCTGAGCCCGGACTACTTGCTCATCGACTCCCGCACCGGCATCACCACGACCAACGCCGTCACCACCAGGGCGTTGGCCGACGGGGTCGTTGTCCTTGCCTTGGACACCCCCGAGCAGTTGGAGGGCACCCGCGCCGTCCTGCGCACCCTGCAGCCGCTGCACTCGCTGCGCACGTCCGCCCCCCTCGATCTGCACCTTGTCCATGCCCGCGCGGCGGCGGGCGCTGGAGTGGCTGACGAGGTCCTCGCGGGCATGATCGACTTCGTGACTGAGCCGGCTTGGCCAGCGTCCGCGACTGTCGCTCTCGGGCCGCGCTCAGCGCATTCGGTCCGCCACGATGAGGGGATCGCCAGACGCGAGTTTCTCCCGATGGGGCTACCCGCCCCGTACTCCGGGTCTATTCACGACGACTACCTCGCGATAGCGGCAGCCGTCTTCCCAGCCCTCATGGACACCGAAGCCATTGCGGCCGTGATCGACGGCATCGATCCGCCGGATCGACACCGAGCGCAGGGCTTCTTCCGTAGCGATCGGGCGATCATCGCGAGCCGAGTCGAGCCGATGGCGGCGATCAGCGGCAGGTCCGAGGCGGAGACCGGTTCGACGCTCGCGGGTCGGATCGCCGTCCTGCGCGCTATGCCACCGACCGCAACCCACGTCACGGACCTGGCGCGGGCTCTCACCGATCAGGCCCGGTCTCGGGACGACCTGGGTGATCGATCCGCAGCCGTCGACGCCTGGCGGGCGGCGGCTGCTGCATGGGGCACTGCGACCGAGCTGTCCGGGGCTACGCAGGATCGGTCGGCGTTGCACGATGCGCTCCTCGGGCTGTCCAAGGCACACGCGGCTGCCGGGGAGCACCACGACGCGCTCGAGGTCGCCGAAGACCTGGTGGGACGAGTCGCCGCCGAGGACCACGTCGAACCGAGCCGTGCTGATCGGGGCCGGGCTCTGGCGAATCTGGGCAACCGCCTGAGCGGGGTTGGCCGGCGGGCAGATGCCCTGGCCCCGACCGAAGAAGCGGTCACCATCTCCCAGGAACTGGCCGCCACCGACCCCGCCTTCCGGCCCGACCTCGCCGGTTCGTTGAACAACCTTGGTATCCGGTTTAAAGAGCTCGGGCGGCGGGCAGATGCTCTGGGCCCCACCGAGGAAGCGGTCACCATCTACCGTCAGCTGGGAGCCACCAACCCCGCCTTCCGACCCGACCTCGCCGGCTCGTTGACCAACCTCGGCGTCTCCCTCGGAGAGCTGGGGCGGCGGGCCGAGGCTCTGGCCCCCACCGAGGAAGCGGTCGCCATCTACCGGGAGTTGGGAGCCACCAACCCCGCCTTCCGACCCGACCTCGCCGGCTCGTTGACCAACCTCGGCAACCGGCTCAGCGAGCTGGGGCGGCGGGCCGAGGCATTGGCCCCTACCGACGAAGCGGTCACCATCCGCC
>RRZU011140298.1_pt1 | contig 13271 bp, 12 predicted proteins | sample 2165561 | NCBI WGS metagenome assembly RRZU01 (sample SAMN10456909, study PRJNA506462) | wastewater metagenome | isolation source: wastewater sludge | place: USA: Moscow, Idaho
CCAAGGGTCAGGAAAACCCAGGCCACGGTCGTCCACGGCCGCGACCAGCGGGCCCACGCCGCGTCGAGCTGCCCCGAAAGCAGCGCGGCAACAGCAAAGGCATAGGCCACCGAAAACCCGACGTACCCCATGTACAGCATCGGCGGGTGGAAGATCAGGCCCGGATCCTGCAGCAGGGGGTTGAGATCGCGCCCTTCCTCGGCGGCCGGCAGAAGCCGCAGGAAAGGATTCGAGGTGAGCAGGATGAACAGCAGGAAGCCGACCTGGACCAAGCCCAACACCCCGAGCACGCGCGCCACCATGGCATCAGGCAGCTGGCGGGAAAAGAGTGCCACTGCCAGGGTCCACAAGGACAGCATCAGCGCCCACAGAAGCAAGGAGCCTTCGTGACCGCCCCACGTGGCGGCCAGCCGATATTGCATGGGCAACAGGGTATTGGAGTGCTGGGCCACATAGAGCACCGAAAAATCGTTGATCGCAAACGACGTCGCCAGGCACAGGAAGGCAAAGGTCAGCAACCCGCCACCGGCCCATGCCGCCGGACGCGCCACAGCGATCCAGACGGCACGCCCCTGGTGTGCGCCGAGCAACGGTAAAACCCCCTGCACCAAGGCGACGCCAAGCGCAATAATCAGGGCCAGCAGGCCCAATTCTGGAATCACGGTGTGCATAAAAGCGCCTGATCAGGGTTTTACAGTCTTCGCGGTCGCCTCGATCGCCTGCTTCTGCAGGGCTCGGGCATGCGCATCGCCAACTGCCTTGGCCGCCTCGGGTGGCATGTAGTTCTCATCGTGCTTGGCCAGCACTTCCTTGGCCACAAACACCCCGTCCTCGCCCAGGCGACCTTGCACCACGGCCCCTTTTCCTTCCTTGAACAGGTCGGGCAGGATGCCTTTGTAAGCGACCGTGATGTCGCGCTCGGTATCGGTAATGGCAAAGCGCAAGGTCACGCCATCGGCTTCACGCTGGATCGACCCCTCCTTGACCATGCCCCCGATGCGGAAGGGCTTGCCCTTAGGCGCCTCCCCCGCAGCGACCTGGGTTGGCGAAAAGAAGAAAACCAGATTGCTCTGAAAGGCGTTTAATACCAGCGCGATGACGGCACCCAGCACAGCCAGTCCGGCCAGAATGAGCAACAATCGTTTGTGACGAGTTTTCAAGACGACCTCAAGAATAACGACGTTCGGTTTTTTCGGCCCGCAGCTGGCGCTTCAAACGGGCGATCAACTGTTTGCGCTGACGGCGGATGAGCAAGGGTTCGGCGACAAGGCACAGGGCCGTCACGGCCACCGAGCCCCAGACGTACAACCCGTGATTCCCCATCGCGATGAATTCGGCAAAACTGTTCCAGTACATTGCTCAACCCTCCTGGCGCGCGAGTTCGGCGCGCACCCAGTCGGTGTCGCGTTCGCGCTCAAGGATGATCGAGCGAACCCGCATCAGGCTCACGGCAATGGCGTACATCCAGCTGGCCACGGCGCACAGCAGCATTCCCCAGAGCATGATTTCGGCCATCGACGACTTGGTGAAGTTCACCGACGAGCCCTGATGCAGGGTATTCCACCACTTGACCGAGAAATAGATGATCGGGATATTCACCACGCCGACCAGCGCCAGGATGGCCCCGGCCTTATCGGCCCGGCGTGGATCGTCGATCGCCGACTGCAGGGCGATGAAACCGACGTAAAGGAAGAGCAGGATGAGCTCCGAGGTCAGGCGCGCATCCCACACCCACCACGCGCCCCACATCGGCTTGCCCCACAGGGCACCGGTCCACAACGAGAGGAAGGCGAACAATGCCCCGGTCGGCGCCAGCGCCTGCGCCATCATCGCCGAGAGGCGAAAATTGAAGGCCAGGCCCAGGCCTGCCCAGAAAGCCATCACCAGATAGACGAACATCGACATCCAGGAAACCGGCACGTGCAGGAAGATGATGCGATACCCCTCGCCCTGCTGGGCGTCGGTCGGCGCAACCAGAAAGCCAACGTACAGCCCGGCGATGCCGAACACCGCGGCCAGCGCCCAGAACCAGGGGATCATCTTGCCGGCCAGCGGGTAAAAGGCCTGAGGGCTGGCAAAACGGTAGATATTGAACGGCAGCAAACTCATCGGGACACGCCCCCTGTGCCGCCGGCACACCCGCCGCAGGACGGGTCGTGGTCGAAGTGATCGGTGGTCATTCCAAAGCAATCCGTATGGCCGCCGCGGTCGCCCACGGCGCGAAAAACACGCCGCCCAGGGTCAGGGCGGCCAACAAAGAAAGATGCGCCTGCGCCCCAACCCCGCTCACGGTGGCTTCGACGGCGCCAGCGCCGAATATTAGCACTGGAATATATAGCGGCAGAACCAAAAGCGAGAGAAGCACCCCGCCGCCTCGCACGCCAAGGGTCAGCGCCGCGCCGATGGCCCCGATACCGGACAGGGCGGGGGTGCCGATCAGGAGAGCCAGGGTCAGCATGCCCAGTGCTTCGGCATCGAGATCGAACTGGATACCCAGCACCGGCGCCAGCAGGGCCAGCGGCAAACCGGAGACCAGCCAGTGCGCGAGCACCTTGCCGATCACCGCCAGGGCGAGGGGGTGCGGCGCCAGCACCAGTTGCTCGAGCGTCCCGTCGCGCAAGTCGTCGGCAAAAAGGCGCGGCAGGGAGAGCATGGTGGCCAGCAGCGCGGCCACCCACAGCACCCCCGGTGCCAGGGTACGCAACAGTTCCGGCTGCGGCCCCACCCCAAGCGGAAACAGGCTGACCACGATGATGAAAAAAAACAGCACCGAAACAAGATCGCTGCGCCGCCGTAAGGCCAAACGCAGATCACGCAGCAACAGAGTGGTCAGGGTATTTAGCATGCCCGCCCTTCACTTGCCCTGCGCGGCGGGGTGAGCACCAGACGGCGCACCGCCGCGGCGGGCAGATCGACCTGCTGGTGCGTGGTCAGCACTGCCAGTCCGCCGCGTTGCAGATGCGCACCGAGCAGACCGACGACCACCTCGATGGCCACCGGATCAAGCGCCACATAGGGTTCGTCGAGGACCCACAGCGCCTGCCGGTTATGCACCAGCCGCGCCAAGGCAACCCGCCGCTTCTGACCCTGCGACAGGTAACGGCACGGCAAATCCTCTCGGCCGGCCAGGCCGAAAGCTTCCAGCGCCTCGAGCGCCCCGCCTTCGTCCAGTGACTGCTCGGCGACCCGCGCCGCAATCTGCAGGTTCTCGAGCGGAGTCAATTCGTCCTTGATCGCGTTGAGATGCCCAAGATAAAAGAGTTCGCGCCGATAGGCTTCGCCCAGTTTGCCGATCGGCGAACCCCGCCAGCAAATCTCACCGGCCAGCGGCGCGGAAAAACCGCAAACCATGCGCAACAGGCTCGTTTTGCCGCTGCCATTCTCGCCCTGGACATGCAATACCTCGCCGGCCTCCAGACGGAAGGCGACCCCGGCGAACAAACGCCGATCGCCACGCTGGCAATCCAGGCAGGAAGCTTCAAGCATTCAGTGTCGGCCCCGGGGAAATACGGATGGTTATTGTGCAGTGCGCAGTGTATCGTGGGAATTGATCGCGATCATAGATTCCGCGTGACTCTCATCGCACCATGACGCACCACCGGAGATGATTCGTCATCTGGCCGCAGGTAGCACACCATCAGCGCACGCAGTATCGGCAACTCATAATAAGGTTGGACCCCTGACACGGAGGGCGCTCGTGCATCAATTACTGCAGCAGGGTCTCGCGGCTCTTGTCCTGTATTGCCTCGCCAACACCGTTTCGGGGCAAACAAGCGCCAGCGACAGCGAAGCCCAGGTACGTGCGGCCAACGCCGATTGCTTTTCCTGCCACTCGCCGCAGGCCGTGCACAAACCGCCACGCGCCGACCTTGACCTCTCGGCGCTTGCCAAGTTCGCGCACAATCCCGCCCCAGACACCTACCAGACCTCGAATCACGGCAAGGTGGCCTGTCATCAGTGCCATGGCCGGGCGTACGACGCCTACCCACACCCAGAAACTGCCCGGGAAAACCGCAGCGACTGCGCCGAATGCCATGCCAGCAAGGTCATGCGCATCGAACAGCAGTTCGACGCCTCGGTGCATGCCGTCCGGCTCAAGGACAAATTCACCTGTTCGAGTTGCCACGACCCGCACCGCGACCTGATCGCCCATCGTCTGGTTGAGCCGCGTCGGATCGTGGCTCAGGACAACCGTCACTGCCTCGACTGCCACGACTCCGACAAGGCCTTCGCCCAATTCGCCCCGCAGGAGGCCTCTGGCACCGCCAAACCGCGCCCCAATATCGACCGCATCCATGACTGGCTGCCCAACACCCGCCTGCACTGGGACGCCGTGCGCTGCGTTGACTGCCACACCCCGGCGACCAAAACCCTCTCGCACGAAATCCTGTCCAAGGACAAGGCCGAGCGGCAATGCCTGGCCTGCCATTCGGCCAACAGCACACTCAAGGCACGCCTCTATCGCCACCTGCAGAAGGAAGAGAACGAGCGCCTCGGCTTCCTCAACAGCATCATCCTGACCAACGCCTATGTGCTCGGCGCAACGCGCAACCCCCTGCTCGACAGCGTTATCGGTGGACTGTTCGTCCTGACCCTGCTGGGCATCCTGATCCACGCCACCGCTCGGCTGATCGGCTGGCTGCTGCGCCGGAGGCGTAACGATGAGTGAGCGCACTTACCTGTTCCCTGCCTGGATACGCTTCTGGCACTGGCTTAACGCCGCGCTCATCCTGGTGCTCGGGATGACAGGCATAAGCCTGCACTTTGCCGACCCGAAGCTTCCCCTCGTCGACTTCGAACTCGCCGTGCGCATTCACAACGCCTGCGGCATCGCACTGGCGATCACCTACCTCGTTTTTCTCATCGCCAACGTGGTCAGCGGCAACGGGCGCCACTTCTTCCCGCGCGGCCCCGGTTTTTTTGCGGCACTCTGGGCTCAGCTGCGCTGGTACGCCTGGGGTGCCTTCCGCGGCGATCCGCACCCGCACACGCCGACGCCCGACAGCCCGTTCAATGTCCTGCAGGCCATCACCTACGCCGGCGTGATGTACGGTCTGATGCCCGTCCTGATCCTCACTGGTCTCGTCTATCTTTACCCCGAACTCGCGCCTGACCGCCTGTTCGGTTTTGACGGCCTGCTGCCCATCGCTCTCTTGCACTATCTCGCGGCGATGTCGCTCCTGCTTTTCCTGCTTACCCACATTTATCTTGGCACGACGGGGCAGACCGTCGGACAGATGTTTCGCGCCATGATTTCCGGCTGGCACACGCGATGATACCCACCGCTTAGGCTGGCTTTTTTGTTGGCTCATCGAAGGAGGAAGGCAATGAAGAACACCTGTACCCCGCTGGCCCTGGCCATCGCCACCGCATTAGCCAGCACCGCCGGAACATCCCTGGCACAGGAAAAAGCCAAATCGTTTCGCCCGGTCGACGTCGTTGCCGTTAAGGCGGCCACCGCGCCCAAACTCGACGGCATGGCCAACGACGCCGTCTGGAAAGACGCGCCAGTAGTCAAATTCAGCGCCGTCAAGGGTGTCAATTTCAAGGACAACAAGGGCGAGACACAGGGCACGGTACAGGCGGCCTACGCCGGCGACATGCTCTACATGCTCATTACCTACGACGACCCAACGCTTTCGGTACAACGCAGCCCGTTCCAGAAACAGGCTGACGGCAGTTGGAAAAAACTCGCCGACCCGAACGACAAGGGTGGCGACAACAACGTTTACTATGAAGACAAGCTGGCCGTCATCTGGAACATCGACAACTCGATCTTCGGCTTCAACGAGCGGTTTTCCTGCCAGGCCGCCTGCCACGCCGGCGAACCCGGCAAGCCCTACGGCAACAAATACACTACTGAAGAGGGCGAGCTTGGCGACATGTGGCACCTGAAATACGTGCGCGGCGGCGCCCTTGGACAGATTGACGATCAGTACCTCGACCATACCCGCTTCGATGCAGAAAAAGCCAAGGAAGCCGGGCGCAAGTCCGACCCGAAGACCGGCGGCGGCTACGAGGACATCAAGCTCGTTAACGGCAAGCCCGAGTTCATGAACAAGGACGGCAAGCCGGCCAACAAGGGCGGCACCTACTGGGTCAAGCCCGAGGACAAGACCCCCTTTGACGACAGCAAGTTCAAGGCCGGCGACGAAGTGGCCTCGATCCTCGTCGCACCGTTCACGGGTGACCGCGGCGACATCGCCACCGGCGCGCGCTGGGCGAATGGCAAGTGGACCATCGAAATCGCCCGCAAGCTGGTGACCGGGTCGAAATTCGACGTGAACTTCAAGGATCTGTCCAAGCCCTACGGCTTCGGCATCGCCTTCTTCGACAACGCCCAGGTCCGGCACGCCTTCATTCAGGAGCCCCTGCTGCTCAAATTCAAGCAGTAATCCAAGGCCCGGGCGATGGGTTCCCATGCACGGGCCCCATCGCCCCACGGCATGTAAAAATGCGGATTCCGAAATGCCCTGGACTCGGCTAGAATCCGCCCCGTCCTGATCGCCGTCTGGCGATCCATGTGCCGATCACTTGACCGGCCGACCGAACGAGAGCAAGCCCGTGCATGCCAACGATCCAAGCAACACCGTCTGCCAGCGCATCCGGCTGAGCGGCGTCGTCCAAGGAGTCGGTTTCCGCCCCTTTGTCCTGCGCCTGGCCCGAGAACTCCAGCTTACCGGCTGGGTACGCAACGATGCGCTCGGCGTGGAAATCGAAGCCTGCGGCCTGGCCGCCAACGTGGCCATGCTGGTGCAACGCCTGCACCAGGACACCCCGCCCCAGGCCCGCATCGATGCGATCAGCTCACGGTATACCCAGTCGGTCTCCATTTCCGACGACTTTTACATCCTCGACAGCCGCGGCGGCCGAGCCGCGACGATGATCGGCCCGGACACGGTCATCTGCCGCGACTGCCTGCACGACATGTTCGACAGCAAGGGGCGGCGCTGGCGTTACGCCTTCTCCAACTGCTCGCACTGCGGCCCGCGCTACACCATCTGCCGCAATCTGCCCTACGACCGCGACCGTACCAGCCTCAAGCGTTTTGCCATGTGCCGCAAGTGCCAGGCCGAGTACGACCGCCCGGACGAGCGCCGCCTGCACGCTGAGGGCAACTGCTGCCCGAAGTGCGGCCCCAAGCTCACGCTACTCGACACCCAGGGCGCGCCGCTGGCGGGTGACCCGATCGCCGTCGCCTACCGCCTGCTCACCGAAGGCAAGATTCTCGCGATCAAAGGCCCCGGCGGATTTCAGTTGGTGTGCGACGCCTACAACCCAGCGGCCGTGGCTGAGCTGCGCAAACGCAAGGAACGTCCGGTCAAACCCTTTCCGGTGATGTTTGCCAACGCCCTCTCTGCCACGGCTTACGTCCAGGTCAGCGTTGGCGAACCCGGCCTGCTCAACCTCCCCGAACGCCCGATCATCCTGCTCAGGAAGCGCGAGCGTTGCGACCGCGACCTCCCTGGCGCTGCGCCCGGCATCCTCTGGCTAGGCGTCCAGCTACCCTTCTCGCCCGTCCATTACCCGCTTTTCCATGAAGCCGCAGCACGACCCGACGGCCTGGCCTGGCTCGATACCGCGCAGCCTTTCGCGCTGGCCACCACCAGCGGCAATCCGCACCGCGAGCCCCCGGCCACCGAAAACGACGAAGCCATCGCACGGCTCGCCAGCATGGCCGATGCCTTCCTCGTGCACGACCGTGACATCATCTCCGCCTGCGACGACAGCATTGCCTGCTCCGGCCCCGGCGGTCTCCAGCTCGTGCGCCGCGCACGTGGCTACGTACCGCGCGGCATCAAGATGTTGCAGGCCGGACCGCCTGTCCTCGCTGTTGGCGCGCTGGCCAAGAACGCCTTTTGCCTCACGCGCGGCGATGAGGCCTACGTTTCGCCGCACATCGGCAACCTGGCCCACAGCTCGGTCGAACGCCATTTCAAGGACAGCGTCGACCACCTCCTGCGCCTGCTCGAAGTCAGCCCGGCGATCGTCGCGCACGACCTCGACGGCGGCTCACCCGCCACCCGCTTCGCCATGCAGTTTGCCGTCCGGCAGGGCATTCCCTTGCTCGGCGTGCAGCACCACCATGCCCACATCGCCTCGATCCTCGCCGAACACCGCGTTGCCGAGCCGGTCATCGGCATCGCGCTCGACGGGGTCGGCATGGGCACCGACGGCACCGTCTGGGGTGGCGAACTCTTGCGCGTGGACGGCGCCTGTTTCGAGCGCCTCGGTCACATCCTGCCCTATCCCGTGGTCAACGACGCCTACGCCACCAGCGCCCCCTGGGCTCTCGCTGCCTCGGTCCTGCACTGGCTGGGACGCAACGAAGACATCGAACGCCGCTTCGCCAAGGCCAAAAAGTTCGAGCGCATTTTCCAGAACTTGAAAACCGGCACCGACTGCCAGAGCACCACCAGCATGGGGCGCCTGTTCGACGCCACCGCCGGCCTGCTCGGCCTGACCCGCGACGCCGCCTTCCGCGGCCAGGGCGGGCTGCTCCTCGAAGGCATCGCCGAACGGCACGGCCCGGTTGCCGCCTTATCTAATGGCTGGGCCTGCGTCGATGGCAACCTCGACCTGCGCCCGATGTTCGCTATCCTTGCCGACGAAACCGACGCCGGGCGCGGCGCCGCGCTCTTCCATGCCACGCTTGCCGAGGCCCTGGCAGACTGGCTGCAGGCAGCCGCCGCTGGCAACACGGTGGTCGCCGGTGGCGGCTGCCTGCAAAACCAGGTGCTCGGACGCCACCTGCGCGACGCCTTGTACGAACGCGGCCTGCGCCTCATCGAAGCGCGCCGCATGCCGCCCAACGACGGTGGCCTGGCCCTTGGCCAGGCATGGATCGCACTGCAGTATCTGATGCGGGAGTAGGGCGGATATCCCCGCAGAGAACGCCCCAATCTCTGTACCTGAAAGAAGAAACGCAGAAGACGCTACCGCGAGTCGATGTAAAAAAAACGGCGCCCCAATTGGGGCGCCGTGATCGATGCGACGCCTGCGCCGCAGCGGCCTGCTATCGGTTCGGATCTACCCCCTCAAACGCGGGCCTCCGCCGGCCGGGCGCGCAGCTTCATCAGTAAGGACGAGATCATCGGCCAGAACAGCAGCACCAGCGCCAGGGTGGTAATGGTGCCGACCAGGGTATTCGACCAGAAAATGCCCATCGAGCCCTTGGAGAAGATCATCGACTGGCGGAAGGCATCCTCGGCCTTGTCGCCGAGCACCATGGCCAGCACCAGCGGGGCAATCGGGTAGTCGAGCTTCTTCAGCAGGTAACCGAGGATGCCGAAGGCCAGGCCGAGCCACAGGTCGAGGCGGGCGCCGCTGATGGTGTAGGCACCGATGAAGCAAACGACGACGATCATCGGCCCGATAATCGAGAAGGGGATGCGCAGGATGGCGGCGAAGAGCGGCACGGTGGCCAGCACCAGAACCACGGCCATGACGTTGCCGAGGTACATGCTGGCAATCGTCCCCCACACGAAGTCGGGACGCTCGATGAACAGCATCGGCCCGGGAGTGAGGCCCCAGATCATCAGCCCGCCCATCATCACCGCCGCAGTGGCCGAACCCGGAATGCCAAGTGCGAGCATGGGCAGGATGGCGCAGGTGCCGGCCGAGTGGTCGGCAGTTTCCGGGGCGATGACACCCGCCGGTTCGCCCTTGCCGTAGGCATCTTTGTTACGCGAAAAGCGCTTGGCCAGGCCGTAGCTCATGAACGAAGCGGCGGTGGGGCCACCGGGGGTGATGCCCATCCAGCACCCGACCAGCGCGCTACGCAGCAGGGTCAGCCAGTATTTGGGCAGGGAAATCAGCGCTCGCCACACGTCGCGCGGATTGATCCTGGCCTTGATGCCGTCAAAGCGCAGCCCTTCCTCCATGGTCTGCAGCAATTCGCCGATGCCGAACAGGCCGATGACAGCGACCAGGAAGCTGATGCCCTTGACGAGTTCGGGGAAACCAAACGTCAAGCGCATGCTGCCCGAGATGGTGTCCATGCCCACACTCGCCAGCGCAAAGCCGAGCATCATCGAGACGATGGTCTTGAACGGCGAGGCGTTGCCCATGCCGATGAAGCTGCAGAAGGTAAGCAGATAGACGGCGAAGTATTCCGGCGAGCTGAACTTGAGCGCGAACTTGGTCACCCAGCCCGAGAGCAGGGTGATGGCCAGCACGCTGAACAGGGCGCCCAGCCCGGCCGAGGTGAAGGCCATGGTCAGCGCCTGTGTTGCCCGGCCCTGCTGGGCCATCGGGTAGCCGTCAAAGGTGGTGGCCACCGACGACGGCTCGCCGGGGATGTTGAACAGGATCGAGGTGGTCGACCCGCCGAACAGCGCGCCCCAGTACATGCTGGTCAGCAGGATGATCGCTGACACCGGGTCCATGGTAAACGTGAGCGGCAGGAGCAGCGACACGCCGTTCGGCGCCCCGAGCCCGGGCAGCACACCGACCAGAATCCCGAGCAGTACTCCGGCCGCCATCAGCACGATGTGGTAGGCCGAGAAGGCGATCTCGAAGCCATGCATCAGATTGGCGAAATTATCCAAAACGACCTCTCTTACAGATGATGACCAACGGGGCCGACTGCATGGCCGGCACGCTCGTTATGATTTCAATGCAGTTTGAGCAGGGCTTCGAGCGGCCCCTTGAGCAGCGGCACCCGGAACCAGAGTTCGAACACGGCGTAAAACAGCAGCACCGAGACAATCCCGACCAAGCCTGCCTTGAGCGGCCGATAGCCACCCTGGAAAACCATGGCGCCGAACAGGTAAAGGAAGAGAGCGACGTACAGGCCAAGCAGGTTGGCCAGGATCACGAAGGCGACCATCGGCCCGCCAAAGGCGAGGATGCGCCCCCCTTGCTCGCGAGTCAGGAAGACTGCCTTGCGGTCGCGGTGCTTGATGACCGACTGGATCAAGGCGCCCAGGCTCGCAGCAATGACAATCAACCCGATGTAAAAGGGGAAATAACCCGCTTGCGGCCCGGCCACATCCCAGCCGATGCCGTCGCCGACAGAGCCGAACACGGCAATGGCGCCGATGGTCGCAGTAAACAGGGCGACCGCGATTTCCATCGTCAGGCGGGTCACCAGGGGTTCAGACGGACTACGCATGCACACAACTCCACTTGCTACACACGAGGCGTGGTGGCGGTTGCCCGCCACCACGGACTTGCTGCTGACGGCTTACAGGCAGTGATGGCTTACTGGGCCAGCCAGCCTTCACGCTTGAACACTTCCGCAGCACGCCCGGCGTCGTCCTTGACATACGCGCGCCAGGCATCGCCGGTCAGGAAGGCATCGGTCTGGGAGGTCCGCTCGATGTAGTCCTTCCACTCCTGGGTCTGACGAACCTTATCAAGCAACTGAGTGTAGAACTTGACCGCATCGGCCGAGACGCCGCCCGGCAGCCAGACGCTGCGCGGCATCTGGTAGGTATCGATCGGCAGGCCCGATTCCTTGCAGGTCGGGACGTCGGCCCAGCTCATGTCCTTGGTGATCTTCGGGCCGGCGGCCATGCGCTGGGTGCTGAAGATGCACAGCGGGCGCACCATGCTGGCCTTCCATTGGCCGATGTTCTCGCTCGGGTTGTTCACGTTCGAGTCGATGTGCTTGCCGGCCAGTTGCACGCCGGCCTCGCTACCGCTCTTGAACGGAATGTAGGTGAACTTGGCACCGGTTGCGGCACTGATCATGCTTGTCAGCGTCTGGTCGACATCTTTCGACTGCGAGCCGCCCATCTTCAGGCCATCGCCCTTCTTGGCCGCCTCGATGTACTCCTTGGCCGTCTTGATCGGGGAATCGTTATTCACCCAGATCAGGAATTCATCCTTGGCCATCGCCGCCACCGGGGTAAAGCTCTCGGCCGTAAATCCGGCCTTGACGACCAGCGGCAACAGGTACTGATTGTTGGTGCCGAAAGTGACGCGGTAGGGGTCGCCCTGGTTGCTGGAACCATAAACGAAGCCTTCGCTGCCGCTGCCGCCACCCTTGTTGACCACAACGATCGGCGAGTTCATCAGCTTGTATTTGACGATGATGGACTGGATCGTGCGGGCAAAGGTGTCGGTTCCGCCGCCGGCACCGGCGGTGACGACGAATTCAACGGGTTTGTCCGGGGTCCAGGCACTGGCTGCCGTGGCGAACAGGGCGCCGGCGAGCAGGGCTACGGTCTTTTTGATCTTTGGCATCGAAAACTCCTTGGCGTTTTGAAGCACGGTGGAAAAGAGCCTAATTCTTATGAGCCTAATTCTTATTTACGTCTGTCTGTGCAGAATACCTTGCCCGCCTGGCGCACTGCTCAGGCCGGGATCTTCTGCTTGGCCACCATCTGCGCGGCGAGCAGCAGGGCTGCCCGGCTGGCGCCGAGGTTGGCCTCCCCGCGCCCGACGATGTCGTAGGCAGTGCCGTGGGCCGGGGTGCAGATCGGGAAGGGGAAGCCGCCGAGCAAGGTGACGCCGCGATCGAAGCCCATCAGCTTCATGGCGATCTGGCCCTGGTCGTGATACATGGTCAGGACGGCATCGAAATCCCCTCGCCGGGCGCGCACGAAAACGGTATCCGCCGGATACGGGCCCAGGGCATTGAAGCCACGTGCCTGCGCCGCCTTGACGGCGGGTTCGATGGTGGTGATCTCGTCACGGCCGAAGTTGCCGCCGTCACCGCCATGCGGATTGAGCCCCGCCACGGCGATGCGCGGGTTGTCGAAACCGGCTTCGCGCAGGCAACGGTCGGCGAGTTCAAGCTCGGTCAGGATGCCTTCGATGGTAATTGACGAAGCCACCTCGGCAATGGGAATGTGCGAGGTAACGCGGCAATTCCACAAGCCTTCCAGAATATTGAATTCGCGCGCTGCGCCCTTGAAACCGATGATTTCCGCGATGTAGCGGATTTCGTCGTCGTAGGCAGGATAGACGTAGCGCATGGCCTGCTTGTTGAACGGCGTAAAGCACACCGCATCGGCCTCGCCCCGGTGGGCCATGAGCAGTGCCTGGCGGAAGTTCTCCAGCGCAAACGCGCCACCCACTGGGGTCGCCTGGCCAAGTTGCACTTCCGATGGGTCGAGGTGGCCCAGATCGACAAAAATCGGTTTCGGCCCTGGACGAATCGGGGTGCCGGTTTCGACCACCTGCAGTTCGGGGCGAATTCCCGCCACGCGGGCACCTGCTTCGAGAATCCGGATGTCGCCAAACACCACGAGGTGAGCCGCAGCACGAACCTCATCGAGCGCCAGCAGCTTGGCCGTCAATTCAGGACTGATGCCGGCAGG
>RRZU011417652.1_pt1 | contig 13270 bp, 9 predicted proteins | sample 2165561 | NCBI WGS metagenome assembly RRZU01 (sample SAMN10456909, study PRJNA506462) | wastewater metagenome | isolation source: wastewater sludge | place: USA: Moscow, Idaho
CCGCTCCGAAGCCACGGCGTGGCCCGATGGCCAGGTCGGCGATCTCGTCGCTCAGGTCGCGAGGCACGACAACGTAGTGCCACCCGCCGGGGCCCTCGGTCCGCGTCACGCTCGCGTCGAACTCCACCGTCTCCACGACGTCGAGCGTAGGGCGGACCTCCGACACCACGTGTCGTGGCGACGCCGTCTCAACCGCGCCGGGTGAGGAGCCGGTCGGCACTGCGGAAGACCACACCGACGAGCACCCCCAGAACGAGGATCCCCAGGATGTTCAGTGCCACTGCGGCATACCCGTGGAGCGCCACGTCGACGAAACCATAGGGGTACGTCCCGGTGACCGCTCCGCGGACCAACATCCACCCCACCCAAGCCATCGGGATGACCAAGGCATCCCGGACCGTGCCCCAGCCCACCCACGCTCGCGGACCGACGACGGCCCAGACAAGGACGGTCACCAGCGGCGTCACCTGGTGGAGCAGCGCATTGGAGAGGTTCTCCCACCCGCGCTGCTGCGCCGTGGGCGCGAGGACGACCGCGAAGACGACCGCGGTCACGGTGATCATGAGCACCGAGTCGAGCCGCGCCGCCCGCAACCACCGAGACGGACGCCGGCGCCCCAGCGCCAGGACGGTCATGACAATGGCGACGGTGAGATTGGACCAGATGGTGAAGTAGGAGACCCAGTCCGCGACCCGCTGCGTCGAGCCCGCAAAGCCGTCCGGGACGGCATACCCGTAATGGCTCGCGACGGTGACCGTCGTCGGGTAGGTGCCCAGCACGTCGAGGGTGAGCGAGACGGCGAGCCCGGCCCAGGCCAACGCCGCGTTGAGGGCGAACCACCGGGTGGCGGCGGGGCGGCGGTCTGCGGGCATGCTCACCGGCGCAGTATGCCGGAGCGAGGGCTCAGCCCGTGGCGGAACCAGACGAGACCGTCGAGGCCAGTGGACAGGCACACGGGACGGCCCGGCATCGGGGACATCCGTCGGCATACCGCTGGACGGCCGCGGTGAGGTCGACCCCGACCTGGTTCGCCAGCGAGGCGGTCCAGGCCAGGACGTCGGCGAACTCATGCTCCCGATCGGCGGCGGTGCCCTTGCGGACCGCTTGAGCCAGCTCGCCGAGCTCCTCGGCCAGCCATGCGACCGTCGCCGGCACGCCGCGCGCCCGGTCCCTGTGCCCGTACGTGCGGTCGATGACGTCCTGCAGGGTCGCGAGGTCCATGGCCGCACCCTAGCGACGATCCGTCAGGGCCGGATCGCCGTGAGGACGTCCGACCCGGTTCACCTCGGGGCCACCGTCTCGTAAACTGCGCGCAAGGCGTCCAGGCCCATGAGGCACCGCCGCCACCCGAGGAGGGGTCGCCCCGTGGAAGACCTGCCGCTGTACCTGAGGCTGGCCATCATCCTGCTGCTGGTCGCCGGAAACGCCTTCTTCGTCGGCTCCGAGATCGCGATCTCCTCCGCCCGGCGCAGCCGGATCCGTCAGCTCGCCGAGGCAGGCGACAAGCGCGCCAAGACGGTCCACCTGCTCCATAGCGAGCCGGAGCGCTTCTACTCGGTCACCCAGGTCGGCATCACCTTGGTCTCGCTGGGCCTCGGCGCCGTCGGCATGGAGACCCTGCACACCGTGATTGATCCTTGGGTCGTCGCGATCTTCACCGCGCTGGGCGACCACGACGTCCTGCACCACGCCGCGCACACCGTCTCGTATGTCATCGGCTTCATCATCGTCTCGTTCATCCACATCGTCGGTGGTGAGCTCGCACCGAAGGTCCTCGCCTTCCACAAGGCGGAACGGCTGAGTATGGCGGTCGGTCGGCTCATCAACGTCATGTACCTCACCTTCCGGCCGCTCATCGCCGTGATGAAGTGGGCCTCCGACCTGCTGCTGCGTCTCTCCGGCCAGAGCAACCTCGGCGGCCACGGCGAGAGCCACTTCACGATGAGCGTCGAGGAGATCCGGATGATCCTCGAGGCGAGCGAGAAGGACGGGATGCTCGACCCCGAGGAGACCGAGATGATCCGCGGCGTCTTCGAGCTGGACGAGTCGACCGTTCGGGAGGCGATGGTGCCACGGACCCAGATCCGGGCCCTCGCCCAGGACACCACGCTCGGCGAGGCGCTGCGCTACTTCCGCGACATCCCGCACGCCCGCTTCCCCGTCTACGAGGAGAGCCTCGACCGGATCACCGGCGTGGTCGCGATCAAGGAGCTGCTCACCTTCGTCGCCGAGCACAGCGCCTCGGACAACTTCAAGCACGTGAGCCGCAAGCCGGTCCGGGACTTCGCCAAGCCGCCGCTCATGGTGCCCGACAGCAAGGCTTTGTCCGAGCTGCTCAAGGACTTCAAGCGCACCCGGCACCAGATGGCCATCGTCATCGACGAGTACGGTGGCACCGAGGGCATCATCACCTTGGAGGACATCCTCGAGGAGATCGTCGGCGACTACGAGGACGAGTTCACCCGGCAGGCCCGGCGGATCAAGAAACTGGTCGGCAGCGCATATGAGATCGACGCCCAGATGCGGGTCGACGACCTCACCGAGCTCGTCGGCTTCCCGTTCCCCGAGCACTCCGACTACGTCACGCTCGCCGGCCTGTTCTACAAGGAGTTCGGCTCTGTCCCGGCGGTCGGCGACCAGGTGGCACTCGACGGTGGCCGCCTCACCGTCCTGGAGATGGACAACCACCGGATCACCCTGGTCCGGTTCGAGGACACCGCCGTGGCCCCGGACGGGACGGTCTCGCTCAGCGAGAGCACCTCGGCCGCGGACGGCGCGACGTCCTCGGGGTGACCCTCCTCGCCGGCGTGACCTCGCGGCTGACCTGTGCACCCCGCCGCCCGGTGCCGGCCAGCATCGGCACCGTCAGGCATATGCGCAGGTTAAGGCCACGTTGGCAGCGCGACGCGGTCTTGCCGTCCACCCCTGCGTGACAAATACTCACACCATGGTCGGGGGAGGACTGACCGTGCAGACCAGCCTGCGCGGGGGTGGGGCGCGTCCGAGCGCGCGCCTGGTACCGAGGTCGGGGTTGCTCGCGCGTTTCGAGAATGTCGCGCGGGGGAGCATCGTCACGCTGGTTGCGGCGGGAGGATACGGGAAGAGCACCTTGCTCGACACCTGGGCCTGCGCCGCGAGCGGCACGCCGGTGATCGTCACGTTGGAGCCCTTTCACGACAGCGTCCAGCAGCTCGGGCGCCATCTCGTCGAGCGGCTCGCCGAGCACCTGCCGACCGTGGCGCCCATGCTCCGCGACGTCCGCTCCGCGGAGCCGGACTGGCCACGGGTGCTCATGCCGCGGCTGCTGGCCGCCCTGGACGGTCTGGACCTGGTCCTCCTGCTCGATGACGTCCAGGTCATCGAGGACTCCGCTGCCGTCGAGCTGCTCGACTCGTTGGCCAACCACTTGCCCAGCAGCATGGTCCTCGTCCTCGCCGGGCGGCGGCTGCCACCGGTGCGGATTGCCCGCCGCAACCTCCAGGGTCGGGTCGTCAGTGTCACCGAGGCCGACCTCGAGCTGCAGCGCGACGAGCTGGAGACGCTGCGGAGCCCACAGCTGAGCAGTACCGAGCTGGACCGCATCTACGAGCTCACCGGGGGTTGGCCTGCGGGGGTGCGCCTGGCGCTGCTGGCCCGGGATGCCACCGGGGTCTCGGGGAACGGCTCGCAGTCCCAGTGGCTGATGTCGACCTATCTCGACCAGGAGGTGCTCGGGTCGATGCCCGGCCCGCTGGTTGCCTTCCTCGAGGATGTCGCCGTCTTGGGCTCCGCCGACGTCGGCACGCTCGACATCGCCCGGGACGCGAACGACTCAGCGACGTACCTCGCCCAGCTCGAGACCAACCCGGCACCCATGGTGCGGATCACCGACGGCCGACGGATCGCGGTGCAGGCACTGCTGACCGGGCACCTACGCCGCCGGCTCCGCACCCGCAACCCGGCGCGGGTCACCACCTTGCTCGACCGTGCAGCCACCTCGCTGGGTGCCCGGCACCGGGACGCCGAGGCCTTCGAGCTGCTCGTCCGGCTCGGTGACCACGCCCGGCTCGCCGACTTCTGCTACCGCCGCGGTGCCGCGCTGGCCATGGCCGGACGGACGTGGACGGTGCGCCGCTGGCTGAGCCACTTCACCCCCGCCGACGTCGGCGCGTACCCCGAGATCCCCATGCTCCACGCGATCGTCTCCTGCGCCGAGGGCGACTACGCCGCGGTGGTCCGATGGCTGGAGATCCAGTCCGAGACCGCCCGGGTCTCCGGTCGCGAGCCGCGTGACGCCGCCCATGTTCGACCCGCCGAGGTCATCACCGAGGTCAGCGGCATCAAACCCATCGGTGCGGCCACCCTCGAGGCGATGACGACGCTGGGGTGGACCGTCTTGGCCCAGCTGGTCGGCGGCGTCCACGCGATGGGTGAGGGGGATCTGGTCCGGGCCGAAGGGATGCTCAAGGCGCTGTCGACCTACTCCTCGTCGTACCCGCTCGTCGAGGTGCTCCGCAAGGCCGTCCTCGCCTTCATCCTCTCCAGCACCGGCCGCGTGACGCAGGGTCGTGAGCTGCTCGCCGAGGGCGAGCAGCTGTGGGACCGGGCCGGGTTGCGCAGTAACCGCGTCACCTTCCTGTATGACGCTGCGCTGGCCCGCTTCGCCGCGCACTCGGGCGACCGGACCCGAACGTCCGAGGGCTTCTGGACTGCCCGGAACAAGCTGACCGATGTTCCCGAGGGCCTGCCCGTCATGCGGCTCGCTGCTCATGTGCTTCTTGTCGAGACCGCGCTGTGGCTCGGTGACGCTGCCTCGGCGGCGACTCTGGCCCGCGAGGCCGTCCCGATCCTCGCCAAGGCGCCTCAGGCTGGCTACCTCAGGGCTCGGCTCGAGGCCCTCTCGACCGCGAACCCGGAGATCAAGGACCGCCCCGGCGAGGATGCCTTGACCACCGCGGAGCTGCGCGTGCTGAGGTACCTCGCGTCCTACTATCCGGTGCCACGCATCGCTGCCGAGCTGTACGTGTCCCCCGCGACGGTGCGCTCGCACGCCCAGGCGGTCTACCGCAAGCTCGGGGTGCACACGAGAGCGGAAGCCGTCGACGCGGCGCGGAGCGCGGGCCTGATCGACTGACGGGTGCGGCCGCTGCCGATCTGCTCCTGTTCTGGCGTGGCTGTCGCCGCCGTCTGGCACACTGAGCCGCGTCGGTCCTTGTCGCACAGGGGCACTGGGCGAGGTCGTGGTGACGGCCCCCAGCGGGGCAGCCGATCGAGAAGGGGTACAGATGAGCCAGAACCGTCCATTCCGCAGCAGGGTGGCGCTGGCCTGCGCCGTCGTCGCGACGGCCGCGACCGTGGCCGCGGTGTCGCCCGGGTCGGCAGCGGCAGCAGACTCCCGCCGGCCGTCGGTGGGGGCCACCGGCGGGTCGGCGTCCCCCGGCACCTCGTGGGGTGGAGGTGAGGCAGGTCTGGCACAGACGCCGTCCAGCCCCGCCGCGGACACCGACGTGCAGCGCCGAGTCCCGGCGGTCAAGCCCACCTCGGCCCACTCCCGGTTGTCCGCCAACGCCTCGCGCACCGAGGTCGAGGTGAAGTTCCGCGAAGGGTCCGGTATTCGGCTCCGTGGCGGGGCGCTGTCCGTCATTCCGTCGGTCAGCAGCGTCGGTGCCGTCGCGGGAGTGTCCTTGCCCCGCCAGGCCGCGTCGGCGGCCGACCTCGCCCAGGTGCGCTCCGCGCTGGCCGGCGTCGCCTCGATCCGGCGGACCTTCGTCACCGACGAGGCATCCCTTGACGCGTCCACTCGGGAGACCGCGACGCGTTCGCAGCGGGAGCAGGCCGACCTCAACCTGTACTACCGCATCGTGGTCCGGCCCGGGGGCACTGTCGATGCCGTGGTCGATGCCCTCAACGCTCTGCCGGTCGTCGAGGTGGCTTACGCGGCACCGGTCGCGGCTGCCCCGCCCACCCCGGACTACCGAGCGCGGCAGGGGTATGCCGGGGCGTCGGTCGCGAACGGGATCGAGGCGCTCTATGCCCAGACCATCGCGGGCGGCAATGGCGTCAACGTCCGAGTGCACGATATCGAGTACTCGTGGAACCGGACCCACGAGGACGTGGCGAAGCTTGCGACGGCCCTGGTGCCCAATGGCACCCCCTCTGACCCCTTTGCCGATAGCAACCACGGCACCGCCGTGGCCGGCCAGATCGCCGCGACGAGCAACACCATCGGGGTGACCGGCCTCGTGCCGGGAGCAACCCTGCGGGTCACGAACGCCTACAACACCCAGCGCGGCTACGACCTGGCGAACTCGATCACCACGGCGGCGAACGGCCTGCGCGCCGGCGACGTCATGCTTCTCGAGCAGCAGACTGCCGGGCCCCTCGGGTCGTGCCTGTCCGACCAGGTCGGCTGCGTTGCCGTCGAGTGGGTCCCGGCGTACTACGACGCGATCGTCTCGGCCACCTCTCGCGGCATCATCGTCGTCGAGGCGGCCGGCAACGGCCAGCAGAACCTCGACGATCTGGCCTACGGCCCGACCTTTCCCGGCGGGCGGGCCGACAGCGGCGCGATCATCGTCGGGGCCGGGGGCGCCGGGGGCACCGGCTGCACCACGTCACGCACCAAGCTGTGGTTCTCCAACTATGGCCGCCGGGTCGACCTCCAGGGTTGGGGCGAGTGCGTCACGACGACCGGGTATGGCGACCTGTATGCCGGCACGGGCGTCAACCAGTGGTACACCGGCAGCTTCGGCGGGACGTCGAGCGCCTCCCCCATCGTGGCCAGCGCCGCAGCGTCGCTGTCCAGCGTCGCCAAGTCCCGAGGCACGACGCTCTCACCCCGAGAGGTCCGCACCCGGCTCCGGCTCACCGGGCAGGCCCAGGTCAGCCCGGGGACGGGACGCATCGGACCGTTGCCGAACTTGCGCGCCGCGATCGGTGCGCTGGGGACCGCCGTCGACTCGGCCGGCCCGATCATCGGAGCGATCAGGTATACCCCGACCGTGGGCAAGCAGATCGGCACGACCTACCCCGAGATGGTGACCTGGTCGGCGAACGACGCCACCGGGGTGGCCGAGTACCGCGCCTGGCTGTCCACGGACGGTGTATGGGCGAGGATGCCCTTGGCGACACCGACGTCCCGCTCGGTCGCCATTACCGTGGGCCCGGGCCACCGCTACCAGCTGGCGGTCCAGGCCGTCGACACCGCCGGCAACTGGGGCAGCGCACGGCTGACGACAACCTTCTCTGCCGGAATCGCTCAGGAGACGTCCGCCCAGCTCACCTTCAGCGCGGGATGGACCAGGAAGGCCTGGTCGTCCGCCTCGGGGGGGTTTCTCATGAGCACCGCCACGGCGAAAGCTTCAGCGAGCTTCACCGCCTTCGGCAGCACGATGGGCTGGGTCGCGGCGAAGGGACCGACGAAGGGCGTGGCGACGGTGTACCTCGACGGTGTCCTCTACAAGACCGTCAACCTGTATGCCGCAACCGCGTCCGGACGCGTGATCGTCGCGTCCTACGCCTGGGCAACTCCGGGAACCCACACGATGAAGATCGTCGCCTCGGGGACCGCGGGACACCCGGTCGTCGACGTGGACGCGGTCGTCGGAGCCGGATAGCGCGGACGCCTCGGTCGGTCGCAGGTGCGAGAACGGCTCGGCGCTCAGCCGGTCGGGGCGTTCGAGACCCCGTACTTGGCCACATAGCCAGACAGGTCCGAGGTCTTCAGGGCGGCGACGAGCTCGGCGGTCCGTCCCGTATTGACGAGGTCGACCGAGCCACCGTTGATCGTCCCGAAGCCGGTGACCGGGACCATGACCGAGGTGACCTGGGCAGCGGTGAGCGAGACGACGAGCGGGATCATCCCGACGGCCTGCTGCACGGTCAGCCCATTCGCCCGAGTCTGGGCGTAGAGATTGGGGACCAGCTTGGCCAGCACCTTCGGGTCCTTGACGGCCAGATCGTGCAGTCGCTGCAGGATCGCGGTCAGCGCCGCGCGGTGGCGCTCGGTGCGGTCGAGGTCGCCATTGGGCAGGCCCTTGCGCTCACGGACATAGGTCAGCGCCTTGCGGCCCTTGAGGAAGATCGGCCCCTTCGGGAAGTAGATCTTTGAGCTGTCCGAGGCAAACCGATTCTGGACGGTGAACCCACCGAGGAGGTCGCTGATCGTCACCCAGGAGCCGAAGTTGGTCTCCAGGGTGTAGGTGATCTTCACGTCGAGAAGCGCGGAGACGACCTCGACCAGCCCGGCCGGCCCCTTCCGCGCATACGCCTCGTTGATCTTGCCGCGACCGCCGCCCGGGAGGTCGACGGCGGTGTCTCGCGCGACCGAGACCATGTTGACCCGCTTCCGGTCGCCGGAGAGCTGGACCAGCGTGATGACGTCCGAACGGCCGTCGAGGGCGCCGAGGGTGCGGGTGTCCGAGCCGATGACGAGGACGTTGATCGTCCCGTCCGGGAGCGGGGCGGGAGGCGGCGCACTGGGCACCGTCCGGGTCTTCGGCCGATCCGTCGGCAGGGCCAGCGGGGCGCCCGAGGTGAACGGGCCCGACGGGGTGGACTTCGGCGTGCCGGACGAGCAGGCACTCAGCCAGGCGATGAAGCCGGCGCCACTCACGCCCTTGAGGACGATGCGCCGGGGCAGCGGTCGAGGCAGGTGTCGGGTCATGGCAGTTCTCGCCTTCGAGGGGGCGGGGGACGGCATCCACTGTAACCGTCCACTCCTCCGACCCGGGGCTGCGACGCCACGCGGCGAGGTATGCCGCCGGTCAGGCGTTGGTATGGCGTTCCCGCCGCTCAGATGGCTGACCACCCGCTGTCGGCCGGGAGGATGACGCCGGTCAGGGCGCTGGCCTCGTCCGAGGCGAGGTAGACGATCGCCGAGGCGACCTCCTCGGCTTCGGCCATCCGGCCGACGTTGCCGCGGAAGGCGCCGAGGACCGCCGGCCCCTGCGTGTCCGGGTCGATAGTGACCTGGATATTGGTGATCGTCCCGCCAGGGGCGACGCAGTTGACCCGGACACCGTACGGCCGCAACATGATCGCGCTGGACTTGGTCAGCCCGACGATGGCGTGCTTGCTCGTGGTGTATGCCGTGCCCGCGCAGCTGCCGCGCAGCCCGGCCTCGGAGCCGACGTTGACGATCGAGCCCCGGCCCGCCGCGATCATTGCAGGAGCAACGGCCCGGGTGAGCAGGAAGGGCGCGGTGACATTGACCCGCATGACCCGATCCCACTCCGACGACGAGGTCTCCTGCGGCCCGCACATCGAGTCCATGATTCCGGCGTTGTTGACGAGGATGTCGATCCGGCTGTACTCGCCGAGGGTCCGGCGGACGATCTCCTCGACAACCTCTTCTTCGGCAAGGTCACCGACGACCTCGACGGCGACCCCGTCGGTTGCTTCGATCTCTGCGACTACAGCCTTGGCTCGGAGCGGGTCGATGTCTGCGACCACCACCGACGCCCCGCCGGACGCCAGCGCCAGGGCCGTGGCGCGGCCGATGCCCGAGCCGGCTCCGGTGACGATGGCGGTCTTGCCGCTGAACCTGCTGGTGAGTGTCATGGGGTGACACTCCTCTCACCTCTCGCGCCGCGAGCGGCGCCTCTGGTGGGGGCTGGTCCCGCTCTGTGGCATCTCCAGAATACTCTCGGTTCGTCATACGGAATTAGGTCTTCAGTCCGGTCATCCCACCCGGCCGCCACGAGGAGGCGGCCGAAGGTCACTGTCGCGCAGCCCTTTCCGGCGTCACAGTGAGATATGCCCGCTGCAGCCTCTGCGACACTGACCTTCCTCGGCGCGGCCCGCACAGTGACCGGATCGAGGTACCTCCTCACCGTCGGCGAACGCCGGATCCTCGTCGACGCGGGGCTCTTCCAGGGGGAGAAGGAATGGCGGTTGCGGAACTGGGCGGACTTCCCCGTCCCGCCGCACACGCTGACCGATATCGTCCTCACCCACGCGCACATGGACCACTGCGGCTATCTCCCGGCGCTGGTCAAGCAGGGGTATGACGGCCCCGTGTGGTGCACCCAGGGCACCCTCGAGCTGGCGGCGATCGTGTTGCGGGACGCCGGCTTCCTCGCCGAGCGGGAGGCTCAGGACGCCGCGGCCGGGGGCTGGTCCCGGCACGACCCGCCGCTGCCGATCTACACACCGGCCGATGTCGAGCGGGCGCTGCCACTGCTCACCGCGGTCGAGTACGACGCCGACGCCGACCTCGGCGACGAGATCTCGCTGCGGTTCACCAGGGCAGGCCACATCCTCGGGTCGGCGTCGGTCACGCTGTCGACGCCGACGACGTCGGTGCTCTTCTCCGGGGATCTCGGTCGGCATGACCACCCGGTGCTGCGGCCCTGCGACACCCCGGCCGGCGCGACCTATGTCGTCGTGGAGTCGACCTACGGCGACCGGGAGCACCCGGAACCGGTCAACCTGCCGCACGAGGGCCTCGCCGATGTCGTCCGGCGGACGGTGTCGCGCGGTGGGTCGGTGCTGCTCCCGGCGTTCGCGATCGACCGGACCGAGGTCGTCCTGCGGGTGCTGTCCGGGATGCGTCAGGACGGCCGGATCCCGGATGTGCCCATCTATGTCAACTCGCCGATGGCGACCGCGGCGCTGTCGGTCTACCGCCGAGCGTCAAAGGAGCTGCGGCCGGATCTGGACCTCGAGGACTTCGTCAAGCTCCCTGGGCTCGTCGAGGTCCGCTCCGCCGAGGACTCGATGGCGCTGACGCGCGGCCGGCATCGTGACCCGCACATCGTCATCAGCTCTTCCGGTATGGCGACCGGAGGACGGGTCCTCCACCACCTCGAACGGATGCTGCCCGACGCGCGTAACGCCGTGGTCCTCACCGGGTATCAGGGCGCCGGCACCCGAGGGCGTGCGTTGGTCGAGGGCGCCAAGCAGCTGAAGATCTACGGCCAGTACGTGCCGGTCCACGCCGAGATCGCGGTGGATGCGGAGTTCTCCGTCCACGCCGACGCCTCCGACCTGCTCGACTGGGTGCGGGCGCTGACACCTGCGCCGGCCACGATCTTCGTCACCCACGGCGAGGAGTCGGCCTCGCGGACCCTCGCGGAGCGGCTACACGCCGAGCTCGGCGTGCCGGCGGTTGTCCCGTCCTTCGGTGAGCGGGTGGTCCTGTCTGCGACTCTCGCGTCTGCGGCGGTCGATGCCCCGTCGCCCTCGATCGCCGTTCAGGTGCAGGTGCCCGCCGGGCCTCCGGGCCCGACGCGGGCAGACCTGGGCGGCATACCGGTCAGCGGAGCACAGGTGACTGGCGAGCTCACCGCACGACCGGACGGAACCGACCTCGTCCTCGAAGGCACCGTCACGATCCGGATCCGCCGAACCCCGGCTTAGGCTTCCGCGGGCCACACTCGGAGTCCCGGACGACGGCCGGGGTCCGCGGTCTAGCCGGCGCCTCCACCTCGGATCGGCCGCCGCGCATCGGTCAGCAAGCCGTGCCGAAGACCCCTTCGCGCGCCCTATGCCGTGCACCGAGATACGGAGCAGCGCATAAGGCGCCTCAGCACCGCATTCACCGCCCATGCTCTGCGCGAGCGGGGCCCTAAAGCGCTGGCGCAGAATCTTCGCGTCCATGTCAGCGCCGGCGCGGACGCGTTGACCCTCCCCCGCGCGCCAGCGAGAGGATGCCCTCATGAGCACAGCCAAGGGGCACCTGATGCGCACGGAGGACTGCCAGCTCGAGGACCTGCTCGCCATACTCGCTGACGAGACGGACCCCGCCGCCTACCCACTGGCTGACCGCGTCGTTGCGGGTGTGCTCATCTACGGTGCGGACGCGCTCCGCAGGGCCGCGGCGACCGAACCCCACGCGGTCGAGGCCGAGCTGGCCCGGGCGTGGGCGGACGGGCCGGGCATCGTCGTCATCGAGGGCGCCTTCGACCCGACGGTGGTCGACCGGGCGACGGCTGTCTTCGAGCGGATCATCGCCGCCGAGAAGGTCGGCGGCAGGCCTTCCGGCGACCATTTTGGCAAGCCGGGAGCGAACGACCGGGTGTGGAACTGCCTGGAGAAGCACGCGGTGCTCGACCCTGAGTCCTTCGTCGACTACTACGCGAACGACCTGGTCGCCTTGGCGGCTCGAGCGTGGCTCGGGCCCGGGTACCAGGTCACCGCACAGGTCAACCTCGTCCACCCGGGCGGGGCCGCGCAGACGGTCCACCGCGACTACCACCTCGGGTTCATGGATGCCGCGCAGGCTGCGCGCTATCCGGCGCACGTTCATTCGCTCTGCGCGAGCCTGACGCTGCAGGGCGCCGTCGCGCACTGTGACATGCCGGTGGAGAGTGGTCCGACCCTCTACCTGCCGCACAGCCAGAAGTACTCGCACGGATACCTGGCGTACTGGCTGCCGCAGTTCCAGGAGTACTTCGTGGCGACCCACATCCAGCTCCCGCTGCGCAAGGGTGACCTGGTCTTCTTCAACCCGGCGTTGCTCCACGCAGCAGGGTCGAATGTGTCCCCCGACATTGACCGTATGGCGAACCTGCTCCAGATCAACTCGGCGTTCGGGCGCGCGATGGAGGCGGTCGACCGTCGGCGCGTCGTCGCGGCGGTGTACCCGGTCCTGGTGGCGCGCCAGCGTGCGGGCTGGTCGTCGACGGCGCTCGACACGGTGATCGCCGCGAGCGCCGAGGGATATCCCTTCCCGACCAACCTCGACCGCGACCAGCCGGTGGCGTCGATGGCGCCGCCGACACAGGCCGATCTCGTGCGGGCTTCGCTAGCCGAGCGGGGCGTCGGTTGCTGAGATGCAGGAGCGGTTGACCGCGCAGGCCCTGAGCAAGCTCAGCCACTGAGCCCGGCGGCCGCGGCGCCGTCGACTCCGCAGCAACCCGACACCGCGGCAACCCGACACAGCGGCACGCGCTCGATGTGCCGCCCGGGTGCGGCCTCCTCGACACCGCGGCACGCGCTCCATGGAACCCTCGTTGGGCGCCCTATGCCGTGCTCCACATCTCGACGCAAAGGCCCTCTGCACCCCATCTCGACGCAACGGCCCACTGCCCCACGCCCCGACGCAAAGACCCACTGCTCCACATCCCGGGGCAACAGCCCCCTGCTCCACACCCCGGAGCAACAGCCCCTGCTCCACACTTCGGAGCAAGAGCACTCTCCCCGCCCTTTCGGAGCAACAGCCCCCTGCTCCACATTTTCGGAGCAAGAGCACTCTGCTCCGCATTTCGGAGCACGGCATAGGGCGCCAGACCATGCCTCGGAACGGGCGCAACGGGCCCCAATCGCCAGGGACGGCCCGTCTGCCAAG
>RRZU011212763.1_pt1 | contig 13269 bp, 12 predicted proteins | sample 2165561 | NCBI WGS metagenome assembly RRZU01 (sample SAMN10456909, study PRJNA506462) | wastewater metagenome | isolation source: wastewater sludge | place: USA: Moscow, Idaho
AATGAAAGTCCCATTTGATCAAGCAACACTAGAGCAAGCTCAAATTGATGTGGTTCGTGAAAATAAATTAGCGTCTTGCTACTTGCGTCCAATTATTTTTATTGGTTCTGAAAAATTAGGTATTGCTGCAACAGACAATACCATTCATGCGGTGGTTGCTGCGTGGAGCTGGGGTGCGTACCTTGGTGACGAAGCAATGGCGAAAGGTATTCGTGTGAAGACCTCATCATTTACTCACCATCATCCAAACGTGACGATGTGTAAAGCAAAAGCGTCAGGTAACTATACCTTGTCGATTTTGGCTCACCAAGAGGTGGCACATTCAGGCTATGACGAAGCAATGTTGCTCGACCCTCAAGGTTATGTATGCCAAGGTTCTGGCGAAAACGTATTCTTGGTGAAAGATGGTGTTTTACATACGCCAGATATCGCAGGTGGTGCACTTGATGGCATTACGCGTCAAACCATTATTACCATCGCAAAAGACTTGGGCTATGACGTGGTTGAGCGTCGTATTACGCGTGATGAATTCTACATTGCGGATGAAGCATTCTTTACAGGTACTGCTGCTGAAGTGACGCCTATTCGTGAATATGATGACCGTGAAATCGGCACAGGTACACGTGGTCCAATCACTGAAAAAATTCAAAAAGCATTCTTTGATGCAGTTCAGGGCAAAGATCCTAAATATGCACATTGGTTAACTTATGTAAAATAAGTAGCTGAATGCTAAAAAGGATTCCAATTGGAATCCTTTTTTTATGTTCATATTTTGACTATGTATTACTTTTGAACATCTTTAGATGTTCGTCATTAAACCTTATAAAAATCACGATACCAATCTACAAATTGTTTTACGCCATCTTCGACTGAAACAGATGGTTTATAACCTACACTTTGCTCTAAAGCAGAACTGTCAGCAAAAGTATCTGGAACATCGCCTGCTTGTAGTGGTAATAAATCTAAAATGGCTTCTTTACCCAATGCTTTTTCAATTGCATGAATATATTCAATTAACTTTACTGGATTGTTATTGCCAATATTAAAAATACGGAATGGTGCATTACTGGTTGATGGGTCAGGATTGTTACTGTCCCAATTTGGATTCGCTTGCGCAATTTGATCACTTGAGCGAATTACGCCTTCTACAATATCTGAAATAAAGGTGAAGTCACGTGTGTGATTACCATGATTGAACACTGGAATTGGCTTATCTTCGATAATATTCTTGGTGAATTTAAACAATGCCATGTCTGGGCGACCCCAAGGGCCATAAACAGTAAAGAAGCGTAGACCAGTTGTCGGTAGTTGGAATAAATGGCTATAACTATGTGCCATCAATTCATTGGCGCGTTTTGTTGCAGCATAGAATTGTACAGGATGATTAACGCCATGTTCTTCACTAAATGGCATAGTGGTATTTGCACCATAAACACTACTAGTACTTGCATAAGTAAGATGCGGTGTTTTCGAGTAACGACAAGCTTCAATAATATTGGTAAAACCAATCAAATTACTTTCTACATAACTCAGTGGATTCTCAAGCGAATAACGTACGCCCGCTTGTGCCGCTAAATGAATCACGCGATCAAACTGATGATCTTTGAAGCATTGATCAACGGTGGCTTTATCTGCAAGGTTCGCTCGGATAAAAATAAAAGATTGTTGAACTTGCTCAGCAGTTTCTGCGAGGACTTGCAGGCGCGCTTCTTTTAAAGCAGGGTCATAGTAGTCATTTACATTATCAAACCCAACAACATCATCACCACGTTCTAAAAGTTTTTTTGCAACGCTAAATCCAATAAAACCTGCTGCACCAGTGACTAAAACTTTCATTCATCTGCTCCGAAAATATCTCGTGTATATACTTTATCTAAAACATCACCTAAATCATTGGAAACACGATTGGCAATAATCACGTCACTTTGTTGCTTAAATTGTTCCAAATCATTGACGACTTTTGATTTAAAGAAATCTTCTTCATTCAACGTCGGTTCATAGACAATCACATCAATCCCTTTGGCTTTGATGCGTTTCATAACCCCTTGAATGGCAGAGGCTCTGAAGTTATCTGAGCCACTTTTCATGACTAAACGATAAATACCGACTGTACTTGGATTCCTTGTAATGATTGAGTCTGCAATAAAATCTTTACGGGTACTATTTGAATCAACAATTGCCTGAATCAAATTACTTGGTACTTGGTTGTAATTGGCTAAAAGTTGTTTGGTATCTTTAGGAAGGCAGTAACCACCATAACCAAAAGATGGATTGTTGTAGTGATTGCCAATACGCTGATCTAAGCAGACACCTTCAATGATTTGTTGTGTATCTAAGCCAAAAATTTGCGCATAAGTGTCTAATTCATTGAAATACGCAACTCGCATTGCTAAGTAGGTATTGGCAAATAACTTAATGGCTTCGGCTTCAGTTGAATCAGTAAATAAAACAGGGCTATCTTTTTTGATTGCGCCTTCAATTAATAAATCAGCAAAAAGTTGTGCACGTTCTGATTTTTCACCGACAATAATCCGAGATGGGTATAAATTGTCATGCAGTGCTTTACCTTCTCGTAAAAATTCAGGCGAGAAGATAATATTTTTCGTATTGAATTTTTCTTTTAAGCTTTGAGTAAAACCTACAGGTACAGTGGATTTAATCACCATCACTGCATTTGGATTAATGTCTAAAACTTGTTTTACAACACTTTCTACGCTTTGAGTATTGAAGTAGTTGGTGCGAGTATCATAATCCGTCGGCGTTGCAATAATGACAAAATCAGCATTTGTATATGCTTCCACAGGATTGGTGGTTGCTTTGAAATTTAAAAGTTTTTCTTTTAGAAAATTTGAGATATCAGCATCTTGAATCGGTGATATTTTATTATTCAGTAAATCAACTTTGTCTTGAATAATATCTACAGCAACAACTTCATGATGCTGTGCAAATATCATTGAATTGGATAAACCAACGTAACCTGTTCCCGCGACTGCTATTTTCATAAAAACCTAGTATAGAAAATGTGCTTGCAAAAGTGTTTTGAATATCACAACGGACTCATCAAAATATTGGAAAATAAAATGATTACAATCTGTTTAGATAGAAACAACATCATAGCATATTCTATCAAAACAAATTGTTCAGCTTATGCAATCGAATACAGTAACTTGGCGATGGTAATGGTATGATATGGCATTGCTCAGGTGGAAGATTGATGCATGCAGGTCAATGAATCAAATTTACAGTCGAATTTAGCTGAATCAGAACAAAATGTTGTTTTGTGTATGAAGTGGGGCACCAAATATGGTGCTGATTATGTCAATCGACTTTACAACATGGTCAAACGACATACCACGATCGATTTTAAAATGGTATGCCTTACAGATCGTACCGAAGGTATTGATCCAGCTGTACAATGTTTTCCAATTCCATCATTGGCACTGCCTGAGGGAAGTCCTGAACGTGGTTGGAATAAGTTATCTACTTTTGAGCCTGATTTATACGGTTTAAAAGGCAATTTATTATTTTTAGATCTTGATGTAGTTATCGTTGATAATATTGATGATTTCTTTACCTATCCCGGTGATTTTTTAATTATTCATGATTGGAAGCGTCCTTGGCGAGTCACAGGCAATAGCTCAGTCTATCGATTCAAATTGGGTTCATTTCCAGAAATTTTGCCGTATTTCCGTGAAAATTTTGATGAAATTAGTCATAAATTTAGAAATGAGCAAGAATATTTATCTTGGTATGTCGATCAACAGAAAAAACTCAGCTATTGGCCAAAAGAATGGTGTAAGAGCTATAAATATCATTGCCTGCAAAAATTACCATTGGCATATTTCAAACCACCTGTAAAACCCCAAGATGCCAAAATCATTATTTTCCATGGTGAAATTAATCCACCAGATGCAGTTACTGGCGGTGGAGGTAAGTGGTATCGCTATGTTTTACCATCGGATTGGATTAAGGATGCTTGGCAATAATTCATTGATTTTATTTGACAATATTTGAGAACAGTATAGATGCAGAATCTTGATATCGTAATTGCTTGGGTCGATGGCAATGATGTTGAGTTAAAACGAAAACGTCATAAATATCTAACAGGTGAAGATGCATCGGATGCTGTGAGTGATACTCGCTTTGCCAGCAATGATGAAATCTATTACAACATTGCATCTATATTGAAATATGTGCCTTTTTGCCGTCATATTTATATTGTTACGGATAATCAACAGCCCGAATTTTTAAATGAATTTGCAGCGCAAGGTTTATGTGCTGCCGATAAAATTCGAGTTGTTGATCATCGTGAAATTTTCACAGGTTATGAGCAGTATTTACCGACTTTCAATACACGATCAATTGAAAGCATGCTTTGGAATATCAACGGTCTTTCAGATTATTTTATTTATTTAAATGATGATTTTTTCTTTAATGCCGAAGCACAAATTGAAGACTTTCTAGAGTCAAACAAGATTGTGACTTATGGACATTGGAAAAGTTGTTTTAGTTATAAAACCAAATTGAAATATCGCAAATTTTTAAATCGTAATTTTAATAAACCGATTCAACCAGGTCATGTGATTGCACAGATGTTAGGCGCGGATATTTTAGGATTTAAAGAGTTCTTTGAAATTCATCATTATCCACATTGTGTTGATCGTAAAATTTTAGCCGAATATCTTTTGGATCATCCTGATTTGTTGAAAAAGCAAATTGAATATAAATTCAGAAGTGTTGAGCAATTGAATCCAATTTCTTTGATGAATCACTTAAAAATTCAAAAAAATGAAGCAGTGTTAAAAGCTGATTTAGCATTGGCTTATTTAAAAAATGCTGAAAGTGTTAGCTCGTTTGTGCAGGCATTAAATCAGAATGATATTAAATATGGCTGTATTCAAAGCCTTGATCAGCTTGATTCTGAGCATGCCGAGCAGGTTCGAAATGCAATGATAGAAAAATTACAGGGTTATTTGCCTCACTCTGTAATTACTTCATCTTAATAAAGTTTGTAATTGGAAGTAACGCATGAAAGTTGAAACTTATCTTATTAATTTAGATGGTAGTGATGAGCGTTTAAAAAATGCATCAGAAATTCTGTTGGCGCAGAATATTCAATTTAAAAGATTTCCTGCAGTAGATGGACGGGGAAAATCATTAGATGCATTTGAAAGTTATAATGACGAAAAAGCCAAACAAGTGATGGGGAGAAGTCTGTTAAATGGTGAAATAGGATGCTATCTGAGCCATGTAGGTTGTATTCAGAATTTTTTAGCTTCTGACGCAGATTATCTTATTGTCTTGGAAGACGATATGCAGCTGGCAAATGACTTTAAAAAAACTATAGATGAAGTTTTAGCTTATCTTGATAACCATAAAGCATTTGATTGGAATCTAATTAATATCGGTCCAAAGAAAAAAAAGATTTGCACAACTATTCAATCTTTTAATGGATATGAATTATTACATGCGTATTATTTCCCTATACGAACAATCGGTCTAGTGTGGTCACGAAAAGGAGCTGAAGCGTTCATTTCGCAAGGGCTTGAAATTTTTATGCCTATTGATAATTATCTACAGCATTGGTTGAGTGCAAATAGTAAAGGCTTATCTATTTGGGCGCCTCTAGTCAGACCAAGTGGTTTTGATAGTGTGATAGATGTAAATCGTAGTGCAAAGAAAAAAAATACATTAGCTTTTAGTGCGAAAAAACTTATGAGAACATGGAACACAAGATTTACCGCAATCAATAATAAAATTCTAAATAAAAATGGAAACCGTCATTAAGGTTTCCATTATTTTAAGATTTAAAAAAAGATTTCAGTTTTCGAAAGACATTGAATGAAACGTGGTGTGCTTGGAAAATTATTTTAGGTACATTTTTTGGAAATAATTGAGTTAAATGAGTGTATACATTTTCGTCAATGTAATGAGTTTGATTATTGAAAGATATATTATCTACTCGTTTAGTTTTCCAATTGTAATTAATGGCTTTAAAATGCGCATAATATACGCCATTAATACATTTTAAATGTGTTTTCCTGATGGAATGAACTTTCCATTGTATTTTATCGTCCAGTTTTGAAGGGTTAATACACCATTTATAGTCAGTATGTCGATCAGTTTTACTTCGATAAGCATAATTAAAAAAACGAGTTTCTTTTTCTGGGTCTAAAGGAATAGATTGAATCCAATAGCCAGGGTAGAGTAAACCTTTATGATTAGCTAGTAATTTAAATATAGATTCTTGCTTAGGCGTAATAATTAATTCGTCAATATCTGCATTGATTACACCCGTAGCATATTTTAAAAAGCGATATTTTGCATGTTCAAACATACCATATTGGCAAAAATCAGAATCCCATGGTGTTTTTCCTTTTCCACTATATATTCCTCCTTGAGGGCCATATTTAAAATTCCAAGGAACTAAGTAAATATCTACATCTAGGTTTTTTTCAGTTAAATAATTCTTTAATTCATCTAATGTATAGTGGTCTGAATTGTTGTCGTAGAAAAGGACATTATCAATATCATGATATTTTTTGTAAAAGAGAATCCAATCATAAATCCATTCAAATTTATTGTTTTTAGATAAAGTAAAAAGAACTTTCTTTCCTTTAAACTCATTTAAAAAGTTATTGTTTACAGATGTCTTAATAGAAACATCTTCATATTGCCAAATAAGCTGATGGGGTTGTTTTTCAACATGTGTGATGTGATTGCATTGAGTACGATCTAAATGTGTAACATTGATATGTTTTGAATAATCATGCTGGTCTAATTGAAAAGAGCCTTCTTTTATAAATTTTTCTAAGCCATATAATGGTGGGCCAGATAAAATAACTTTTTTTTCTGAAAAAAACGTATCAAAACTGAGTGTTTTGAAATCAAATTTTTCTTGGTAGTCATCTGGTTGTAAATGGCAACATCGAGGAGGTGTCCGATTATGTTGTTTCGTATCTGGAATAATACAAGGAGATATTTTGATAATTTCAATAGTACGTTTAGACATAATGCATCTTGAAAAACATAATAAACTCAATATATTATGTTTAAGTAGGTTTTGTGTTAGTGATTTAACATTAATTAATGCTGTAAAAGTAAAAATAAATGTAAATGAATAGATTATACATGTAATAAGAATTGTTTGTTGAGTGTTTGTATTTTTTTTGTGTTGCTTTGATAATATTATATTTTATTAAAATAAAATGTAGTGAATAAAAAGATTATTATTACGTAAAGTACGCAACTCTATATTTTAAAATTTTTTTTAAGATTTAATTCACTACATCATCGATTTTAAAGTATTACTTTACATGTTTTTTGAAGGTGTTAGGGAGTTAAGTAAAATTGTACTTTTTTCTGTGAGTTGATCTAAAATTAATTGGCGTTTGCGGTATTGGCTTCTCTTTTTAGATGGAATTTCTGTTAAATCAATTTGATTGCTAAGTGGAGTAAATACATAATTTCCCCATTGATCTAGTGTGGCACCAAACTCTAACCAAAACTCATCTAAATTTGTTTTTACGCGTTGTTTGTCCTTCTTTTTTCGACTGTCTTGATAAAAATGATTGTCATTCGATACACCTACAATTTTTTGAATATTGTAAAAGCTACAGAGGGTAGATAAACCATGCAATAAGAGCTGTTTGGGGCGTAGTCCGTGAAGAGATTTGGTTAGCTGTTTGATCGTTTCAAGATTGGTTATATCTTGCTTACTGGCTTGTAAACCACCAATAAATAATACAGGTTGCCCATCTAATATAATGTAAGAAAAGCTAAGTATATATTGGATGACATTATCAAGCTTTAATACAATGTTACTTTCACCTTCTCTATGATAAATGCCTTTAAAATATACACTTAGATCAACATTTTTTACTTCTTCGCCCTCAATGATATAGCTGAGTAAAGAAAAATCAGTGATTTTATGAGGTTCTACATCAACATGAGTAAAAAACCAATCATAATGGTTTTTTAAACACAAAAACTTTTGTTGATTATTAAAACTTTTACTCAAATAAGAATTTTGAAATTTTAAATAAAAATCGACTTTATATTCAGTATGCCAATTTATTATTCTAGGATTTGAATTCAGATATTTAACCCAAGCTTGGTTAGTATTCCAATACCCTATGTAACGTAAAATATATCTTAAATATTTGACTTTAGAATCCTGTGTAATAGCTAGTGGAGTGATGAGCCAATAATATAAACTATTAAACATGGGTAGAACCTTGAAACTGGGTTGTAAGTCAAATATTAAAAGTAGTTTTTAATTTTTCGAGCGATATATTGTACTTTACTTTTCGAGCAAAAAACATGTCACTTGATTTTATCTTTTCAAAATCGGTTTCATCAAAAGTACGGGGGAAATCAGGACCAGACTTCCAATCAATATAACGTGTGAAACTCTCGTACATGTGATCTTTGGTTTTAATTTTTGATAAAAATGGGGAGTTAAACATAATTGTATGAAAGAATACTTCATCACCACATAATGAGGTTTTAAATGGAGTTAAATAGTCAGGATTTTGATTTAAATATTTAAGAATATAATCAATTGCTGAGTGGCTTAAAGTAAACCAAAGGCTTCCTTTATATAAGCGAGGTAAATGATCAATTTTATTTCGCTTTAATCCAATTTTGAATAATTTTCGCTGCCATTTACAACTTAAAAGATCTTGTTGAGTTCTATGCTTTTTAAAGAAAGAAGCACCGTGCTTATATTTTACACGAGGTTCTATTTTGCAATCAGGGTATCGGTCTAAGTCAATAAACTCATAATTGTTTTTTTCTAAATAATTATGAAATTTAGATATACTTTGCAAGGGAATATCATCCCCTGATAATAAAGAAAAATAATGATAATCATATTGTTGAGCGACTTTTAGTAACTCAAGTACTGCTTCAATTTGTGAAAAACTGCCCCAAAATACTTTGGTTCTATTTTGTATAAATTGAACCTGCGCATGGCCTGAAAATTCATCTAAAAAGGGTGATATATCAGATTTTTGATCTACATGAATCAAAATATGACTATCAGAATTTTCACAAAGTGCCGAAATAAGAAAGCGTAAAGGATTAGTCATTTGATGACATAAAATTCCATAAACATATTTCATATAAACACCTTTTGTTTTTCAATTTCAACTTTTGCTAATTCAGATATTAATTTTACAAAATATTAAATTGAGTATTATATATTAAAAATTACGTGTTGTAGAGGGAGTGTAAACGTTGTTTGTTTCAAGAGGGTGTAGTTTTGTTTTTGTAATTTATGATAATTTGAATATAAGTTGCTCATAATGATCTTTAATTTTATATTAAGAAAACTATGTTAAGTGATTTTAAATTTTTGATATTATTTAGCTAAAATATCTTTAATTTTTATTTGTTGTGATTATCTGTTTTATAATAATTTTTTATATCATATTAAAAATATTCTAAATTTTAAAATTTATCTTGGATTTGTAAAAATTTATTGTAATTCGGGATTTTGAAATATATGAATTTTTTTATTTCTAATTAAATTCGAAATATAACTTTTTTCTTTATCCCATGCATGACCATCCCAACCTTCAAAGCTAAAGCCATGTAAATATACATCATAATTCTGATATGTCGGATTATTCAAAAAATAATTAGCAGCGAGAATACCCGTGCTTAATATATTCTTTGTATCTGCATCGACTTCTTTTTTAAGATCTAAATAAAAGTGATCAGGCATGACAATAACAGTATTTCCCATTGATTTCAAAAAGCTAATATATTGGATGTTGTTAAAATTTTTAGTGAGTTTTTTGAAGAAAATGAATGTTTTTTTCTTATATAGTGGCTTTATTATTTTAATTAAATCATCGCTATAGGGAAAAATGATTGAGAATTTATTATTTATGGTTCTGGTGAATTTAATAAATTTACTATCAGGCCTTATTTTTTTTTGTACGACATCTACAGTATTTGCTAGGAATATTAAGTCAGTTCTATATCCAGTAGGTGCTAATGTTGAAGCTAGTGGTAAATTAAATCTAACAATGATGTCATTAGTTGAGATGTGTTGATTAATATCAAAAGTATGTTTAGAGTTCGCGATAAGAATTATTTTTTGATTTTCTTTCATGTAATTAATCCTAATTGCTTATGTTTATTTTAAAGTAGCTTAAATAAAGTTTTGCAATATTTTTAGGTAAAAAACGTGAATCAAATTCAACGTGAAATTCACTTGGGTTTTGCATGACTTGGTTCATTTTTTCTGCTAAGGCATCGATGTCATCGACGGCAACTAGGTTTTTAGCTGCTAATACTTCATTTGGACCAGAAGGGCAATCAGTACTAATCACGGAAGTTCCTAAGGCCAATGCTTCTGGTACAACACGAACAAAACCTTCATAACGTGATGATAAAACAAGTGCTTTTGCATTTTGAATAAATGGATAAGGATTTTTATTAAAACCTAAAAAATGAACTTTGTTATTCAGTTTCAATGTATCTACAAGTTGCTTAGTCTCAGCTTCCAATTCACCTTTACCCAGTAAATATAAAGGTAATTGCTGAGAGGATTTTGCATAAGCCTTTAATAAAACATCATGCGCTTTGGCATAGCAAAATGCACCTACATGCAATAAATAATCACCTAAATCTGGTTGAAATTCATTGGCCTGAGTTTGCATATATTCTTGATCAAATGCATTGTAAATCGTAGCCACTTCGGGTAAATCTCCCAAAGTATTTTTAAGATCATCTTCTACACCTTTACTCACACAAATGCATGGGTGTTTTTTATAAACTTCGCGGTAGCGTTTTAAAACTTTTTCAGGATTTTTCTTTAATGCATTTTCATTTTCTTTTGAGAATGTATTGCGAATAACATACGCAATATTATTCAGTTTACTATATGAAAGAATGCGATTACTTTGGATCAAGTTAGACAAAATTAAATCAGGTTGTCCAATATGCTTGGAGACATACTGATCAAATAGTTTGGCAGTATATTTATAACGTAGGGATGAAGTGATAAAAAGTTTACGATACCATTGATTAATATCAATAAGATGATAAGTGAAATGAGGATTTAAATCATAATCTTGACTAGAGTGGAAACACAGAATATGCACTTCACAACCGATCTCATAAAAACCTTGTGCCAACGTTAAGACAGATCTTTCACCACCTCTCCCTGACAATGATCTAATCGCGAGTAAAATCTTGGGTTTTTGAGTCATATTGATGATGTTGCTTATTGATGTGATTGTTTCGATGATGATAAGTCATTCACTCGTATAGATAATCAAATTAGCATTTGTGAAATCTAATTTCAAATTATTTATATAGATTCTTCCTACCTTCCAATTTCCGAAATCGTTTGTATGCCCATAGGTATTGCTCTGGGGCAACATCAATCATGCGTTCCATTTCTTTATTTAAGGTATCGACAGAAAGTTGCAAATCTCTGGAATTAATATCTGCAGATAACTCGGTAAAATGCAGATCAAAACCGGATAAGTCTTGACGACGTATGCAAGTAAGTCCAACAACGGAACATTGTGTTTTTGCTGCAAGTTTAGACAGTAAGGTCGAAGAAAATGCATTCAATCCAAAAAAAGGAGAATAAATTCCACCAGATGCTTTAGGGATATGATCAGGCAGAATAGCTGAGAAGCCACCTTGTTTTAAATGTTTAAACAAAGCCCGAACGCCTGAATCATCTGTAGGAACAAGTGTTGCATTCAATTGTTGTCGTGATTCCAGCATGAAACGATCTAAATCTTTATTTTTACTTGGTTTATACATAATCACAGGATTGGTATGCTGATTAACCCATGCATTCATCAGCTCCCATGTTCCAAAATGCGGAACAACGCCTAAAGTACCATTTGGATTCTTTAAGGCATTCAAAAAAATCTCAGGGTGATGAACCTCTTTGATTTGTTCCAGTGCAAATTCAGGAGAAGAACCCCAAATTTTGATCGATTCTGCATAAGTCATACTTTGACTTTTTAAACTTGATTTAATTAACTGCTGTTGATGATGATCATCAAGTTTTGGATAAACTGCTTTTATATTCAGTTCAGTCGTACGTTTTGCAGAAGAATTACTGATATATAATAATGTACCAATAGCACTTGCAAGAGTCTGGATGACCCTTAAAGGCAAATGCGAAAATTTTTTAAGTAAGGAATACATAGGTTTATTTAGACTTAATCCCGATCTGCATTACCTTTTAAGACCATGTAAATCAGTGCTGAAATAATACAAAATCCAGCTATAAAACTACTCGTACTGAAATAGACAATACGTTGATAAGTATCCAAATTAAAGAGTTGATGGCTTAAGATATAGCGCATAAATGCCCATTGGACCACTGAAAATACAATGATAATAATTGTATGACGAAGAACAGCAGGACGCATAGCCATCGGTTTTCACCTCAAAAGTTAACTTGAATATTATGCCATTGATGAATGTTTATCTCAATTCATGCATAGAATAAGAAAACCCTGCGTGAAGCAGGGTTTTCTTCAAAAATTTAAACTAAACAATTAAAAATTATTTAGTTTCTTCAGCTTTTGCTTTTTCACGTAAACGAATACCTAAGTCACGCAATTGATTTGGTTCAACTGGTGCAGGTGCTTGAGTCAATGGACATTCAGCAGTTTTGGTTTTAGGGAATGCAATCACATCACGGATTGAAGATGAACCTGTCATCAACATCACTAAACGGTCAAGACCGAATGCTAAACCACCATGTGGAGGCGCACCGAATTTCAATGCATTTAACAAGAAGCTGAATTTTTCTTCTGCTTCTTCTTCATTGATTCCTAAAGCTTCAAAAATTGCTTTTTGCATTTCTAGGTTGAAGATACGTAAAGAACCACCACCGATTTCAGTACCGTTCAATACCATGTCATAAGCAACTGAAAGTGCAGCACCTGGGTTGTTCTTCACTTCTTCAACACTCGATTTTGGTAGTGTGAATGGGTGGTGAACAGATGTCCATTTACCATCATCAGTTTCTTCAAACATTGGGAAGTCAACAACCCAAAGTGGAGCCCACTCACAAGTTGCCATCTTCATGTCATGGCCAACTTTGATACGTAGCGCACCCATTGCATCATTTACAATTTTAGCTTTATCTGCACCAAAGAACACGATATCGCCATTCTCAGCACCAACACGTTTTAATAAATCAAGCACGATTGGCTCGATGAATTTAACGATAGGAGATTGAAGACCTTCAATACCTTTTTCAAGTTCGTTTACTTTAAT
>RRZU011693085.1_pt1 | contig 13265 bp, 9 predicted proteins | sample 2165561 | NCBI WGS metagenome assembly RRZU01 (sample SAMN10456909, study PRJNA506462) | wastewater metagenome | isolation source: wastewater sludge | place: USA: Moscow, Idaho
AAGTAGGCACTGTGTTCAAAGGCACCGGGATCGACATAAAACTGGAAGATGTACTTAAACTGGAATCCAATTTATAAATAATCGTAGAGCACACGCAAGGAAGTGCTGATTAACTCAAAGGCCTCTATTTGGCTTAGAATTGATCAGCATTTCCTTTATCCTTTGTAAAAAGAACAAATCGCGAACGCAATGGATTTCCTGCCAATTTTTTTAAATATCAAAGATAAAGCCTGCCTGGTCGTAGGTGGCGGCGAAGTCGCTACGCGCAAAGTTATGCTGTTACTCCAAGCCGGCGCGCAAGTATCAGTAGTTGCGCCCGAGCTGGATAGCGCTTTAAATAAGTACGTTGCTAGCAACAAGATCAGGCATAACGCCGAACGTTTTCAGTCCGGACATCTACATAATATTGTGCTCGTTATTGCTGCGACGAATGATCGAACCATAAACCAGCAAGTTTCAGAAGCAGCACGACAACGGGAAATTCCGGTTAATGTCGTGGATAGTCCTGAATTATGCACCTTTATTATGCCATCCATCGTCGATCGCTCACCACTTATAATCGCTGTATCCAGTGGCGGACGATCCCCGGTACTGACGAGACTACTACGTGCTCAACTGGAAACCATAATACCCGTTGCCTATGCACGCATTGCAACCATTGCGGGAAAATTTCGTCAGCACGTCAAGCAACATTTCACACGCTCGGAAAAACGGCGTGTTTTCTGGGAAAAAATCTTGCAAGGTCCATTCACTGAAATGGTGTTGGCTGGAAAAGACAAAACCGCACAAGATTATTTACTGCAATGCCTGCAACAGGCAAAAGACGAGCCGCTGCAAGGGGAGGTTTATTTGGTCGGTGCCGGACCAGGAAATCCTGATTTACTCACTTTCCGTGCCATGCGGCTGATGCAGCAAGCCGATGTTGTTGTTTATGACCGTCTGGTCTCGGCTGCAATTCTTGACATGGTGCGCCGCGACGCCACGCGCATTTATGCCGGCAAAGAGCGTAACTGCCATACGCTGAAACAAGAATCAATCAATCAACTGCTGGTTCGGTTGGCGAAAGAAGGTAAACGCGTATTGCGACTTAAAGGGGGTGATCCTTTTATTTTTGGCCGCGGTGGTGAAGAAATTGAAACTTTGGCTGCGCATCATATTCCCTTTCAGGTTGTGCCAGGCATTACGGCTGCATCGGGGGTTGCAGCATACTCCGGGATTCCCTTAACACACCGAGATTACGCGCAATCATGTATTTTTGTCACCGGTCATCTAAAAAATAATACAATTGATCTTGATTGGCAACACCTCGCACGCCCTAACCAAACCATTGTGATCTATATGGGATTGCTGGGACTACCCGTGTTATGCCAGCAACTGATCGTACACGGCTTGCCCAGCTCTACACCTACGGCAATCATTCAGCAAGGCACGACACAAAAACAAAAAATTGTGACTGGAACTCTACAAACACTACCTAATTTGGCCGCAGCTGCAAACTTGACTCCTCCTACACTGATCATTGTAGGAGAGGTTGTCAAACTACACAAAAAGCTCGCATGGTTTGAACCGGAATCTTAAAATTCTTAGGCAAATTTAATGGCCATAAAATCGATTTCTTGAATGGAAAAGAATGAAACTGATTTATAAGTGTATTACTCAGACCCTTTAAATCGCATTGACAAGTCAATCGCTTGAATATTTTTGGTTAAGCCGCCGATTGAGATACGGTCAATACCGGTTTCAGCCACCTGGCGCACATTGTCTAGTGTTATGTTGCCGGATGCCTCCAATATTACCTGCCGTCCAGATATCTGATGAGCCAATATGACCGCCTCAGATAACTGACTCAACGTAAAGTTATCTAACAACACCATGACAGCTCCAGCCGCTAGGGCTTCTTGTAATTCCAACAACGATTCCACTTCAATTTGCAGTATAGTTCCAGGAGGCGCAATTTCCTGTGCTTTGTTTAGTGCGGATTGGATACTACCTGCTGCAATGATATGATTCTCCTTGATCAGAATCCCATCATATAAACCCATGCGATGATTGAGGCCACCGCCGCATGTTACAGCATATTTTTGTGCTAGGCGTAATCCAGGAAGTGTTTTACGCGTATCCACAATGACTGCCTTGGTGCCCACAAGGGCGTCAACAAATCGTTTTGTTTGTGTCGCCACAGCGGATAACATTTGCAGAAAATTCAGCGCGGAGCGTTCTGCAGTTAACAAATCACGAGAATCTCCTTGGATCTCACAAAGCTTTTTCCCTGATTGAACAAGATCCCCATCATTGGCAAACCAGGTGATAATCGTTCTCGGAGCTAATACCAGAAAGCATGCTTCAAACCATTGCGCACCACACAATACCGCATCTTCTCTACTGATCACCACGGCACTCAATTTGCTTTCGCTCGGAATCAGTGATGCGGTCAAGTCGCCAGAACCAATATCTTCTTGCAGCGCACGTGCAACATTGTCGTAAATTTCATCGTGTAAATCTTTCAATTGTTTTACCTTAACTCTCAACTCAGCAAAGAAAAAGGAGCAATATTTCTCATTTTACGATGCCTAAGCTGTTCACTTACTGCAGTTGAACAGATAGTATATAGATTACCCAGCATAATTAGGAAACAGTATGTCCGGCGCAATTGATTTAATCATCTATAGTATAGCCACAATGCTAGGTATTGCCGCCATCGGCATGATCGTATTTTGGTTCATCGAAGATGTCACCCAAAAAAAACATTCTGTACTACGCAATTATCCCGTTATTGGTCGATTGCGATATATTTTCGAGCGCCAGGGTAAATACTTCCGGCAATATTTCTTTGCTAATGATCGCGATGAGCTGCCATTTAATCGTGCCACACGTGGCTGGATTTACAAAAATGCCAAAAACAAAGGCAGCCTGGTCGGCTTCGGCTCCACCAATGATTTGCGCCAACCCGGCTCGATTATATTTGTCAATGCAACTTTTCCAATTCAGGAAGAAGATCAATTACCCACGCCTTCGCTACACATCGGCGCGGGCTTCTGCACGCATCCGTTCGAAGCCAAATCTATCATTAATATCAGTGGCATGAGCTACGGTGCCATTTCCAAACCAGCAGTACGCGCTTTATCACTAGGTGCCACACAGGCTGGTTGCTGGTTGAATACCGGTGAAGGTGGATTATCTCCGTATCACCTCGAAGGTGCCTGTGATTTGATCATGCAAATCGGCACCGCAAAATATGGCATAAGAGACGGGCATGGTAATTTTTCACCGCTACGTGCAAAAGAATTAAGCAAGGTTGTAAAAGCATTTGAAATTAAGCTATCTCAAGGCGCCAAGCCCGGCAAGGGAGGATTGCTGCCTGCCAATAAAGTACATAGTGAGATTGCTGCAATCCGTGGCATCCCCGAAAATGAGAATTCGATCAGTCCGAACCGTCACAAAGATATCAACAACATTGACGAGCTGCTCGATAAGATCCATTTTATCCGGGAACTAACTGGACGACCAGTGGGCATTAAAACAGCAATCGGTGGATGGAATTTCATCAATGAATTATGCGACAGCATTAACCGACGCGGTTTGGAATACGCCCCGGATTTTCTCACGATTGACGGTGGCGAGGGAGGAAGCGGTGCGGCTCCACAAACACTGATGGATCACGTGAGTCTACCAATCTCAGAAGCCTTACCACGCGTAGTAGACGCCTTGTTGCAATCCGGTTTGAGAAATCGTATTTATGTTGTGGCTGCCGGAAAATTGGTAACCTCTGCAGAGGGTGCATGGGCACTCTGCGCTGGAGCAGATTTTGTGAATACAGCACGCGGGTTTATGTTTTCATTGGGTTGCATTCAAGCAATGCGCTGCCATCTCAATACTTGCCCTACCGGCATCACAACACATGATGAGCGTTTACAGAATGGATTGGTGGTGGAAGAAAAATATCTGCGGGTTGCAAATTATGCCAGAAATGTCAATAAAGAAATCAACATGATCGCCCATTCATGCGGCTTGCACCACGCTCGGCAGTTTAAACGAGAGCATGTTCGTATCATTGAGACTGCTGGAAAAAGCGTGGCTCTAAACATTCTTTATCCCTACCCCGAAGTGCCTAAAGAAACAAATTTAGGCTAATTGATCCAATAACTACCCCGTATTTATTAATACTATTTCTCTCCATTTTCTCAAAGTCAGAGACAATTGAGAAAATCCACGATACTGCATCATTCTAAGAATTAAGGGAGAAAAACCCCTTAGATATATATCTCAGCATAGTATGCGATTGCCGATAATACATCCCTAATGTAGGTTCAAATTTTTCATAATTGCATCTGGCACACAAAACATAATGGTTAGTTTTCTCATCAATCAAGATAACAAAAGGATACTCTTAATCAGTAGCTTGATGATCATTATACTTATCCTGCTGACGAGTCTTACTGTATATAACGTGATGCAGCGGCAAATCGAAGCAATGGCTATTTCAGGTCTTGAAGTTGCATTAGAAAATAAGGCCAAACATATTGAAAAGCAAATCACACACTCCATAGCAAATACGAAAGCAATATCAACTCGTATCTTTCTCGCACAAAGCCTGGAGAAGTTTTATTCTGATAGCTCTCAAAGGGAAGGTATTCGAAGGCTTACACAATCAGCAAAAAAAATACTATCCACTCACTTCTCAGGTATCGAGTTCTATGACACTAATGATAATTTGATTTTAGGTGCAGGCAACCTCTCCAAACAGGGGAAACTTGCTGTGAAATTGGATACAGAATCAGATATCAACACAATATTATTCTGGAATCACGGCTTCATTGTGCGAAATTCGATTCAACTTATAAATGAATACAGCGAACCTATTGGCCGTGTCATCACAGAAGAACGTATGCCTGATCTCACTGGGGTCTTTACAGAGGCGGCCCTCATCGGCAATACCGGCGATTTTCTACTTTGCGCGCCTATCAAAAACAATGATCCTGAAATGGATTGCTTTCTACGTACCGCTGACGATGACAAATTTAAACGTATGCAGCGTATTATAAATAATGAGCCACTTCCGGTACATTTTGCATTAGAAGGTCAATCTGGCATTATATTTACCAAGGATTATCGGCAAATCGAAGTTGTCGCTGCATATACTCCCATTGCCTATGGTCTTGGTGCCGTTCTCAAAATAAATAAAGATGAATTAAACAATTACTCGGCAGCCCAACTCAGAACAATCATATTTTATATGACACTAATCTTGTTCTTTGGGATTGCAATAATAAACTGGCTTACTTTTCCGCTAATTCAAAGAATTATTGGTCAAAAAGAGCTGTATCTAAAAGAACGCTTGAACGAGAACATCTGCTTACAGAAAATCAGAAACAATCTGGATCTGAATCAAGGCACGGAAGAAACTTGCAAAAACATTTTAAAATCTTTGTTGCCGGTTTTTGAATTTCAAGAATTGCCTGTTGCCATGATTAAGCTTCAAGAAAAACAATACTTCACTCCTAATTATCAAGAAAACTTACCTCATTGTATAAGTGCAGCCATCGTATCTAGTGGACAACAATGCGGTTTGCTGCAGGTAGCATATACTAGCAGCTCCTCATCACCGCTAACTTATCAGCAAAATCTAATCGACACCATCGCGCATGACTTAGGCCGATGGTATGAACGCAAAGAAGCTGAAAAGCGCATTATTAAAATGGCAACCCATGATGCATTAACGGGGTTACCCAATCGGCATTTGCTTCAGGATCGCATTCAGCAGGCATTGGCTTATGATATGCGCCTACAACGACAAATGGCAGTACTATTTATTGATCTGGATCATTTCAAAACTATCAATGATTCACTTGGTCATGAAATCGGTGATTTACTATTAAAAGCTGTCGCAGATAGACTAAAGTTTTGTATTCGCAACGAAGATACAGTTGCCCGTCAGGGAGGCGATGAATTTATTGTAGTGCTAAATTCTATCGCCGAGTCACTGGATGCCGCTAAAGTGGCTCAGAAAATTCTGGATTCACTGATGCAGTCATTCCATATCCATAACAATGAGTTACATATTAATGGCAGTATAGGCATCGCGGTGTTCCCTGAAGATGGCGTCAATGCGGAAACGCTGCTTAAGAACAGCGATGTTGCCATGTATCATGCCAAGAAAAATGGGCGCAATAATTATCAATTTTTCACCGATGAACTGAATAAGTCGGCATACGAAAGACATATCCTCAGCCTTGATTTACGTTATGCATTAGAACGGAATGAATTGCTTTTATACTATCAACCTGTTATGGATATGCCCAATCATAATTTATATGGCGTTGAAGCACTACTGCGCTGGCGACACCCTGAGCAGAAACTGATTACTCCCGATAAATTTATTAACTTGGCAGAAGAAACAGGATTGATTATTCCAATTGGTGAATGGGTACTAAAGACAGTCTGCATGCAAATAAAAGCCTGGCAGGATCAAGGTTTCTATGTACCCAGAGTTGCCATTAACCTGTCTGCGCGACAATTCCGTGACAAGGATTTAATTAATAATATCTCACGCATACTGAGCGAAACCGGAGTTAAAGCCGAATATATCGCCTTGGAAATAACTGAAAGCATGCTGATCGATAATATCGAAAAGGTAGTGGAAACGCTTAATCGTCTCCATGCAATGGGTCTACACATCTCAATTGATGATTTCGGTACTGGTTACTCGAGCCTCAGTTATCTAAAACAATTCCCCATTCACACACTTAAAATAGATCGCTCATTTGTGCGTGACCTTGTAACCGACAGAAATGACCGCACCATTGTAGCCGCTATAATTGCAATGGCACACAGCCTGGAAATGGAAGTTATCGCGGAAGGCATAGAAATAGAAGAACAATTAAATTTCCTAGTGACACAAAAGTGCAATCACTACCAAGGCTATTACTTCAGCAAACCAGTTACTGTCTCTGAAATTGAGCTCATGCTAATGAACTCAGTAACTCAATCGAACAAGATTCGCGCTATCGGCTCAGCAAAATAACCTGCTCTTGAAAATTCACACCTCTCCCCCACTTAGGCATCAACAACCTATAACGGGAGAATTTTATGCGCTTTGACAAACTAACCACTAAATTCCAACAAGCATTTGCTGATGCACAGAGTATCGCTATTGGCCAGGACAATCCGAACATAGAACCGCAACACCTGCTGCTGGCATTATTGCAACAAGAGGATGGCAGTACGCGCTCTCTACTGCAACGCTCTGGCGTTAATACCGCTCCATTGCTGGAAAGTATCAAGCAAAGCATTTCTCGCTTGCCCAAAGTTGAGAATTCAGGTGGCGAAATCAATATTTCCCGTAGTTTGAATAATCTGCTCAACTTAGCTGATAAAGAAGCACAAAAACGCAACGATCAGTTTATTGCCTCTGAAATGTTTCTTTTAGCGGTCTTGCAGGATAAAGGAGAAATAGGAGCATTGTTAAAACAGTTTGGCGCCAACACCACAGCCTTGGAAAAAGCGATTAATACAGTACGAGGTGGTGAGCAGGTCGGCAGTCCAGACGCCGAAGGTAGCCGTGAAGCATTGAAGAAATATACCTTGGATCTTACCGAACGTGCACGTCAAGGCAAATTGGATCCAGTCATAGGGCGTGATGATGAAATTCGTAGAGCAATCCAAGTATTGCAACGACGAACCAAAAACAACCCCGTTCTGATTGGCGAACCGGGAGTCGGTAAAACTGCAATTGTTGAAGGTTTGGCGCAACGTATCATCAATGGTGAAGTACCTGAAAGCTTGAAAGACAAGCGTGTTCTCAGTCTGGATATGGCTGCGTTACTGGCAGGCGCCAAATACCGCGGTGAGTTTGAAGAGCGCCTCAAATCCGTGCTGAAAGAACTTGCGCAAGACGAAGGTAAAACGATTGTATTCATCGATGAGTTGCATACGATGGTGGGCGCTGGCAAAGCAGAAGGCGCAATGGATGCAGGCAATATGTTGAAGCCGGCCTTAGCGCGCGGAGAATTACATTGCGTTGGCGCAACAACGCTCACTGAGTACCGTAAATACATTGAAAAAGATGCTGCGCTAGAGCGACGCTTCCAAAAGGTCCTCGTAGAAGAACCCACTGTCGAAGCCACCATTGCAATATTGCGCGGCTTACAGGAAAAATACGAAGTACATCACGGTGTAGATATTACTGACCCCGCCATTGTTGCTGCCGCGGAATTATCCAATCGCTATATTACCGACCGTTTCCTACCTGACAAAGCTATTGATCTAATTGACGAAGCTGCGGCGAGAATTCGCATGGAAATTGATTCTAAGCCTGAGGTGTTGGATAAACTGGATCGCCGTTTGATACAGCTTAAAATTGAACGTGAAGCGATTAAAAGAGAAAAAGATGAGGCATCACAAAAACGCCTTCAACTTTTGGAAGAAGAAATTAAACAGAAGGAACGCGAGTATACTGATTTAGCTGAAATCTGGAAAACCGAGAAATTCCAAGTATTAGGTTCGCAGCAAATCAAGGAAACAATGGAAAAACTCAAACTGGAAATAGAAGCCGCAACTCGTAAAGGAGATTGGCAGAAGGTTTCAGAGTTGCAGTATGGCCAACTGCCACAATTGGAAGCACAACTGCAACAATCTGCAGGAAATGAATCAAGCTCTACTCCTACGCCTAAATTGTTACGCACTCAAGTGGGTGCTGAAGAAATTGCAGAGGTTGTGTCTCGCGCCACAGGTATTCCTGTATCAAAAATGATGCAGGGTGAGCGTGAAAAGTTGCTCCTGATGGAACACAAGCTACATGACCGGGTTGTTGGTCAGGATGAAGCTGTACGCTTAGTTTCAGACGCGATCAGGCGTTCCCGCGCCGGACTGGCTGATCCCAACCGTCCTTATGGATCGTTCTTGTTCCTGGGACCAACTGGGGTAGGAAAAACAGAACTATGCAAAGCACTCGCTGGTTTTCTGTTTGATTCCGAGGATCATTTAATCCGAGTCGATATGTCTGAATTCATGGAGAAACATTCGGTCGCCCGACTGATTGGGGCCCCACCGGGCTATGTCGGCTATGAAGAAGGCGGTTACTTAACCGAGCTTGTGCGCAGAAAGCCTTATGCGGTTATTTTGCTGGATGAAGTTGAAAAAGCGCACCCGGATGTATTTAATGTGTTGCTGCAAGTGTTGGACGATGGACGAATGACTGATGGTCAGGGACGCACTGTCGATTTCAAAAATACAGTCATCGTCATGACATCCAATTTGGGATCACAGATGATTCAGGAAATGTCAGGAAATGAGTACTCTGCCATCAAGCAGGCTGTCATGAATGAAGTAAAAATATATTTTCGTCCTGAATTTATTAATCGCATTGATGAGGTGGTAGTGTTTCATGCTTTGGATGAAAAGCATATTCAATCAATTGCCCGGATACAGTTGCATTATCTTGAGGCAAGATTGGCCAAATTGGAAATGCAACTAAAAGTCAGTGAATCAGTACTCACCGCTCTTTCTCAAGCAGGGTTCGATCCGGTATTTGGCGCTCGCCCTTTAAAACGAGCTATCCAAACACAAATTGAGAATCCACTTGCCAAAGAAATTTTAGAAGGTAAATTTGTTGCAAAAGACACAATTCAAGCCGACTACAGCGACGGCATTATCAGCTTTACCAAAATGCATGAGTAATCTTAGAGTATGCCAATGTAGTTGGGCATTACCTCTAATTCGGAACGCATGTAAGTAAAGATAAAATATGCTGGGGCACATAGTGAAACTAATTAAACAATATTAGTTTGAGGTAAAATAAGCCTTTTTATTGGATAGATTGTCATGTTTAAAGGTAGCTTGGTTGCTATCGTCACTCCCATGGATGAAGAGGGTGGACTAGATTTAGATCGTTTCCGCTCTCTTCTGGATTTTCATATAAACCAGGGTACTGATGGCGTTGTGATAGTTGGCACCACAGGTGAATCTCCAACAGTGGATTTTGATGAGCACCATCTGTTAATGCGCACAGCGGTTGATCATATCGCAGGACGCATACCGGTGATAGCAGGAACTGGTGCAAACTCAACACGTGAGGCTATTGATCTGTCCATTTTTGCCAAGAATTCAGGTGTGGATGCGTGCCTCTCGGTTGCTCCTTATTACAACAAACCCACCCAGGAGGGGTTATATCAGCACTTTAAAACAATTGCTGAGGCAGTTGATATTCCGCATATTTTATACAATGTCCCTGGAAGAACCGTAGCCGATATTCATAACGATACCGCACTTCGTCTAGCACCAATTCCTAATATTGTTGGCATTAAAGATGCAACTGGCAATATCGGACGAGGTTGTGATCTATTATTACGCGCACCTCCCGAATTTTTCATTTATAGTGGCGACGATATTAGCGCATTAGCATTATTGCTGTTAGGGGGGCATGGCGTTATTTCAGTTACCGCAAATGTGGCTCCCAGAATGATGCATGAGATGTGCATTGCTGCGCTTTCGGGAGAGATAAATACTGCGAGGTCGTTAAATAATAAGCTTTTGCGCTTGCATACAGACTTATTTGTCGAAGCCAACCCCATTCCTGTGAAATGGGCCGTTACACAAATGGGCTTAATCAATTCTGGAATTCGTTTGCCACTCACACCATTATCTGCTCAGCACCATCAGCTTATACGCGAAGCAATGCAACTGGCGGATATCCACACGACTTGAAGAGGTAAAATGTCAACCATGAAGTGGCGAAAAATGGCCTTACCGTGCCTGATACTGATGTTCTCAATGACAAGCATAGGTTGCAATATGTTTCCTGAAACCAAGAATATTGATTACAAATCGGCCGGCAAAGCACCCGCTCTGGATGTACCCCCTGATTTGGTTCAACCTGACATTGATGAGCGCTATTCGATTCCAGAGCAGAGTTCACCTGGAAGCGCAACATTTTCCAGCTATAGCAACGAGCGGGGTGGACCGCAAAACACCAGTTCATCTTCTTTACTACCATCATCTTTTCAGAATGTGCATATTGAACGCTCAGGAACACAGCGCTGGCTAGTTATTCCCCAATCGCCTGAAACTGTATGGCCGATAATTAAAGAATTTTGGCAAGAACTTGGTTTCCTGATCAAAACAGAAGTTCCCGAGGCTGGAATTATGGAAACAGATTGGGCAGAAAATCGAGCCAAGATTCCACAAGATATTATACGCTCTGTACTTTCCACTGTTCTCGATAGCATTTATTCCACCGCTGAACGCGATAAATTTCGTACCCGCCTTGAGCGAAACCAGGTAGGTAATACGGAAGTATATATCAGTCACCGCGGTATGATCGAAGTATTGCAAAGCGGCCCTCTCAATCGCACCATCTGGCAACCACGCCCGGCCGACCCCGATCTGGAAGCTGAAATGCTCTCGCGTTTAATGATGCGCTTCGGCGTTGAGGAGCAAAAGGCCAAACTGGAATTAGCCACTAGCAAAAATAATGCTTCTGTTGAACGCGCTTACATCGACCAAGAAGGAACAACGCTGGTTATCAATGAAGCATTTGACCGATCCTGGCGACGTGTTGGCTTGGCACTTGATCGAATTGGCTTTACCGTTGAAGATCGCAATCGTGAAGAAGGTATTTATTTTGTGCGTTATGTCGATCCCGATGTTGACAGCAAGAAGAAAGGCGACGATAAAGGTATTCTATCAAATATAATGTTCTGGCGAAGTGATGACAAGGATGCTGCCAAAGCCGCAAAATTCCGCATACAGGTTCATAACACTGGAACCAACATATGCAAAGTAACTTTCTTAAATGATGACGGGACAACTGTTAACTCTGCCACATCCAACCGCATCCTAAAACTATTACATGAGCAGCTAAAATAAAGTGGAGGATTACCCCTCTTCTTACCAGAATCTAGCATTAAATAGTTACACCAAATGGTGTAACGAAAATTACATTGAAAATCAGGAAAATCTACTACACTCCGCATTAAAAATCTCAACGCAATTTTATTCGTTCCTTCAGAGAACGCTTTAACCAATATCACCGCTTCCAGTTTTTCTTCATCCATGTCCGATCTCCATACTTTGCATGCCGGACAATTCGCATTATGTAAACCTCTCAGCCTTATTTCATATCGCAAGAGACACTTGATAGCGGCTCTCATAACGTAATTTTTTTCTGAAACCTGTGGAAAAAAGCAAAATTAGCTGCTATCTTACGAACATAAGAATAAATCCCCCTATAATTTATAGTTAAAAAGAAAGGGAGTGTTTCATGACAAAAGTAATCTCAATTCCAAACATTAGAAATCAGGATCGTCGCCAAGTTATCCCATTCTTTTGCGCTTATCACTTGGGAGTTAAAACCGGCAGGAGGTTAGGCGAGCGCAGAGTTCCTGAAAAAGGAAAACCAGAGTATGTAGATCGCTATTCCGGGCATCTGATGCTTTGTACGGTTGCTATTTTACTATTGGGTGTGCTGGATGCTTTTTTTACACTCAACATTTTAGCTAGAGGTGGAGAAGAACTGAATTGGGTTATGGCACAACTGATTGAAGATAGCACACAAAAATTTATCAGTTTTAAGCTAGCACTCACATCAATGGCATTGATATTGCTAGTTATTCATCATAATGTGCGACTGACTGGAAAAATACGCGTGTGGCATATCAAGTATTTGATTCTTTCCGGTTACACAGTATTAATTGGTTATGAATTGTATTTATTGAAGCTTGCTGAGTTTTATTGAATTCATCATTGCTATCAGAATTGTCATTGAAAAATTAATTTCGTTGCGATGTGAAATAACTGGCTACTTTCCTCAAATCATCAATTGCTAATGTACCGGCAGTTTGCTGCAGCCGAAGATATGCCAACAAGTAGTTATATCTTGCCTGAGCAAGATCACGTCGAGCTGTGTGTAATTGCTGCTGAGCGTCCAAAAGATTCAAATTAATACGAATACCACCACGAATACTTTTTTGTGTTGCTTCCACAAGTAGCTCCGCTGATTTCACTGCCATTTCCAAAGATTCAATCCTTTTCACACTACTCTGTAACAGATTGTATTGCTTACGTAACTCGATCAACACCTGATCGGTGGCTGCATCTAACTCGGCCTCAGCGCGAGCGTGATTTGCAACTGCTTGTGTGGTGAGCGCATTTACACGCCCTCCTGAATAGATAGGCATATTAACTTCAATTCCAATCGTTCCAAATTCTGCATCCAAACCTTGCGTAACAAAAGAACCTCTCTTATTCTTTTGCAGACTGGCAACTAAATC
>RRZU010958990.1_pt1 | contig 13264 bp, 10 predicted proteins | sample 2165561 | NCBI WGS metagenome assembly RRZU01 (sample SAMN10456909, study PRJNA506462) | wastewater metagenome | isolation source: wastewater sludge | place: USA: Moscow, Idaho
AGGTTGACATAACTCCATCTATATCATAGTCGCCGATAATACGGATCGGCTTTTGCTCTTCTATTTTAACTTTTAAAATATCTGTCAAACGATCTGCATCTTTCAATAAATGTGGATCGTATAAATCCTTTAAACTTCCATAGAGATATCTTTCAAATGCCGCCTCCCCGATCACCTCACGGTTTCGGATAAGACGCGCTGTGACAGGGCTAATCCCGAACTCTTTTCCAAGCTTTTCAAAATCAGCCCCCTTGTTGATTACAAACCATTTTTCCATGTAACACCTGCTGCCTGTTTTTTCTTATGAATTTATCTTTTAATAATGCACTTCCATCAGCATCAGTCCACATGCCGGTGCTGTATAGCCTGCGTTCTCCCGGTTTTTGCTCTCTAAGATCTGCGGCAGCTCCTCCGGCGCTCTCCTGCCATCCCCGACCTCGATCAGCGTACCCGTCAGGATCCGCACCATATTTTGCAAAAATCCATTCCCCCGGTAATCGATCCAGAGATCATTCCCTTTCTTCGTAAAATTGATCTCATAAATTGTGCGGACTGCCGTTTTTTTCATTTTCTTATTTCCGCAAAATGAAGTAAAATCATGTGTTCCGATCAGATAGGAAGCAGCTTCTTTCATGCGTTCCACATCGAGTGTTTTCTCATACTGGTACTCATATTTCCGCTCGAAAACATCCGAGATCTCTCCCATATGGATGTGATAGCGGTAGGTCTTTTTCTTTGCGGCGTAACGGCTGTGAAAACGCTCGTCCACCTGTTCAACCGCAATAACGGCAATGTCATCCGGCAGATAATGATTCAGATAGGACAGGATCTTTCCCTCCGTAAAATGCTCCTCAATATGAAAATTTGCCACCTGGCCTTTGGCATGCACACCCGCATCCGTTCTCCCCGACCCAATGACTTCCACCGCGTGTCCTGCCATCTGTCCCAGCACTGCTTCTATTTTTCCCTGAATGGTCAGACCGGTGCTGTTCTGCCCCTGCCAGCCCTTGTATCTTGTCCCATCATACTGGATTGTGATTTTATAGTTGTTCATACTTTTTATCCCTGCTTTACTGCAATCTAAACTAACTTTTAGTTTAACACATTTTCTACTCAAATCCTAGTCTGCGATCTGTTCCTGAAACGTTTTTGTGCCGGGGAACTGAAAAATACCAATCCCCCGGCACATTTACTCCACATTTTATACCAGTTCTGCAATCCTTGTCACCGCAACATAGATCTCCGATATTTTATACCAGGTACGGTAATCTACCACTCCCGTCACAGGCAAGCCAAAAATAGACTGGAATTTTTCTACTGCTGCCTTCGTTGCCTCTCCGTAAATCCCATCCGGTGTGATCGTCGGGATTGCCGGATAAGCCTGCGAGATTCTCGCTAACTGTTCCTGGATCTGCCGGACCTTATCTCCGGCAGCGCCCACTTCCAGATTATACCGCGGCCAGGATGCCGGGATACCGGAAATCTCCTCCGCTGTATTGATAAACATATTATCACCATAATAATAACGGAGAATTTCTATCGTTTCGTAGTTCTGATCCCCAAGATATTTGCTTCCCCACTGGCTCAGCCAGTTGCTGCACGTCACGCGCTGTCCGTCACAATACTGCGTCAGGATTGGCTGTCTCACATTCGGTCTGGAAAGATAATTCTGGAACATTTCCTCTACCACATCCGAGATACTCTGGAAAATATTTCTTCCATATACAAATTTCTGGTCATAAGCAGTGGATGTTGTGATGGTGAAGTTATAGCCTTTGTTCCGGTACCATTCCGTGTAAACCCTGTTTAACGTAAAGGACATGATCGCAAGGATATTGGCACGCAGCGTGCTGTCCGGCCACGTGCTGTATATCTCGCTGGATGCCACATTTTTGATGTAATCCCGGTAACGGACATAATAATTTGCCGCATTGGGATCCGATGGCGGTCCGTCATGAACAACGACAAATTCCGGGATCACCACTTTACTCAGCACGATCTCCCCTGAGTCGGAGACAGGCTTGATCTCGGACTCTGCTATTTTTGCCGGGAAATTGCCAAACAACGTATTGACCGGAATCACAATGGAATCTATTTGATTTTCTTCCTCATTTTCTTCCGCCATTCGCACCTGTTGCAATGCGAGCTGCTCTGAAAAAACCTGAACGCCCGAAATACTGACGGGACGATATCCCGGTGCGGTAACTTTGACTGTATATTGGGCAAATGGTTGATTTTCGGAGGGTTCCATCGAGTATTCAAGCGGAGGCGCATCAAGCGTAAGTTTTTCCGACATTCCCGAATCATCCGCGCTTACCTCCTCCACCGTGGAATCCGGATCTCCAGAATAGGAAATGGTGATTCTTGCTCCCTCAATCGGTCTTCTGGTCCGGTTTGTAAGTACTTCTACTTTGAGGCTTCCTTTATCTACAGCCTCTGTCTGGGCATATTTGATATCTGGCATGAACAACCTCTTCATACATTTCCTTATATTATATGCTCAGACATGCAATCCTGTTCTGCTTCCTGTGCAAAACATTCGATTTCCCAACTTCTCAATTTTTATTTCCGTTCTTTATCCAAATCCCCCAAAACTTAATTCTTACTCTACCGTAACTACCTTCGCCAGATTTCTTGGCTTATCAACATCAAATCCCTTATCGGATGACACGTAATATGCTAAAAGCTGTAATGCAACCGATGCAGGTAAAACCATAAATTCATCCTGCATATCCGGAAGCTTGATCACCTGATATTCGGTATCAAGATCACCGGAAAGTGCCTCTTTGATAAATAATACAATATCTGCACCTCTGGATTTTACTTCCTTAATATTGGAAAGTTCTTTTGACATGAGTTTTTCCTGTGTTACCGTTGCAACAACCGGTGTGTTAGTCGTGATCAGTGCAATTGGTCCGTGTTTTAATTCGCCGGAGGCATAAGCCTCAGAGTGAATATAAGAAACCTCTTTCAGTTTCAATGATCCTTCCAGTAAAATAGAGTAATCCAGTCCACGTCCGATCATAAACAGATCCTTTGCTTCCAGAATCTTCTTTGCGATCACATGGATGTCACGTCTTTTCTCCAATACTTTCTGCATCACTTCCGGAACACGCTCTAATTCTGCGATAAAGCTCTTTGTCTGCTCCTCTGTGTAGACACCTCGCAATAATGCCATTTTTGCAACCACAAGATAAAATACGGAAAGCTGTGTTGTGTAAGCTTTTGTACTTGCCACTGCAATTTCAGGTCCTGCTGCGGTGTATAACACATAATCACTTTCTCTTGCAATGGAAGAACCTTTTACGTTGATAACGGATAAACATTTTGCGCCCTGTCTCTTCGCATATTTTAATGCTTCCAAGGTATCAATTGTCTCACCGGACTGTGATACTGCGATCACCAATGTTTTCTCATCAATGACCGGATCGGAATACATAAACTCTGATGCAAGTTCTACGTCCATCTGCACATGAACGATAGATTTTACCAGAGCCTGTGCCACAAGTCCCGCATGCATGGCTGTTCCGCATGCTACCACACAAATTCTGTCACAGTCTGTAAAAAGAGAATCCGGCACACCATCCGAAGTAAAATCAGGCAGACCGTTCACGATACGGTCTTTGATCGTATTCCTGATTGCTTCCGGCTGCTCCATAATCTCTTTTTCCATATAAAATGGATAACCATTCTTTCCCGCGCTGTTCAACTCCCAGTCAACGGACAAAAATTCTGGTTCTACCACATTGTCATTTAAATCCGTAAGTACCACATGATCTTTGTGCAACTCTAAAATGTGATATTCCGGTACAACAAAGTATTCATTTGTAAAACGGCAGAGTGCAGTCAGATCTGATGCAAGCATTGCTCCCTCTTTGCATATGGTTGCAACGATCGGGCTGACATTCCGGATCGAGTAGATCACATCCGGCTGATCTTCAAACAGGATCACAAGCGCAAAGGTACCCTTTAATTTGCTCACTGTTTTTTTGATCGCTTCCTTTGGATCTCCCTTGTAATAATGATTTAATAATGCAGCCGCAACTTCACTATCTGTTTCAGAATGAAGGATTTCCTGCAAATCGTAATCAGCGATCAGCTCACGATAGTTTTCGATGATCCCGTTATGAACCAGAGTCACTTTTCCCTGCTGATGCGGATGTGCATTCTGGTCTGTAACTCCACCGTGAGTTGCCCATCTTGTATGTCCGATACCGCAGGCAGACAAAATCTTCTTCGAATCACAAATTGCTCTTAAATCACTTACTCTTCCGGCACATTTATAAACATTTGTCACATGGGAAGTTTCGTCTTTCACTGCAATACCCGCACTGTCATATCCACGATACTCTAATAATTCCAACGCATCTAATAAAACATCTTTTACGTTTTCACTGCCTGTATAACCTATAATTCCACACATATTAAATTTCCTCTTCTTTTCTATTTAAAATTTAAATCATATTCAAATCTAATTGTCCCATTATACCGTATTTGTTTTGCAGTCACCTGCATATTTGCCGGCATATCTCGCACTGGGAAGTACGAAAGGGCGTCCGCCGAATTTTCGATAACCCTTTTCCTCGTTAACCTGTGTATGGTCGTCCTCACAGGTACATGGCGCTAGAAGAGAAACCTAAATGTCTGCAATCAGTCACAGACAGGATCGCATATCTGAAAATATAAACCTTATTCGATTATCAATGTGCTATATATATTGTAAATGCCTTCATAAATGCTGCTACATCTATGAAGGCATCTATAACATGATTACTATACTATGATATGTAAAAAATGTCCAGAAGTTATTTTACTTCCACTGTCCAGCCATATTTATCCGGGATTCTTCCCCACTGGATACCGGTTAAGGTATCATATAATTTCTGTGTCAGTTCACCGATCTCAAAGTTGTTGACTGTCACAACATCATCTTTGTAACGAAGTTCTCCAACTGGTGAGATAACGGCTGCTGTACCTGTACCAAATACCTCTTCCAATGTACCGTCATGTCCGGCTTTCATCAGATCATCTACGGAAAGTCTTGTCTCATTTACTTTGTAACCCCAGTCACGAAGCAGATGGATCATGGAATCTCTTGTAACACCCGGAAGAACGGTTCCTTCGATCGGTGCTGTGTAGATTTCACCGGCAATCTTGAACATGATGTTCATGGTTCCAACTTCCTCTACATATTTACGATGCTCACCATCTAACCAGAGAACCTGTGCATAACCAAGTTTTTCTGCTTTCACCTGTCCTAAAATAGAACCTGCGTAGTTACCACCACATTTTGTAAAGCCTGTACCACCTTTTACAGCACGGACAAGTTCATCCTCAACCAGAATCTTAACCGGATTAAGACCTGCTGCATAGTAAGCACCTACCGGACAGCAGATAATCATAAACTTGTATGCGTTTGCCATATGTACGCCGAGTGCTGCTTCTGTTGCAAACATAAATGGTCTGATATAAAGGGAAGTGTTTGGTTCAGATGGAACCCAGTCAGCTTCTACTTTTACAAGTGCTTCCACTGCTTCGACAAACATATCAACTGGGAATTCCGGCATGCAAAGTCTTGCGTTGGAATTGATCATTCTCTTTGCGTTCATCTCTGGACGGAACAGCTGGATTTTTCCTTCTGCTGTACGGTATGCTTTCATACCTTCAAATGTTTCCTGTGCATAGTGAAGTGTCACACATGCCGGATCCATTGTGATAGGTCCTTCCGGAACGATTCTTGCATCTTTCCATCCGTCTTCTTTTGTCCAATCCATGACAAACATGTAATCTGTCATATACTTACCAAAACCAAGATTCTTCTGGTCTGGTTTCTCCTTTAATACCGGTCTTTTTTCAAATCTGATATCCATAATATCCTCCTTGTTTGCGAAGCAAATGCGACTGTCCTTACAGGAGCAGAGGATTTGGCCTCCTTTTCCCATTACACTTTTGGGAAATTAACTTTGACAACCATTATGATACTTTCTTTTTTTCATGTCAAGATTATTCCGAAGCCTTATGTTATGTATAACTATTAGTTATTATCTGTTTTATTTTCTATAACCTGATTTTATTTTCTTTTTCAAGTGACTTTTCCACTCTCCTGTAATATAATAAAACTACCTACAAAAATTATGAGAGGTGATCCCTATGCATACATTTCAGCCAATTCCAGTTGATATGCTGGACATGAATCCATTTACGAAAATCGGCAAAGAATGGGCACTGCTCACAGCCGGAAATAAACAGGAATCCAATACAATGACCATTAGCTGGGGCGGTGTTGGTGTTTTATGGGGCAAAAATGTTGTCTATGTTTTTGTCCGTGATTCCAGATATACCAAGGAACTGATCGATGCGGGAGACTTTTTCTCCCTTACATTTGTAAGTGACCAGTACCGCGATGCCTTGAATTACTGTGGCTCCCATTCCGGCCGGAACGAGGATAAGATTGCAAACGCAGGGCTTACCGTGGACTACCGGCATGGAATCCCATACATTGATGAGGGAAATCTTGTTTTGGTCTGTGAAAAAATGTCTGCTACCAGAATCACGGATGATTCCTTCCTCGATTCCGAGATTGCTGACAAATGGTACAAAGACGGCGATATGCACACCATGTACGTTGGACAGATCATTGATGTGCTCGCAAGATGATCATTTCTGCTAAACTCTTATTTTTTTGCAAAACGCTGCATTCCTAAACCACAAAAGCCTCCCGGCAAAAATGATCCGGATTGCCTTTCATCGCAATTCCCACATTTTTATCGGGAGGCTTTTTTACTCATGAAACAGATAACCACTTCTTATTCAACAAAAAAATTTATTTTATTTCAATGGATATTTCTCTGTCAAAGATTTCACGATCGCCTTTGCCTTGTCAGCTGCCGGCTCACCCTCTTTGATCATCATTGCGATCGCCTCTGCGATCTGATCCATATCATCCGTGTTTAATCCGCGGGAAGTTACCGCCGGAGTTCCAAGACGTACACCACTTGTCACAAATGGAGATTTCGGGTCGTTTGGAATGGTATTCTTATTGCAGGTAATGTTGACGGAATCCAGAAGTTTCTCAACTGCTTTTCCGGTAAGATCATAATTGGTCAGATCTACGAGCATGAGGTGATTGTCTGTTCCACCGGATACGATCTTAATTCCACGATCCATCAGTCCCTTGCAGAGTGCCTGTGCGTTGTCAATAATATTCTGCTGGTAAACCTTAAATTCCGGCTGCAATGCCTCTTTGAAGCAGACTGCCTTGGCTGCGATCACATGCATCAGTGGTCCGCCCTGAATACCCGGGAAGATTGCTTTGTTAAAGTTATACTTGTCCGCAACTTCCTGACTGCTCAAAATCATTCCGCCTCTCGGTCCGCGCAATGTCTTGTGTGTCGTGGTCGTCACAACGTGTGCATATGGAATTGGGCTTGGATGAAGTCCTGCTGCCACAAGTCCTGCAATATGCGCCATATCGACCATGAGCACTGCACCACATGCGTCTGCGATCTCACGGAATCTCTTGAAATCAATGGTTCTCGCATAAGCGGATGCCCCTGCAATGATCATTTTTGGTTTACATTCCATTGCAAGTTCTTCCACTTTATCATAATCAATGTATCCCTCGTCATTGACACCATATGGTACTACATGAAAATAACTTCCGGAAAAATTGACCGGAGAACCATGTGTCAGATGTCCACCATGGTCTAAGTTCATTCCCATGATCGTATCACCCGGTTTTAAAACTGCAAACTGTACCGCCATATTTGCCTGCGCACCGGAATGTGGCTGCACATTGACATACTCACACCCAAATAATTCTTTTGCGCGCTCTCTTGCCAGTTCTTCCACAACGTCCACGCACTCGCAGCCACCGTAATATCTCTTTCCCGGATAACCTTCCGCATATTTATTCGTCAGGACACTTCCCATTGCTGACATAACCGCCGGGCTTACCCAGTTTTCGGATGCGATCAGCTCAATATGACTGTTCTGTCTGTCAAGTTCATCGGTAATTGCCTGTGCAACTTCCATATCCACTGCCTGAATATCTTCTAATGTGTACATAAACTCCTCCTTGTCTTCCGCCAGATTTTAAAGTTCATTATAAAGGACTTTCTGTAAATATTCAATTATAAATTTATTTAAAAAATGTATACGCTGTCGCAAACCATGCCTTTATCACATCCCAAACCCATGCGTTTTCCAGATCAATACCGCAATGCATATCTGCAAGATCAGGATCGCCGGCATTCCCACCACAAAATACCAGTGCTTTGTCTTATGATGAAACAGATACATGCCGGCCCACGTTCCGACACTGCCGCCTAAAATACTCACAAGGAAAAGTGTTTTCTCCGGTATCCGCCATGCATGATGTCTCGCCTTGCTTTTGTCCATTGCCATCACTGCAAGTCCAATGAGATTCATAACGATCAGATAGATCAAAAGTCCTTTTTGCATTCTCCTGTCTCCCTTCGTTTTTTCTGTAAATGTGAAATGCAAAAACGGCCGCCGGAAGGCAGCCGTTTTCCTATTTCACAACTATTTTGTTGCTTTATTTTTTCCTAAATGTACTTTCATGACATACCATAACTCTGTTGCGATGCAGATAGAAGAATAAGCACCACATACAAGACCTGCCATAAGTGGAAGTGAGAAATCACGGATACTTGCCACACCTAAAATGTAAAGCATTACGACCATAATAAAAGTTGTAATAGAAGTATTGATACTTCTGGACAATGTCTGTGTCAGACTCTTATTTGCAACTTCACGCAATTCCTCCGCAGTCTGTTTTCCGGTCTTTAATGCAAGATTCTCACGGATACGGTCAAAGATAACGATCGTATCATTGATAGAGTAACCTACGATGGTAAGAACACATGCAATAAAGGTACTTCCTACAGAAATACGCACAAGTGCATATACTGTGATCACAACAAGAACGTCATGAACCAATGCAAGGATCGCACTTGCTGCAAATCTGATATCTTTAAAACGGAACCAGATGTAAAGTAACATAAAGATACAGGACACGATAACCGCTTTCAATGCATCGGAACGCATCTCACCACTGATGGTAGAACTGATACTCTGGGAAGTGATGGTGGATGCATCCACATCACAATTTTCTGCCAGTGTATCTTCCAATTCCTGACGCTCATCAAGACTTAAGGTACGTGTCTTAATTGTAACCTGTGTTGTTCCTTCTACTTTTGTTGCCTGCACATCGGAATCCCCGGTTACTTTTTCCACATAAGGAACGATGTCATTCTCGATATCCTCGATGGTCATATCTTTGCCAAAATCAGCCGTTGTGGAAGTTCCACCCATAAAGTCAAGACCATAGTTCAATGCCTTGCCCTCTGTTGCGGAATGTACTCCCATACTGATCAGTCCGGCAGCGATAATGATACCGGAAATTGTAAAGAATACTGCTTTTTTTCCAATAAAATCAATGCTCTTTCTCTCTTTTGCACGACCGTAAAGTTTTTCACTTTTCAGTCCCAATGCATACAGAGAATACAGAATGTATCTGGTCACAACCATCGCTGTAAAAAGGGAAAGGATGATACCGATCATTAACGTATAGGCAAAGCCTTTTACGGTTCCGGAACCTAACGCCATAAGCACAACAGATGCGATCAGGGTTGTAATGTTACCATCTAAGATAGCGGACATCGCTTTCTGGAAACCGATCTTCATAGATGTCTGAACCGATTTTCCGGTTGCGATCTCCTCGCGGATACGTGCAAATACGATAACGTTCGCATCCACCGCCATACCGATACCAAGGATAATACCTGCGATACCCGGAAGCGTCAGTGTGATTTCGAATAAATATAAGGTTGCGATCACTAAAGTTGTATAAATTGCAAGTGCTAAGGATGCTGCAATACCCGGTACTGCGTACATCACGATCATAAATACCATGACGATTGCAAGACCGATCGCACCTGCCTTTAAACTGGAGGCGATCGCCTGGCTTCCCAACTGTGCTCCTACGACAGAGGACTCTAACTCGGAAAGCTGTAAAGAAAGAGAACCGATACGGATCTGCGTTGCAAGTGTCTCAGCCTCTTCGAAGTCTGCCATACCTGTGATCTGTGCCTCACCGCCTGTGATAGCTGTCTGTACACGTGGATAACTGATGGTCTCTCCATCGTATACGATAGGAAGGTTTTTACCAATGTTTTCAGAAGTTACTTCTCCGAAAATCTTTGCACCCTCATCGGTCAGTTTTAAGGCAACCACATACTCTTTGTTGCCATACGTGTCTGTCTGGGTTGCAGCCTGTGCGTCTGCGACCATATCACCGGTCATAAATACCGTTCCATCCGGCATCTGGAACGCCAGGGAACCCGGATTACCAAGATCCTCTAAAATCTGGTTTGCATCCTGCACACCAGGGATCTCAACCGTAATTCTGTCGTCTCCAACCTGATATACGGAAGCTTCTGTACTGTAACTGTCTACACGTTTCTGAAGTTTATAAATGGTATCACTCATATCTTCAGCACTTGGATTCTCGTCCACTACCTGATAAGTAATGGAAACACCACCGGAGAGATCCAGTCCCAGAGGAATTGACATATCTTCGCCGATTCCGGTGGATGAAAGAATAATTGATGCATAATAAGCAAGTCCCACAAACGCTGCAAGGATCACTGCCAATATGACTGCTGCTTTACTCTTTTTCATTGTTTTACCCTTCCTTTATTCTTCGTCTGCCTCGGCAGCCTTAATCATGATTGCGCATTCAATACGCTTTTTCTGAAGTGCACATCCGATGTCGTATGCATTGTGGATATCTCCATGGAAATTGTAGGAGTTTGCTGCACATCCGCCACTGCAATAGAATTTTGCAAAACAGTTACGGCATTTTTCTTTCGCATAAACATTGCAGCACTTAAATTCATCACAGATATCCTGACGTTTGATACCCTCGTCCACATTTCCAAGCAGGAAATCCTCATTTCCAACAAACTGATGACAAGGATAAAGGTCACCCCAAGGTGTCACTGCCAGATACTCTGTTCCTGAACCACAGCCGGAAAGACGTTTTGCCACGCACGGTCCACCCTCCAGATCTATCATAAAATGGAAGAAGTTGAAATCATTTCCATTTTTATGTCTCTTTACCATCTCAGCAGCCAGCTTGTCATATTCCTCATAAAGCTGTGGAAGGTCTTCCTCACGGATCGCATAATCCTCGGTTGGCTGTGCCACTACAGGCTCTACTGAGATCTGTTTGAATCCAAGATCTGCCAGATGCAGCACATCATTGGAGAAATCAAGGTTATTGTGTGTGAAAGTACCTCTCACATAATACTTGTCCTGATTGCGGCTCTCTGCAAATTTCTGGAACTTCGGCACGATCAGGTCATAGCTTCCCGCTCCCTTGCGGAATGGTCTCATATGATCATGGACTTCTTTTCTTCCGTCAATGCTTAAAACCACATTGCCCATTTCTTTGTTGGCAAATTCCATGATCTCATCATTTAATAAAACGCCGTTTGTAGTAAGTGTAAAACGGAAGTTCTTGTTGTGGATCTTCTCCTGCTCTCTTCCGTAGGCTACGAGGTCTTTTACAACCTGCCAGTTCATAAGAGGTTCTCCACCAAAGAAGTCCACCTCTAAGTTTCTTCTGTTACCGGAATTTGCGATCAGGAAATCCAATGCTTTTTTACCGGTCTCAAAGGACATCAATGCCCTTCTTCCATGATACTCGCCCTCTTCTGCAAAGCAGTAACGACAGGCAAGATTGCAGTCATGTGCGATATGTAAACAAAGGGCTTTTACAACGGTCGGGCGCTTTTTGAAATCCATCATATAGTTTTCATAGGTGTCCTTTGTGAAAAGTTCCTCATTTTTGATCAATGTCTGAACTTCGTCAATCGCTTCTTCTACTTCTTCTTTTCCATATTTGCCGGATAATGCAGTTACAATCTCTTCCGCAGATGTATCTGCTGCGTTCTCACGTGCAGCGTACATCTCAATGACATCATATGTCACATCGTCAACTACGTGGATTGCACCGCTGTTTACATCCAGAACAATATCATAGCCGTTGTTCTTATACTGATGAACCACTATAATATTTCCTCACTTTCTATCATCTTTTCCTCATAATATGTGCAATCATTACACATATCTATAACGTACAAATGACCGCACGCTGCGCGAACGGTCGTTTGTGAGTGTCATTATTCACTTTTGAGTTAAAACTTATTTGTTCTCGCAAGTCTGGTTTCCTACTGTGCAGGATGTCTTACAAGCAGACTGGCAGGATGTCTGACATTCGCCGCATCCACCTTTTTTTACTGTGTTCTGTAATTTTCTAGTATTTAATGTTTTAACGTGTTTCATGATTATTTCTCCTTTAAAAATCTTTTTTCGCTGTTTTATAGTATAACACATAGTTTTTCATAAGAAAAGCATTTTTTTAACTGATCATGCCGCCGGCAGTTCCCGCACACGCACAGAGCACCCAGGTTGTGATCATTTTCACCGGTTCAATGCCTGCTCCCCCCTTTATGATCAGTGAGACGGCAAACAAAATTCCAAAATAAACCGTTCCTGCCACAAATCCCCAGAGGAACTTTTTATCCCTGATCTTTTTTCCCATCAGAATGCCTCCAGTCAGCCCCGTTATGATATAAATAACGATCACTGCCACTTTGACAACTGCCTCCGAGAGCTCCAGCCGGTATAAAAGCAATGCCAGAAACAATAACAATAACGCACTTATGATAAACATGATAAAAAGAACCATTGCCAGCACTTTTGCCGGGTTTTCCTTTGCATCTCTCGCCCTTAATCTCAATCCTGTTCCCAATCCGCCACCGCCAGACTTTCACTTCTGTCTATATATATGAAGCAATCCGGCTGCTTATGCGGATTTTTTAAAATGAGCGCTTATGTCCTGCCGTGGCAGATGAAAGTTTTCTTCTTTTTTACAGGTAACGGATGCTGTAAGAAGCCTCAAATGTCTGCTCCGGCTCCACTGCGTTCTCGTATGCCCGTTCCTCTAATGTACCATCAAAATCATCTGCATCACATCTTCCATACCACGGTTCAATGCAGACAAACGGTGCGTCTTTTCCTTCCGGTGACCAGATCGCAAATAAAGGTGCATCAAAATCCATAGTCACATAAGGCTTTCCATCCGGTGTGACCAGTGAAACTTCCCCGGTCTGTTTTCCTTCCACCATATAAGTGCAGCGGTCAAAAAATCCCGGTGTAAAGTATACTTTCTCAT
>RRZU010020542.1_pt1 | contig 13263 bp, 20 predicted proteins | sample 2165561 | NCBI WGS metagenome assembly RRZU01 (sample SAMN10456909, study PRJNA506462) | wastewater metagenome | isolation source: wastewater sludge | place: USA: Moscow, Idaho
ATTTGTTGCAGTAATATATAATATTTTTAAAGAAAAAAGAGTTATAAAAGAGAATCAATAATAAAGATTAATAATTGAAATTTTTTAATTATCATTCTAAAAAATAAGTGTTTAATTTGATTAAATTTAATAAAATAATTCAATAAAACAATATTGGAGTGATGATGTTAATTAAAAAAATAAATAAAGATATTTTTTATAATAAATTAAGTGATAAATCAAAAATTAATGATGTATTGTTGGAATATTATGATTATAAAAATAATCAAAATAAAAAAGAAACAAAATTAAAAGATAAAGAATTAGAATTAGATGATTTTGTTGATGAAAAGAATTTAACATTTAAACAATTAAAAAATATTTTAAATAAACACTCACAAGTATCATCATTACTAGATGTTATAAGTTATAATAAATTACAAAGTATATTTAAAAATAATAAATATACAAAAGAAGAATTAAATGAATTAGTTCAACTTATTAAAGAAAATCCAAAAAAATTAAAAAGAATTAATTTAAATACTAGTCAAATTAATTTTAGTGAAGAAAATTTAAAAGATTTAATAGAAGCAAAAGTTTGGTCACGAATGGACATAATAAGTGTTTTTAAAAATATTGATAATATTATAGAAAATAATGATAAAATGGGTAGTCCTCTTAATACATTTTTAGAAGGATTGTTACATAATTCTGTATATTTTACAATAGATAAAGTTAAAGAAGTGTTTGATAAAGAAGTGTTTATAGAAAAAAATGAAGATGGTGAATATGTTTATAAATCAGTAATAGATAAAATGGATAAAATAGATATTCAAAAATGGTTAACTGGAGTGCCTATAAGTGTAGAGTTAATTGAAAAGTATCCACAAATATTTACAAAAGATATTGTTTTAAAAAGTGATTATAAAAATGAAGAAATAATAAAAAAATTTTTAAGTAAAGAAGAAGGATTATATGTTTCTAAAGGAATTACTTTAAGTAAGTTTTTTTTGAAAAAGAGTATTCAAAGAAATTATAAACACATTTCACCAAATAATGTTTTTATACATTTAGATGGTGATGAAAAAGATATAGAAGAAATATTATTTGTTTTTTTAGAAAGTATAGAAAAAACTTTGAAAAAAAATTATGTTGATAAAACAGAAGAAGAAAAAAGACAAATTTATCTTCCTAATTTAAATAATGCTTTTAAAAATTTATTGATTAAAATTAATGATAGTCGTAAAAAAGATATGGAATTTTATTTAAATTTAAAAACAAAGTATGAAGAAAAATATAAAGTAAATTTAGATTATACATTTTCAGAATATGCATATTTGTTTAATGAAAATACAAAACGTGAATATTTTTCATTATTAGAAGATTTATTAAAAAAACCAAAAGATATAAATGATTATGATGTTGTTGTTCGAAGTATAAAAAATGAATCCGACTCTTATGAACTTACTAATGCATTAAATCATTTGCTAAAATATACAAATATTCCTGAAGATTTTTTAATAACATATATGCCTTATTTTTCAAGTAATTTTAAAAATTCTAAATTGGATACAAAATCATTTGATACGATAATAAGTAATCAAATTCTACCACGCAAAAGTGAAAAATTTGATAGAGAAAATTTTATTATCAATAATTTTGATATTACAACAATTATGTGTTTTTTAAGTGTTTTAGAAACAAAAGAAGAAGCTGAAGATATGAAATTGTTGTTACAAAGAAAAGATGAAATAGTAAAACATCATTTTTCAGAAGAAAGTTATAATAGATTTTTATTTAATAATACAGGTTATTTAATGTCTTTAAGTTATAAAGAAGCAAAAGAATTATTTGAAAAATCAGATTTAGGTAGAACAAAAAATAATTATGAAATGTTAGCTGTATTAAAATTATTAGAAGATGAAATGTTTTTAAAAAGAAAAAATGAATTAAAAGAATTTCAAAAAAATATGTCTAATGATTTTGGTATGTTTTTTTAATTCATAGACATATCAATATTGTTCACTAGTTGTTTTTTTCTTTTTGTTTTTATTGTATTTATAGTTGTTTCTGTTTTAAAATCATTTAAATCTAAATGTATTTTTCCTAATTCACTTTTAAAATTTAAATCATCATCAATAATAAAATCATCATAAATAAAAAGATTTTTAGCAAACTCTAAACATTCATCACTTTTAGAAAATTTATTAAATAATTTATCTTTATTAATTTTTATATTTAATCTTACCAAATCTAATCTATCACTATCCCAACAAATTCTAACAACTTTATCTTTATATAGTTTATTATTAATATCTAATGGTTCGGTATGCCATTTACAAGCATAAATTAATCTTTCAAAATCATCATCATTTAAATCAATGTACTTTCTATATTTAAGAGCTAAATTACGTCCATCATCACCGTGTTCGTAATTATTAGTTTCATCTTTTCTCCCTATATCGTGGAAAAGAGCAAAATATTTAAAAACTTTACTTTTAATATTATAATGAGTAGATAAAAATTTACTTATTTTATAAACTCTATTCCAATGTTTAATATTGTGATAATCACTATCTTTTAATGAAAAATTTTCTTTAAGAGCTTTTAATAAAGTATCATATTCTTTAATATTATTGTTTTCTTTATTATTATAAAATAAATTATCTTTTTCAACTCTTAATAAAGATTCTTTTGTTGGTATCCAATCACCATTTAAACATTCAAAAATATAAGGTGTTTCAATTTCTTTTGTAGATTTATTGTAGTTATAAGACCAAGATGGTAATGTTATAGATAATACTTTTCCATTATCTATATTTCTGTGTTTAGCTTTCATAGTAGCATATTCTTTAGCTTCTAATTTATTAAGAGTTAAAAAACTAATTCCATTGTGTCCAAATAAATTACTATCTTTGATTTTTTTATAAGATTCTTCATCAGTACCGTGATATAATGTTGTTTTTTTATTACCTTTTTGGTTAATTAATGAGTTTTTAATTTGATAATAAATTTCATCATCACTTAGAGAATCAACTTCTTTAATTAAAGATTTGTGTATCCAATATTTTCCATTAAATATTTGTGTTTCAACTTCATCTAAAACCACGCCTTGAGAAGTTATAGTACCTATACCATAAGTTTTAAAACTATTATTCATATAAAAATTCCTAATTATAATTTAAAAATATTATATAAAAAATCATTTTTTTTAATATTTAAAGTTAAATTAACTAGCTTCTACAATTAAAACATTGTTTTCAAAATCAAAATTATTATATAAAGAAACTAAATTGAAAATTTCATATTCTAAATAATTACTATTAGCTACAATTAATTTTTTATCTTTTTTATTTTGATTTAATACTAAGTTTGGGAAATAATTATCAATTTTTTTTCTATCTTCTTCTCTAAAACCAAAACTAATTAATTTATATTCAAAAGTATTAATAATATCTTTTATTCGATAAAAATTCTCCTTATTATCTATTAAACCTTTTTCATTTTTATCATCACTTAATTTTAAAACACTATTTAATTTTTTGATATTATTAGAAAAAGATTTTAATATTTCATTTTGATAATGTTTAATAATTAATAATAAATCTTCTTGTTCTATCATAAATAATTGATGTCCATAATTTTTAGCTAAATTATTTAAATCATCATTTATAAAAATTTTTTTAGAGATAGATTTTTCTAATTCTTCATTAATATAATCTATTTGTAAAATGTTTTTACCTAAATATTTTATAGCTAAATAAATTTCATCATCATTAATATTATCATTTCTTTTCCAATTTACATAATTAATAATATCAAATTCATTTTTTAAATTTTTAATAATATTTAAATCTTCTTTTTTTAAAACTTGTAAATTTGTATTATAAGACATTGTAATCCTTTAATGTTTTTTTTTAAATTATAACATAATTAAATTATATTTTAATATTTATATGTTATAATTTGTGATGTAAAATATTTAGGAGAATTAAAATGAGTGATTTTAATACTATAAAAGAAGAAGAATTAAAAGATATTATATATATAACAACACATAAAAAACCATTAAAAATAGAAAGAACTCATAAGGTTTATAATATGTTATTTGAAAATGGGACTGTTTGTAGTTACACAATAGATGAAATTATTAAATTATTGTTTAAATTAGTTAAAACTAATTGAACTTTCATTAACAACATCTATAAGATTATATTTTTTCTTAGTTTTTTTAAAACTTTCACCGTTTTCAAGTTTTAAATTAACATCTAAAGTAAAAATTAAATAATCATCATATTTTAATGTAACATAATTGTTAATATTTAAAATATCAATGTTTTTACTTTCATTTAAAAATTTAGAATAACCAGGAAATTTAGCAGAATTTTCTAAAAAATCTTCAGGATTAAAAATTTTATCAAAAGTTAAATCTTTTTTTAATGTGTGTTTTTTTAAAACTAAATCTTGATAAATATCGTTTTCATTTGGTGTTTTTTTATTAATTTTAGTCATTAAAATATTTGTATTTTTATTTAATTTATAAGTCATTTATTACCTTTTTATTTTAATTATTTAGTAAAAGTTTCACAAGTTGTTTTTCAGTTTTTAAATCAGGTATCCCATTTAAAAATTCAAAAGAAAAAAATCCATTAAGTGTATTAATAATTAAAATATTTTTAAAAAAATTAAAATTTATAATAACTGGTGTATTCAAAATTGTTTTTTTTGTATTTTTACAAATCAGAGTTGCTGTTCCATTTGAATTAAAAAAGAAACGTTCTGTATCTTTATGTTTTTCATATTTATCTTTAGTTGAAGAAATTAATTTTGCTATAATCATATATTTAACCATCTTATATTAGTTTTTTACTAAATATTATTTTATTAAATTATAATTCTTTTTATAAAAAATTAAAAATTTACAAAAATTGATTTTTATGAAAAAATATTTATAATATTAAAATTAGATTTTTAATAAAAAGGAAAAAAAATTATGTTTTTTAATGAAAATATATCAATGTATGCAATGATGTTTACAATAATGATTTTTTTTATTGGTAGTGTTATTATTAAATCAATTAATGGGTAAAGTAAGTTTATTAATTAAAATATAAATTTACAAAAAAAATACTTTATAATAAAAGTATTAATTCTATAAAGTTGTTTTTAGAATGATTAATTAATATTCCAAGTTGTATAAGGTCTTTCTAATAAATTATTATTAAAATAATTAAAATCATCAGAAACTTCTTTTAAAATCCATTCTGTTTTTTCAAAAACTTCTTCTTCACTTTCTAATTCTATTTCAGCAATAATTAAACCTTTATTTCGTCCATTGAAACAATCAATTTCCCATAAATGTTTACCTTGTTTTAAAATTAACAATAAAGAAATCCATATATTTAAAATAGCTTAATAAAGCTACGTTAAATAGAATTCCTAATGTTAAATATGTTTTACTTTTTTTATTACTTAATATTTTTCCAAAATAGAAATTAAATACCATACTTATAATTAAAATAGGTAAATATTTAATATCAAAATAAGCATAAAAAAATAAAGAAGAACTTAATAAGAAATATTTACTAATATTTATTAAATTTAATCTATTTAATAAAAAATAACCTAAAAAAGTAATAGGTAAAAAAGCAAAAATGAATATATATGAATTAAAAAGCATAGTTTTTTTCTAATAGTTAAAATGGAGAATAAAATATGTTTTGAATGTGATGAATGTTCAAATGAGTTTAAAATAAAACAAGAATATAATAAGATGGAAATAAGTAATGGTAAAATTTTATTAGATGAAGTTGTTGAGTTGTGTCCAAAATGTAAATCAAATAAAATTATATTAATAAATAAAAATTAAGGATTTTTATGAAAAAAATTATACGTTATCACGGTTCTTATAATAGAGATATAAAAGAATTTAATTTAGATTATTTGGAAAAAGGTGAACATCAAGATGGTGTTGGAATCTATTTTACATTAAATAAAAAAGATACTGATTATTACTCTGGAATAAATGGTTGTGTTTACGAAGTTGAATTAAATCCAAAGAAAATGTTAAAACAAACACAAATAATATCTGAAGGTGTTATTATGAATTTAATAAAACATTCACCAAATTATGATGAGTTTATTCACGATTTTATTGATTTAAGTCAAAAAAAATTAACAAAATTTCAAATTTGTAAAACAATATCTTCTTTTTATAAAGATATGAACCCAAAAGAGTTTTTTAGAAGTTTTTCAGGTGATATATATTCTGGTCAGTTGAAAGAATTGCTTAATAATTTTGTAAAATTTAGTGGGTATGATATGATGATGATTGATTTTGGTACTGAAGTTAAAAATGTAGTTGTGTTTAATCCAAAAATTATAGAAATTAAACAACGTACGAATGTAGAAATTCAACAAGAAGAAAAATCAGAAGTAACTCAATCATTAAATATGTGAACTAATTAAATTTAGTTCAAATATTTTTTTGTGTTTTTAAATATAAAGATAATTCATTAAATAGAATATCACACTCTTTTTTCATTTCTTCAATTAAATCATTACCACTAATAGTAAGTCTTCTCTCTTTATCCCAATTTAAATTAAAAGTTATTGATTGTCTAATATTTTTATTTCCAAAAGGTCTTTTTTCATTAATAAGAAAATAGTATAAATTTTCATTATTTAAATCTTTTTTGTTATTATAAAATAAATATTCTTCTTTTAATACATTTAATAATGTATTTAATTCACTACATAAACCTAATCTGTTTTTTAAAGAATTGTTGAAATAATTTTCTAATTCTTCTTGTTTAATTAAATTAAATAAATCAAAAGTTTCTTCGCTTAAAACATCTTCTTTAATAACATTTGCTCTAAGTTTATTAAAGTTTTCTACATTTAATTTTATATGCAAACTTAAAAAATAAAGTAAAGAATATCTTAATTGTTTAATATTGTTATTTAGTGGGTAACAATAATTGTAAAAATGGTTATTTAAATCAATGTTTAATTCAGTAATTAAAAAATTTCTTATTTGTTCATCTTGTTTTATAAGAACATCAAATCCACTATTTAAATCTGAGTCGTCCTTATTTATTATAGTGTTTAAAATAGCAATGGTTTTTCCACTTAATGACATTAATTTAAAATATAACATTAACAAGCCTTTTCTAAAATTTCTTGGTTAATCATTTGGATAACAAAATTTAAATTTTTTCTTTGTTGAAGTAACATTTTTTCTTTTTTTTCTTTTAAATTTTCATTATTATTACTTTCTATTTTTTTAATTTTGTCTTGGATTATGATTACATCACTTTTGTTATAAGTTCTATATAATATTCCAGTTTTATTAAGTTGATGATAACTAAAAAAAGACCCAACTCTCATAATAATTCTCTATTTTTAATATAATTTATTATACATTATATAAACTTAAATATAGTTTAAATTAATATTTTTTAAAAAAATAAACTCCACACTTTCTACACATTAAATTTATATAATAAGTTGAATTTAAAAAAAAGGAAAAATATGAAGAAAATAATTTTATCTATTGTTATAGCTAGTTGTAGTTTAATTGCTGACTCTTTAAATATTATTAATCAAGAAAAAGATGGTTATAATATTAATATAAATAGTAAAGATGTAGTTGTAGGAAGTAATGACGTTGTTATTAATATAAAAAATATAAATGATAGTTCATTAAATAATAATTTAAAAGTAAAATTTAAAATATTTATGCCAGAAATGCCTGGTATGCCTAGTATGGAAGAAGAACAAAATCGCATTTTTGATGGTGAGAACTTTAAAGTTAAAGTTAATTTTTCAATGAGTGGAACTTGGCAATATCAATTAAAATTTAAAAATGAAAAAAATGATGTAATTACTTATAAAAATAGCATTAACGTTAATTAACGTTATCTATTTTTAATGAAGTTTTACTGTTAAATATATAATAGTAAAGTTTTATTATCAAAATCAAAATTATTAAAAATATTAACTAAATTAAAAATATCATATTCATAATAAGAACTGTGAATTAATGTTAAAGGTTCATTATCATTAAAATTAAATGAGTTATATCCTCTTTTTTTAGCAATATCACTTTGTCCAAATTCGTGTATTTTTTTATTATTTTCATAATAAATATCACCTAAAAGTATTTTAATTTGTTCTATATCTGTTAAATTATTATTCATTATTTCTTTAATTTTTTCATTTTGTTTTTCTTTTAATTCAGCTATAAAAATCATATAATTATCTATAATTTTTTTTAAATTTTCTTTTGTAATTGTTTTTAAAAATGTAGTATCTATTTTAAAATCTATTGTGAAATCTTTTACAGAATCTGGTTGTATTTCTATAATTATTTTTGTTAAATCTATATAGTCTTCATCATCATAATTTTCAATATTATCAAATATGTAATTTAAATCTTTTGTTAAACATTCTTTTAAATAAATTCTAGTAGACATTTTAACTCCATTTTTTATATATAAATTATTATATCTAAAAATAAATTAAATTTAAATTAACTATTTAAAAATTATTATTAAATAATTTAATTAATTATTTATTATTTTAAAAAATGTTTTTAACAAAAATTAAGTTATCTTTTATATAATGTATTGTATAATTTTATTAAAAGTAAAAAAAGGATTTACAATGATTGGACAACAGGATACAACTTTAACTAATCAAAATATTAAATATAAGTTATCTGACTTAAAAAAGAGTGTAAATCTATTTCAATAGAAAATAATGAAGTATGTTACGGTGAATATATTTATTCTTTAGAAGATAAAAAACATTATTTGAATTAATTTTTATATAATAAATAACATTTAAATTAAAGGCTATACATTGTTTCATTTTACATTGTTATCTAATTTTATATTTGGTTTTGATAAATATGAAAAAAATTATGATAAAAAGAGATTAAAAAATAAAACATTTGAAAATAAATTCTTTTTATTATATGAAGATGAATTAATAATAGGTTATGAAAAAGCAAAAAAAATATTAGAGAAACACGGAAAAGAAAATGATGAAATAATTTGTTTAGAAACAACAACTAATCTTAAATTATTTAATAATCATCAAAGTAGGGTGGGACAATATATTAAGTCTTCAAAAATAAAAGTTAATAAAGTTTATTTAACTAAATGTATTGATGGGAAAGTTTTATTAGAACAAATAAGAATAGAAGATTTAACTTCAAAATCATATATTATAAACACAAAAGAAAAAAATGTTAAACATTTAAAGCCAAGAAGTATATCTATATTACCTATATCAATAGGTTGTCAAGCTAAATGTTCTTTTTGTTTTTCTAAATATTCAGTATCAACAGATATTGAGAAACAAAAATTAGATTTTGATTTAATTAATAATATTTTAATAAAATCTAAAAATAGTGGTGTTATTAGAGCTGTTATAACTGGTGGTGGAGAACCTACTATGTTAAAAAATAATGATTTAATAAATTTAATAAAGTTAATGTCTAGTCACTTTAAATCATTATTAATGATAACAAATTCATATAAATATACATTAATGTCAAAAGAAGATATATATCTAAAATTGAAAGAATTAAAATCAAATGGTCTTACAAGATTAGGTATTTCAAGACATCATTATGATTTAGAAATAAATACTAAATTAATGAATTTAAAAATAGAAACAGAAAAAATATTAGAAGTTTATAGAGATTGTGAAAATCAAGATGAACTTCCAAAATTAAGATTGATATGTGTTATTCAAAAAGATGGTATATCAACAAAAAAAGATGTAAAAAAATATATAAAATGGGGAGAAAAATATAAAGTAAAAGAGTTTTGTTTTAAAGAATTATATGTTTCTTCAACAAATGAATCTGAATATAGTTCATATGAAAATAATGATTTAGCTTATAATAATCAAATACCATTAAAAACAGTAATAGATTCTTGTAAAGAAAAAAAATTAAAAATAAAAGATGTTTTGCCCTGGGGAGCACCTGTTTATGGAAATGATAAAATAAGTGTAGCTTGTTATACAGAACCTTCAATAGGTTGGGAATTAAATAATAACTTGTGTAGAAGTTGGAATATAATGTCTAATGGTAAGTGTTTAGCATCTTTAGAACATTTAGATAGTGAAATAATAATATAAAAGGGGGTAATATGAATTTTGAAGAATACAAATTTGTAAAAGATAATTTATTAGATGATAATACAAAGGAATATTTAAGATTAGATTGTCTTAATCCATTTAAAGCAATGGATTTTTTATTAAAAAATGTAGAAATAGATGAATCTATTGAAGTAACAAAAGAAATGTTGTTAGATTTATGGAAAAAAGAGAATAAAATAAATTATGATTTTACAATAACAAGGGGTGTTAGAGATAGTTTGAATATTATTTCAAATAACTTTAAAGATAAAAAATTTATTATACCAAGTGATGTTTATCCTAAATATGTTTATATTACAGATAAACTTGAGAATAGGGTGTTTTATAATTTAAACAACTATGGTTTATTAAATATAAATGTAGAAGTAAGTAATAGTTTATTATTATTAGAATGTCCAATAACACCTGAAGGTAGAGTTCTTAATAAAGAAGAAATAAATCATTTATCGAAATTTTTAAAAGAAAAAAGTAATATAATAGTTATAGATACAGTATATGTTTATGATGTATTGAAAGTTTTTGATTTATTAAAACCTTTAATATTAACAAATCAATGTATAATATTACACTCTTTATCAAAAACATATTTATCACCAGAAGTGTTGGGTATCAATTATATTCCAAATAAATTAAAAGAACAGATTGATTTTTCTTATGTATATAACTTATATCCATTAAAAGATGAAGGATATAGCTTAAAAAGAGCTTATAATATTATCCAAAATAAGCCAGAATTACCGTATTTACAAGAAGAAATTTTTAAATCAGAGTTTGAGATATTAAAAAAACAGAAAGTAATAAAAGTAAAAGAGAATCCAAAAGAAGAATATATGTCTTATTTTAGAAAGATAAATAAAACATTTGAAGAAGGGATTTTAAACAATATAATGACTGTACCGACATCAATATTTAGTGTAAATAGTATAAAAACACCACTAAATGATGGACGTGTAGTTACTTGTTTATATTATTTAAGTTCAACATATAATCAAGATAATTCTTGATTAAAATTTGTTGGTTTAGCTTCATTTTTAGGTTTTGTACCCATTAATATATCATTAATCTTTTCTAAATCTTCTAAATTAAGCTTATTAAAATCAAAATTACTAATATTTTGTTTTAATTGGTAAATTTTCTTTTGTTTTTTCAACATTTCAACATCATCATTAGTTAAAAGTTTGTAAGTTTTAACCCTATAACGTTTAGAATTTTCACCATAAATACTATTATCAGACTTTCTAATTTTTTCAAATTTATCTGTGACCCATAAAGTAGGTGTTTCTCTAATTATAGTATTTATAATTTTAGAGTTTTTTTGTAGTAAATAATAATTTAGTTCCAATTTTCAATTCCATAAAAAAATCCTTAAAATAAAAAATATTAAATATTATAACAAAACAAAAATATAATTATGCTTAAATGTTTTTATTTAAATTAGCTTATAAAACACATAATATTTATTTAATTTTAGTTTAAATCAAGACTATTTTGAGATTGTTTTACTGTGTTTTCTGGTTTGATGTTTTTTATGTTTTTTAAATTATAATTTAATAATTTTGAAAAATCTGTTTTTGTTACAGGTATTAAATCTTTTAATTTATTGGTAACATTTTTAAATGTAAATTCAATAATTTTTTCTAAACTACCAAAAGTTTGATTTTTATCTAAATTAAAAAACATACAATTAACATCAGAATCTTTAAAAGTATATTTGTTTTCTTTGTTTTTAACATAATTAAAAACAAGTTCTTTACTAAATTTAACATTGTAAACTTCATCTTTTAAAGATATTAAAGGAAATTCTTTTAAAATTCTTTTAGATAGTAATAATTGTTCAAATCCTTTAGTATCTTGAACATAACTTAAAAATGAGTTAGCTTCAATTTTATTTTCAAAACAAAATTTATATAAATTATCATAAAAATCACTAATAGTTCCAGCTCTTAATTCATCTTTTTTATTAACTAAAATATTTTTAGGAAAACCACTTAAAACTTTATCAATTAATAAAATTGTTTCTTTTTCATTCTCATAATATTTTTCTTTAAAAGTTTTTTCTTTTTTTAATTCTTCATTTTGTTTTACAGAATTTGAAACAATAGGTTTATGAGGGTTTAAAACAGATGTTGATACTATTTTAATTTGAGAATTTTCATAAAAATCATACCAACCGTCATTATGATGTAAATAATTTATTTTATATTTTGTATTTGTTTCACTATCTAAAAATTCAACTAAATAAGTTTTAGTCATACCTTTAGAACTTTCAGTTTCTTTATTTAAAACTTTAAATCTTTTAAAATCACCTTCTAAAATATCTTCTATTTCGTTTTCTGTTAATTTTAACATATTTTTTCCTCTATTATAATTTTATAATTATATAAAAATATAAATTAAAAAATGTTTAAAACATTAAAAATACATTTTAGTATTGAAAACTATAATTTTCAGACTTTTATATAAATATAGATTTACTACTCTATTTAGACTTAACACATTGTAAATATATATTTATAATATTATTTACGCAAGTTATAGTTTTTAATTTATTATAAAATTTAATATATAATGGCGTTTCATCTTTATATATCCATTTATAATAAAAATCATCATCAATAGTTCTTTCTTCACATTTACTTACGTATATATAATTTCCTATTAATCCTGCCTCATTCAAGATTTTAGCTAAAATCACCCTATTATTTCCTTCATTAATATAATATTTGTTATTACATTTATATAAATTGATACCATCATTTTTAGTGTCTAAACGTGTTTTTTTATCTAAAAAATTACTAATATCATCACCAATATCATAATCTAAAACAAATTGAACTCTTTTTAATCTATTTAAAAGTTGTATATAATTATTATTTAATAAAAGTTCTTGGTAATCATAATGATAAGTTGACAATACGTCATTTAAGTCTATCATTATTTCTTCTTTTTCACACTCTTTAGTTACATTGTTATAAAAACCGTTTTTAAAACCATATAATTCTTTATGGTATATCTTTATATTATCTTTTTTAATTATGTTTTTTTTGTTTAAAAAATATTCTATTAATGATAAAATTAGTTCATTTTCTATACAAAATATGTTAATAC
>RRZU010529450.1_pt1 | contig 13263 bp, 12 predicted proteins | sample 2165561 | NCBI WGS metagenome assembly RRZU01 (sample SAMN10456909, study PRJNA506462) | wastewater metagenome | isolation source: wastewater sludge | place: USA: Moscow, Idaho
CTGCTGCACGAAGCCGCTGAAAAAGACCTGTACGCCGCCCTGCAAACCATCGCCGCCCAGGCCCAGCAGCAACTGCAAGCGGGCGACACCACCGCCCACCTGCAAACCCTGGCCGCCCTGCGCGTGCCGGTGGATGCCTTCTTCGAGCACGTCATGGTCAATGCCGACGATGTGGCGCTGAAAAACAACCGCCTGGGCCTATTGGCCAGCCTGCACCAAAGCATGAACCAGGTCGCCGACCTGGCGCGCTTGGCGGGGTAAGCAGGGGTAGTTTCACTGAAGCGCAACTAACGCTGGTTGATACTTAATAGTGGTGGTAGCGGAGCTTTTCTCGTGGATGGCGGCCATGAACCGTTTGAATGCCTGATACTGGGGGAGCTACTCGAGAGTTTTCCTAGGATGGTTATTTACCGTATCAGTAATGTAGTCAAGGGCTTGCTGGCCATGCATGTTCACATCAGTGCCTCTAGTGGCCAAGAACTTGCGTATCGATCTGTTACTTGATTGAACTTGCTGGTAAAGACCGTCTACGTAGACTCTGCCGTGGCATCAGGCACCCTGCTGCGCAACAGTGCCAAGTGCGTCGATCGCTCCGCCAGTTTCCTCACGGCAGACTTGTTGCCCTCTCTCTTAATTAAATCGTCTCCCCAATGCCCATGAATCAAGTAGTCGTGAACCTCATTCGGCGGCATATCCAGAAAAAATTAATATGTTAATAAATAAAAATATCGATATATCTATAGTTTTATTCAATTCTCTAAAGTGGTTGGACCGATTTTTTATTAGTTTGGAGAAACAAGATTTCCCTTTGGATAAAATCCGGCTGCTAATTCGTGATAATTTAATTGATTCGAAAGATGCAGAGTGGATAAATTCTTATTTATGTATAAATAAACATTTATATGCAGATGTTGTCTTTGAACGAGGTGAAAATGTAGGGTTCGGTCAAGGGCATAACACTAATTTACTTAAAGCTGAAAATAATTTTTTTTTAGTAACTAATGTAGATTTGGAATTTGAAGCTAAGACTTTAATAAATTTGGTTGAGACAGCTTTAGCTGATCATGAGGAAGTAGCGCAATGGGAGTGTCGGCAAAAACCATATGAGCATCCTAAACATTACAGTCCGGTTACGGGAGATACGCTTTGGTGCTCTAGTGCCTGCACTTTGTTTCGAACCAGTGCACTGCGCAAGGTAGGAGGCTATGAACATCGCCTGTTCATGTATGGTGAAGATGTTGAGATTTCCTATCGTTTGCGTGACCATGGATACCGTCTCCGCTATATACCTAAAGCGACAGTATGGCATTACACCTATGAAGAAGCAGCGCAGGTCAAACCTATGCAGTTTTTGGGGAGCACTTATGCCAATGTGCTCTTACGTTGCCGTTATGGCCGCTGGCGTCAGGTATTTACTGGTTTTGCTATGTATATGGGGTTGCTGACATTACCTCAGTCTTTTGCTGGGCAGCGCCTTGGTTTGCTGAAAAATGGACTAAAACTCTTATATACCGTACCTGCTTTTCTTCGCTCGCGGTGTAAAAGTCAGCAGCCGTTTCCGTTCAGGCTCTGGGATTATGAGATGACGCGTGAAGGTGCTTTTCATGCCTACTCGGAGGAGCCCTTAGCCTCCTTCCCGCTGGTGAGTGTATTGACTCGCACTACCCCAAATAAAACTGGGCGATTGAAAGAAGCGATAGCCTCGATTGCAGCGCAAACTTACCCGAATATTCAACTGGTGATTGTGGAAGATGGCGGAAGCACAGCACAAGCCTTCATGGATGAAATCAGAACCTCTGAGGCATTTGCCGATGTATGCTACCTCCCTCTTCCCAAGACTGGTCGCTGTGGTGCGGGTAATGCTGCTTTACAAGCTGCGAGTGGTCAATTATTGTGCTTTCTGGATGATGATGACTTGTTCTACGCTGACCATCTTGAGGTTTTGGTGGCCGCTTGGCAGAAACGTCCTGAACTAGGTGCCGTCTACGGCTTAGCGTATCAGGTTCGCACTGAGATTGTTAGTCCTGAACCTTGGGTCTATCGGGAAGTCGAGCACAGCTTGCTCTATCGCCAACCTTTTAACCGCTATCTCATATGGCACCATAACTATCTGCCAATACAGACAGTGCTTTTTCAGCGTACGTTGTTTGAGAAATATGGTGGTTTTGATCCCGAACTGGATAATCTGGAGGATTGGAATCTCTGGGTACGCTATTCCTTGTTTCATGATTTTGAAATGGTGCCCAAAGTTACCTCCCTGTACCGTGTGCCAGCCAAGGTAGAAACTGCGGTCGAGCGGCAGCAACTGTTGGACGATTACTATGCCAAGGCACAAGAGAAGCATGCGCAGTTGCGTCTTGAACTCAGCCCGACTCAGGTGTTGGAAGCGGCTGAGCAATTGTCGAGAGAACTGTATATCAGTATCGTTCCAACCAAGACAATTCGCCAATATATATTAAAAATTCCTGGAATTCGGTGGCTGTATCAGCCGTTAAGAAAAGTGGTTAACTATATGCGGCGTGCTCGAGCTAATCGCTGATATCTGTAGGGGTTGATATGGAAAAATGGTTTACTCCTATTGAGGCATCAGCCTTGCCTGCAGCACAAAAAGTGCTGGTCATAGCACCACATCCTGACGATGAGATATTTGGGTGTGGTGGTGCAATTGCATGTTATGCCAAGTCTAGTGTGCCGGTACATGTACATATTCTTACTGACGGAGCAGGCTATGCACCAGATGCAAAGCGCAGCCAAATTCGTGAGATACGTAACGCCGAATCGACTCAAGCACTTGCTACTCTGGGGCAGGGTATCAGCTGTGACTTTGGAAGGTATCAAGACCGCTCCTTGCTCCGTGAAAGTGGCTTGATTAAACACCTACTGACCTTATTGGAGCAGCAGCACCCGCAATTAGTGATTGCACCTTCATTCTGGGAAATTCACCCAGATCACCAGGCTTGCGCCCGTGCGGTGCTGGCAGCGGTACAGCAGTGGCAGCGTATGTGTAATTCTGGCATTGGAGTAATGTTCTACGAGATAGGTAGTCCCTTACGCACTAATTTTCTGCTGGATATCACCGAAGTGTGGACCCGTAAAGAACAGGCGATGCGATGCTTTGATTCGCAGATGCAGCAGCAGGATTACCTGCGGCATATCAAGGGATTGAATACTTATCGAACCTACACGCTTCCAGCCCATATTCATTATGCAGAGGCCTACCACTACTTGACAGTGGCAGGAATGGGTGAGCCGTCTTCAGCAAGTTCTAGCGATATGGCGCAGGCTGATGAGTGCATGAATCGCTGGGTAGAGTCTGCTTTGCACAGCGCAAGTGTTCATGCGGAAGATCTGCAGCAGGCATTGTTCATGCAGCAGCGGCACAGCGAGCAACTCGCTGCGCTGCACCAGCATTTGCAGCAACAGCTATTTGTACGTGAGCAGGCCTTGCAAGAGCAGCTTCGGGCCTACGAACAGGCCATACAAAATCTGAGGAACTCTACCTCGTGGCGTCTGACTGCACCTTTACGGTCGCTGGGGACCTGGCTCGGGAAGCGTCGTCCAGCGCGCAATGGCGACGCAGCCTAAATTGGGGTTAGTCGAAACACCGGCAACTGGTGTGCGTATCTCGTTGCGGCGCCAGGGCCGATACGGGCGTATAAAGTCCCCGAGCCCAGTCGCTCCATTAGATGTGGCGGAATTTCGGCAGTCGGACCGCTGCCTAGGCAGCCTAGGGCAGGGATCAGCAAGGGAGAAGGGCTGATTTCTAGCAACCAGCATGCTTGCCAAGGCGCAGGGATTTCCAAAGCCATTCTGGCAGAGTCGTGGAACTGAACACTCAGCGGCTCAGCCAGCGGCATTTCTGATGTGCAACGCTCCAGCCTCTGTTGCCAAGTCCCACGTCCCATAAAATGCTTGTCGATATAGATTCGCTTGGACTTTTCCATGAAGTCCACCTTGGCGGGCGAGTGTACCCACTCGTGAAGCACATGGGCCGATGGGGACAAGCCAAGCTTCCAGCCTGAACGTCTCAGACGCCAACATAGGTCAGAGTCTTCATAGTACATAAAGAACGCCGGATCGAATAATCCCCCCGCCTGCTCCACTGCAGACCTACGCAACAATACAGCACCACCGGATAAAGCCCTCTGGGGCAGCACTTCCGTAGCTGTGGCTTGCCAAGCCTGTAGAGCCATATTGCGATAGGCAGTTGACATTTTTTGAGCCGCCTTGCGTTGACGCCATGCCTGCTCCATGCACCACATCTCAACACCTGTCGGCAACCAGGCAGGCGGCAGCCTCCAATTCAAGGATGGCTCCCAGAACTGTGCCGGGCTCACCGCGCCAAGCCCCTGTTGATGTTCCAGTGCCGCCTGCAGGCTGTCCAGGCAACCTGGCATTACTTGTGCATCGGGATTGAGCAGCATGACGAACTTTGCCTGAGTATTTACAAAGCCAAGATTGCACGCTGCCCCAAAGCCGGTATTGCTACTGTTGATAATGAGCTTGATACGAGGATCCAGCACTTGGCGCAGCTTCAGGCTTTCTTCGGCATCAGTGCTGTTGTCGATAACGATGACTTCCATATTCGGTCTGTCACGTAGCAAGCTGTCAGTGGCAGACTTGGTCAAATGACTTCCAAAGTAATTAACAACAATGCTAGCTATCATGGGATTAAAAATTGGTAAAACGTTCTTGCAGTGCGCTCAGCATGGAATAAATACTGAATAAGAAAAACAAAATCAAGAGATTTTTAATTGAAAAATCAAATTTTTTCGATTTCAACGGGAAAATTCCGTGTGTTGCATAAGCAAGCAGTAATACTGGAACAGTGAAATATCTTCCCTGTATGCCATTGATGATCGTCGCTGGATGGGGTGTCCAGGAGACCAGCAAGGCGGCAAAAATTGCCAGCATCGAAGAAAAAGCAACAACCAATATCGTGACTCTTGTGGAAAGATGTGGCTTGCTCAGGTTTTCTGAAAAAATACCTGCTATAAAAAATAAAATAATGAATGTAAAAAGCCAGGAGTAATTCCATGCTGGAAGCAAGGTATCTAGCCATCCTAATTTACCAATAAAAGATTGCTGATAAAAAGCAATCTTTTCTGGATTGGTGATGGTTTTGAAAAATACTCCTAAGAAATCAAAAGGATGAAAAATATAATGCTGAATGATTTCGAAGGTGGAAAAATCTCTTGGAATTCTGTTGTCCACCGTAATTTTGATGGAAAAGGCAATCCATAGCAGTGTTGATATTAATGATGCAATGCTCAAGGCTAAAAAATTTTTAGACCTGGAATAATAGGACGCCATAAACAAAAAAATAATGATGGGGAGTAAATGAATTCTTGTACTCGCCACCAGAATAGTGGATCCCATTAAAATATAAAAACTTTTCGCTGCATGAGGCCGAGAAGAAAAGTTATAAAAAATCGCAATACTTACCAAGCTCAGGCTGGTCGTCAGGCCATCAAGCGTTGGGGAGAGCAGCTGAAACATGCTCATGGGGAGCATGAGTACATTCAATGTTGCAACGCTGGGAGAGATCATCGAGAAAGCCCACATCATTAGCGCAATCGAGATGGAAATCAGAAAAAAACGTGTCAATAAATATGTCTGATAAATGGAAATATTCGATATTTCACCAATTTTTATAGGAATCGCATGAGGTAGATAAATTAAAGGAAAATAAAATCCGGTGCCAGGAATTTCCATGAAGGTCTTTTCACCTGACTTACTCCAACGAAGATTTTTAAGTTTGATTTTTTCCTCTGTAGAGAGTTTTTTATCGGGTTGACCAGAAATTTCTAAATTTCCCTTGATGAACTCATGTAGACCGTCGTCGATATATCCGCCAGACATTTTTCCAGGAATTGTCTCCAGAAGAAAATCTCCCTTGGACAGCATATATGCCCTGGCAAAATGCTGGTTTTCATCCGGTGACTGGATGGGTGGAATAAAGTATGAGGCAGTCATGGCCATAAGAACCAGGACAAAATACTGGATGAAAGAAAAGCGAAATGACAGAATCATGTCCCATCGCTCCCCATTAATGAAACATAGATTCCGGCTGCAATCAGCAGTGCACCCAGCATACTTTGCCAACTCAGAGCCTCACCTAGAAAAATAGAAGCCAGAACAGGAACAATAAAGAATGCGCAACCCACAAAGGGGTAGGCCATCTTCAAAGGGACTTGCCGCAAAAGCAAAACCCAGAACAATGTCGAAACCCCATACACCACCAAGGCAGCCCATAGATGGGTATTTTTCAGAACCAGTATCCATATCGGATCATCACCGCTGAGGCGCGATGCCGCCAGCTTGAAAAGAATTTGTCCTGTAGAAAGGCCAATCACCGTGAATACAGCGAAAACAATGGACTGCCAACTCATCTTCCGAAATGACCTTTTCTGTTACAAATTGGGATGAATGGCCCGTGAAGGTACGTTGGAAACATCAAACGTGACAAAAGCCAGCAACATCTGCAAGCCGACGATCGTGGGCAAAGCCGCCAGCATTACAGTTCCTGATGACGTAGCAGATCCCGTGGTTAACGCTTGTATCCAGTGGAACAAGCCATGGCAGACGCCAAAGCCTAATAAAACTGCGCCCAGAACCAACTCCAGCGAGGCAATCGTCATATCACGCAGAAAATAATTATAAAAAATCCGTTTGAAAGAATTTTTAAGATGCTTGAATGCAAAGTCAGTCAAGATGCTGCTGATTTTTAGGCTACTTTTCTCATCCCCATAGACGGCATCCATGGGGATGTCGATCACCGATGCGCGTATCGTATTTAATCTGAAAAGCATGTCGGTTTCGAAAAAATACCGATCACTGATTTTGGAAAATGGAATTTTTTTTAAAACCTTGGTATGAATGGCGGTGTAGCCATTGGTTACATCAAAAATATTCCAATAGCCGGTTGAAAATTTTGCCACCATGGAAAGCACGGCATTTCCAAAAATTCGGATGGCAGGCATGCTACGTATCTTTTCCAGATCATAGAAGCGGTTGCCTTTGGAGTAATCTGCCTCGCCAGCCATAATAGGTCTGGTAAAAAGAGGAATCAATTGCGGATCCATCTGGCCGTCGCCATCGATCTTTACGACAATCTCCATACCATCTTCGATGGCCTGTCTATAACCACTTTTCAGTGCGCCGCCCACCCCCCTGTTTTCAGGGTGCCAGATGATATGTACGCGGGGATCGGTGCATTTCTCTTGAACCAGCTGACCGCTGCCTTCAGGGCAGCAATCATCGACTACATAGATACGGGAAACCCCAGAACCAATGGCAGAAATAACATCCAGAATATGTGGCCGAACGCGGTAACAAGGGATGACAACTGCAATCATTTTTCTGGCCTCGACTCGCTCTCCAGTGGCATGGCGGGCAATAAATCGCTGGCCCACCAGCCACCGGGGTTTTTCATAATATGCTGCGTGAAAAAGTCGTAAATACGCTGAATCGCATTCGGGCTGTTGGCAGGCACCGGAGGAGTCAGAGTCAGCTTGTAATGCCCTTTGCGCACAGGCTCACAGACAAAGCCGCCAATATCGCTATGTGTACGTTGTGCAATACGCGGTCCTCCGCCTGCAATTTTTCTTTCTCCCCCTAAAAAGCGGATTTTCATGGAGGCTCCATTAGGTAAAACTGGAGCATCGCCGAGCAAAACCAGAATTTCCTGCCGTTGCAGCATCTCGTAAAAAGGGCGTATCCCTTCTTCCATATCAACGGCTTTTCCGCCATTGATGTACTGCTCTAGACCTCTGTACTTTGCCTCAAAATGCTTTTTAACGGCCGAGTCCACTCGTGGATCGTGAGTGACAGCAGAAGTCATGATATTGATGGTTTCTTGAGAGCGGCTGAGAAAACAGACGCCTAGAAAAAAGCTCTCGAAATGAGGGGTGAGCAGCAATAGGCCTTTTTCCCTTTGCTTCAGAAGATCCAGCGCATTGGGAGGCTCAAACTCGCATGTCAATTCAGGCACGCGTCCGGCAGCCAACCAGCGTGCCTCGAACTCATCCATGGCCTCGGCCATAAAACGCTGGCGGCGCCATGCATCCAGTTGTGCCTCCGAGGCCTGAGGCTTCAATTGTGCATAGGCCTCACGGCTTTGCCGGTGAATATGTCGAAACCCCAACCCCATGGAGCGCCAATCGCGTCCCGTGGTGCCATTGAGAGCGCCGCGCCAGCGTGCCAGCGTATAGGCCAAGCTTACCGGCAGGCGTGCCATGAGCGGCAGCGCATATGCAAAGTCAAAATGATGCAGCAACTTGGCCAGTCTCCAGACGTATTGCTTCATGGCGCGATGCTACTGATCTTGTCCACAAAAGCAGCGACATCGCCAGGCTTGTGAATCTCAAAACAGGGAGTATTGATCGGCAAACGGTGTGCCCATTTGTGCTCGAAGGCTACGGCATTTCTTTTCACTCGGTCGATAAGGCTGCCAGGCATAACCCCCTGGGCAGGGGTATCCGACCAGTGCTCGCAAAATGCATCCAGCACGGCAGCGCACATCTGAGCCTCCTGGGCTTGCAGCACCAGATCCGTGGCGTAGAAGTCAAACCCCATGGTTGGATCCATGCGCAGCCCGGCATCGGTGCGCACGGCAACCAGCAATTCATCAAGGCTATCGACATGGCATGGCAAAGGGGTAGGCTCTTTGCGCAATTGCCCCCGATCCAGTACATGGCCGGCTCGCACGCCATCCTTGCCTGCGCCTCGCACACCATACACGCCGGCTACTGCCAGCGATGGCCAAATAGTCAACGCGTTATGCAGCGCCTGCTGGAATTGCGTCTCCCAGCCGGGCGGCAGATATACATCCTGATGAACCCAGATCAGCCAATCGGCCCCCTGATTGGCCAGCGCTGCGTCCAGCGCTTGATTGAATGCCGCAGCAGCTGAAGAACTATTGAAGTACGCAGACCATGGCAAGCCGCCGCGCTGTAAGCAGGGTGATGCGGCCAGACGCTGCTGCAGCACATCCATGCGGCTCACACTGGTGACAAGAGCCAGAGAAGGAAGGTTCAAGGAAGGCCTGGGCATGAATTCAAACGGATAGGAAAAACAAATGCAAAAAGTACCTGCGACCGGGTCAGATGAAATCCGTGTCCCCCGCCATCAGCCATATATTCAGCGATGAAGCCTGATCTGGATCGAGGTCCGAAGGCGTTAAAATCCCGATTTCGGCCACAGAGCCGAGAATTATGGGCTGCGTGCCCTCCAGCCACTGTGCCACGGCCGGGCTTGCCCATGCCGTCATGGCTGCCGCGCCATCCTGCGATGCAATGCGCAGCGCTGCAAGACAGGCTTGCTCCATATGACGTAGCGGACCAATCCAGTCCAACCACTGCGCTGCCTCGCCTGGATAGGACGGCTGAGACATTACCAATACGCCCAGAGGCTGCCTATCCCAAAGACGACGCAGTGCAAACAGACGATATTGCTTATCCGGGCGCTGAGTGAAGCGCCATAGACAATAAGCGGCATCGCGCACGCCTATCGTGTAATCACCGACCTCTTGCCGCATGGCTTGCCATGCCTGCTCCAAAATACTGGGCAAATGCGCGGCATTCGGTGCGAGCGGCTGCGTCCGCCACAGCCATCTCTGCCGACCAGGGCGTGCTCCCGGTGAAGTCTGCCACTGCAGATTCTGAACGCTGCCACCGTCCCAGCTCAGTCCCTGTCTGATGTGTAGGCGCAGGGACCGCGTATGTGTGAAGCCGAATCCCACCTTGAAAGGGTGCCCCTTTCCCAGGCGTGAACTGTAGAAATGATCGCAGGCATACCAGAATGGGTTTTTGCGGGTCATGATGCCACGCCACTCCGGACTGACCATCAAATCCCCTATTTGCAGAAAATCGGCCGACTGCCCCTGCTGCAAAAATTGACGTGGCACTCCACCGCAAAACGCAATCAACTCTTGATCAGCATTCCAGATGCCGACCCCGTCGCCTTGTCCTTCGACATACTTCCAGGCAAACCAGTCTTGCTGTGCATCGGTGTCGAAAATCCTGCGGTGCAGCGCCAGAACATCCTCCATATGGGATGTCTGCATATCCCGAAGAATCAACGGCTGCCCTGTAATCTCTAAAGACTTTTCCAACTGCATGCTCTTCATATTGGTGTCACGGTGTTGCCGGCAGCCATTGGTGGGGCAGGCTGACAAAACCCTGCTCCGTACCTTCTTGTCGCACATTGATACGCAGGCAATGCAACACCTGGTCATAAGGGTGCAGCCCATCTTCAGAGGTCAAGAAGCAGGTCACCCAATAACTGCCCTTGAGCAAAGAAAAGCGTTCGAAAACCACCGTCGCCTTCCCCTTGCCCTCGGCATTCATCTGCATGGGAACGCCATCGTTGACGGAGATGGCGCTGGTAATGGTGGTTGCATTGGCATCAGAAATACCGATGGCGACCCCGGGGGTTGGCAAACTCGGATCGATCTCGAAAAATATATCAATCATCAGATCGGACTGGCCTGACACCACATCCACCTCGCTGCCTTCGGCCGCCTGCGTGCGTGCTAAGGCTCTGACAATACGGCCTGTTCCGCTTGAAGCGATGACATGCCTGTCCTGAACCTGGGTAGTGGTTGCATTCAGGCTGGCTGCATAGGCGCTGGTGACATCGGCGGCATTGCCATCCATCTTCACCCGCCCTTTTTCCATCCAGATCGCCCGTGCACACAGTGCCTCGACCTGATACATGGAGTGCGAGCAAAAGAAAATCGTCTTGCCCGCCTCCTTGAGACCCATGATGCGGTCAAAAGACTTGCGCGCGAACGCGCCATCGCCCACAGACAATGCCTCATCAATGATCAGAATATCGGGATCGGTGCTGGTGGCGACAGAAAATGCCAGCCGCACATACATGCCACTTGAATATGTCTTGACCGGCTTATGAATGAAATCCCCAATATCGGCGAACGCCACGATTTCATCTAGCTGCTGCTCAATCTCCTGGCGCTTCATTCCCAAAATAGCGCCATTCATGAACACATTTTCAATGCCCGTGAAATCAGGGTTAAAGCCCGCTCCCAACTCCAGCAAGGCCGCAACCCGGCCATGCACCTGCAGACAGCCGCTAGACGGCGCCAGTGTGCCGCACAGCAGTTGCAGTAGCGTTGATTTACCGGCGCCATTGCGCCCAACTAGGCCCACAACCTCACCGCGGGACACCTGAAGATTCACATCTTGCAGCGCCTGAAATGTCTGCTCATGTGACTGGCTACGCCCCATTAACAACTGTTTGAGTCGATCCGACGGTCGGCTGTAGAGCGGATAACGCTTGGATAATGCGCGTGCGTCGATTACCAGTTCAGAGGACATCCGAAAATCCTTTGCGTAGACGCAGGAAAATAGCAGCACCAATGACTGCAAGCACAGAGCAGCCCCCCAGGCTGAGGAGCCATTGACTCCAGTCAGGCCACAGCCCCTGGAGTAGCACTTGGCGGGTCTGGTTCATGATAGGTGCCAGCGGGTTGAGCCACATCCACTCCTGCACCTTGCGCGGCAACACTTCTGCTGGAAAAAACACTGGGCTGATAAATACCAGCGCGCTCATCACTAGCCCTACTACTTGTCCGATATCTCGAATGAATACTCCCAAAGAGGCTAGCAACCAGCTCAACCCTAGGCACAGCGGCAGCAAGGGCAGCCACACTAGCGGCAAAGCCAGTGCAGACAGCGGCACTGCCCCCAGCCCCACCAGCTGCAGAGTCAATAAAATCATCCCTCCCAAGCACAGCTGCACGCTGGCGGATAATACGCTGGCCCAAGGCAGTATCTCGAGAGGAAACACCACTTTCTTGATTAAATGTGGCTGCTCCAGCAGCAAGTGGGGGGCGCGGTTAATGCACTCCGCGAAGAAATTAAAAATCACCAGCCCCGTATAGAGCCGCAGAGCAAACGCCAGATTTCCCTCGCCTGGTGGTGCCCAACGCACCTGAAAAATATATCGGAACACCAGGGTGTAAATCGCCAGCATCAATAAAGGAGCTAACAATAGCCACGCCATGCCTAGCCATGACTGTCGGAACTTTGCCTCAATGTCGCGACGCGCAAATTGATAAATTAAATCTGCTTTGCTCAGAGGAAGAAGATAGGGTGTGAGTGTTTTCAAAATACAGATAAATTGATGGCTCAGGCTTTGGGCGGTGGAGTGCGCCCCTCCGCAATATCCTTGATGGTGCCCAATTCGATGATTCTCAAGGAGTTTCCATCGCGCACTAAGAGGCGTTGTGTAAAAAGCAGTTGAAAGGCACGCGTCACGGTCTCCCGGCTGGCATTGATCATGATTGCCAGCTCTTGATGCGTAGGAATTTGCTTCACTACTGGTGCACCATCAAGCTCTTGCGATAGTAATTGTAGAAGCAGTACACAAAGTCGCTGAAACGGATTGGGAAGGCTGAGCAAAGTGCGCTGCGCGGTCACCTCACGAATACGCTGAGCCAGCTTAGACATCACAGCCCGTGCCAGCTCCTGGTGGCCCAGAATCACCTCCCGCGCTGTATTCGCATCGAGAAACGCTACCGTCGACTTCATGGCCGCGACCACAAACTCTGCCGGTGCCTCCCCGTCCACCACTGGCAACTCGCCGAAATAATCACCTGGATCGACGAAGTACAGGCCGACGCTGCGCCCGTCCACGGTGAAGTCCAGGCCCTGTAGGCGACCTTCGACTAAAAACCCCAGCTCGTGGACAGGGGCATCCTTGGAGAGCACCATAGCCCGGCGTGCAAACGAGCGTAAATGCATATGGCTGGATAGCTGATCCAATTCCTCTCGGGTCAGCGACTGCAGCAAAGGAAACAGTGTCAGAAGTTGGACCGAAACAGGCATAAGGCATCAGTGTATCGGCTCTCTAGCGTCGCTCCCTGTATGTGAGATAGCCCCCTGATTCCCCATCCCCGTCCTATCGCTTATCTTTGAGATAGGAATAGGACTATGAATATGACTAGGCATACGGAGTCGGTAGAGGTGATTTTTAAAGACCAGCGCCGCAGGCGCTGGTCCCTCGCCGAGAAATCAGCCCTGGTGCGGCGCACCTACGAACCGGGCATGAGCGTCTCGCTGGTGGCTCGGCAGGAAGGCGTTGCCGCCAGCTTGCTGTTCCAGTGGCGTAAGCTCGAACGGCAAGGCGCACTGACCGCCGTCTCTGCTGGTGAGGCAGTGGTGCCGGCATCCGAGTTGGCAGCGGCCCGAGCGGAAATCGCCAAGCTGCAGCGTGTGCTGGGCAAGAAGACCTTGGAGA
>RRZU013515280.1_pt1 | contig 13260 bp, 11 predicted proteins | sample 2165561 | NCBI WGS metagenome assembly RRZU01 (sample SAMN10456909, study PRJNA506462) | wastewater metagenome | isolation source: wastewater sludge | place: USA: Moscow, Idaho
CATGTGTTACCTTCAAAACCAAGTGTTAATGTAGTTTTGAAAAATGCCTTTTTTGCTTTGGGGTATACTAAGCATGGTATGGTAGCCCAAATTTCATCTTCTCTTGCTACAATAGGTCAGCAAGTAGGTGATCTTAGGAATGAAATTGGAATTTCTTCTCATGGTAAATCGTTAGAGGAAGTAAAAGAAAGAAATAATAAAGTTGATGCTTTAACTCGTGATTTTTTAATCGATACTATTGAAATTGTAGCATGTTTCCTGATTAGGAATTTTGAGAATGACAATCCTAGAGTTACTCACGATGATTTAGAAGATACCTTAGATTATTTCGAAGCAGATGATTTTAATGAATATTGGGATGATGCTTTTGGAGATTTCACAATGGGTAGTTACGAGTATTCAGCTAGTGAAATATTATTCAATGTTGACAAAAAAGCATACGTAACCGAATATGAAACATTTAGTAAAGAGGTAGCTAATGAGCTCGACAATGAAGAATAAGAATTTGTGGTAAATAGTTTATTCTATTATAGTTGATAAAAACTAATCTTCAATATCTGTTTAAAAGCAGATTTTTATAATTATCTGTTTAAAAGCAGATTTTTAGAATTATCTGCTTAAAATCAAATATATTTGTAATATGATAAATAAAGAAAAGTATGGTAGCAGTAATAACAGGTGATATTATAAAGTCACGAAAAACGGAGGTAGAAACCTGGATAGTGGCTTTAAAAGAGATTTTAGCTAATTACGGTAATAATCCTTACGATTGGGAAATGTATCGTGGCGATAGTTTTCAATTCATTACTACACCGCAACAAGCTTTACATCTTTCTTATATTATAAAGGCAGGTATGAAAAAGGTGAAAAATATAGATGTCCGAATTGGTATTGGAATTGGCGAAATTACATATAGGGCAGAAAAAGTAACAGAATCAAACGGTCCAGCATTTGTAAATTCTGGTAACGCATTCGATAGCTTAAAAAAACAAACACTAGCAATTCAAACACCTTGGAATGATTTTGATGAAGTAATGAACACTATGTTCGATTTAGCAACATTAACAATGGATCGCTGGACTGAAAAAACATCTGAAATTATGTTATTAAAACTAACGGATTCAGAACTAAATCAAAAAGAAATTGCCATGTATCTTAATAAAAAAGGTCAAGGAAATATTAGTGAAGCGTTAAAAAGAGGTGGATACGAAGAAATAAGTCAGTTAAAAGAATACTATCAAAAACGAATAGAACAATTATGTTAATACTGTCAATAAAATTAGTATTAGCCCATCTAATAGGTGATTTCGTATTGCAACCAGATAGTTGGGTAAAAGCAAAAGAGAACGAAAAATTTAAACCAAAATACTTGTATTATCATATAGGTATCCATGCTTTATTATTGATTCTTTTGTTACAATTCCAACTGAAGTATAGTATGGGAATCATATTTATATTGGTTACTCATTTTCTATTTGATTTAGGTAAAATGAAATTCCAAAAAAAGAATAATAAAATTATTTTATTTTTCATAGACCAGCTACTTCATTTGTTAGTAATTACTGCAGTGGTATACTATTATACTCCATTTTCTATTGAAACAAAATGGTTAGATAATCCAAAAATAGGTTTGGCTTTTGTCGCTTTAATAGGAGTAACACAAGTTGCAGCTATTACTATAAAAGTACTATTATCTAAATGGAACATGAAAGATGAAAATCCTAATAATGCAGGAAAGTACATAGGAATGATAGAACGATTATTTATTTTGGGTTTTGTAATAATGAATTATTGGGAAGGTATAGGATTTTTATTGGCTGCTAAATCTGTATTTCGTTTTGGGGATTTAAACAATTCAAAAGATAGAAACTTAACAGAATATGTGTTAATTGGAACTCTTTTAAGCTTTGGAATTGCTATTATAATAGCGGGTATATTTAAATATTTAATTGGTTTATAATGACAAAAATAACCGAAAATCATATAGAAACTTTTGCGATAGAAATCCTTGAAAGATTAGGCTACGAATACATCTATGCTCCTGAAATTGCTCCTGATAGTGAAAACCCACAAAGAGAAAGCTTTCAACAAGTACTTTTAGTAAGTAGCTTAGAAAAAGCAATCAAGAGAATCAATCCAACACTTCCTATTGAGGTACTGAATGAAGCAATTAAAGAAATAGAACGAATCGTTTCTCCGGAACTAACAACAAACAATGAAACCTTTCATCGCTTGTTAACGGAAGGAATTCCAGTTACAAAAACGGTAGAAGGAAATGAACGTGGAGACCGTGTATGGTTAATAGATTTTAAAAATCCGTTAAATAATGATTTCATTGTAGCCAATCAATTTACCATTATTGAAAATGGTAACAACAAGCGCCCCGATGTAATTTTATTTGTAAATGGAATCCCTTTAGTGGTAATAGAACTAAAAAATGCAACAGACGAAAAAGCTACTATAAATACAGCATTCAAACAGATAGAAACCTATAAAGCAGTTATACCTAGCTTGTTTACTTATAATAGCTTTGTGGTAATTTCTGATGGTTTAGAGGCTAAAGCAGGAACAATTTCAGCAGGTATGAGTCGTTTTATGACTTGGAAATCTGCCGATGGTAAAGCAGAAGCATCTCACCTAGTAAGTCAATTAGAAACGTTAATTCAAGGAATGTTGAATAAAGAAACACTAATAGACTTAATCAGACATTTTATAGTATTTGAAACCACAAAAAAAGAAGATTCCAAAACAGGATTAACAATAATTTCAAAAGTTAAAAAAATAGCAGCTTATCACCAATATTATGCAGTGAATAGAGCTGTTGAATCAACCTTAAGAGCTTCTGGATATACTTTAGAACAACAAACACCTAGCAATATAGTAATGGAATCACCAGAAAGTTATGGTGTTCCAGGTGTAGCAACTCAACCTGTTGGAGATAGAAAAGGTGGTGTAGTTTGGCATACACAAGGGAGTGGAAAATCATTATCAATGGTTTTTTACACTGGAAAAATTGTATTAGCATTAAATAACCCTACAATATTAGTAATAACAGACCGTAACGATTTAGATGATCAATTATTTGACACTTTTGCAGCTTCAAAGCAATTATTAAGACAAGAACCTGTTCAAGCCGAAGATAGAAATCAACTAAAGGAACTTTTAAAAGTTGCTTCTGGTGGTGTAATTTTTACTACAATACAAAAATTTCAACCCGAAGAAGGAAATATTTATGAAACACTATCTGAGAGAACAAATATAGTAGTGATTGCTGACGAAGCACACAGAACTCAATATGGTTTCAAGGCCAAAACAATTGATGACAAAGACGAAGAAGGCAATGTAGTGGGTAAAAAAATTGTGTATGGCTTTGCAAAATACATGAGAGATGCGTTACCAAATGCAACTTATCTTGGTTTTACAGGAACACCTATTGAGAATACAGACGTTAATACTCCAGCTGTTTTCGGGAATTATGTAGACATTTATGATATTGCACAAGCAGTTGAGGATGGTGCTACCGTTCGTATTTATTACGAAAGTAGATTAGCAAAAGTAAATCTGAGTGAAGAAGGCAAAGAATTAGTCGAAGAATTAGACGATGATTTGGACCAAGAAGATTTAACAAATACACAAAGAGCAAAAGCGAAGTGGACACAACTAGAAGCATTAATTGGTAGTGATAATAGATTAAAAAATATAGCTAAAGATATTGTAAGCCATTTCGAACAACGTCAATCTGTTTTTGAAGGAAAAGGAATGATAGTTTCAATGAGCCGTCGTATTGCAGCAGATTTGTATGAGGCAATTATTGCTATTAAACCAGAATGGCATTCTGATGATTTATACAAAGGAGTAATCAAAGTAATTATGACTTCGTCTTCATCAGATGGACCTAAAATAGCAAAACACCACACTACAAAAGAACAACGTAGAATGTTAGCGGAACGGATGAAGAATCCGGATGATGAATTACAGTTAGTAATTGTTCGCGATATGTGGCTAACAGGTTTTGATGCACCAAGCATGCACACGCTTTACATTGACAAACCAATGAAAGGACATAACTTAATGCAAGCAATTGCAAGAGTAAACCGTGTGTACAAAGACAAACCAGGAGGTTTAATTGTGGATTATTTAGGAATTGCATCTGATTTAAAAAAAGCTCTAGCTTTTTATTCTGATGCAGGTGGTAAAGGTGATCCAACAATTGCACAAGAACAAGCAGTACAACTGATGCTTGAAAAATTAGAGATAATTTCTCAAATGTATCATGGTTTTGAATATGAAAATTATTTTCAAGCTGATACATCCAAAAAATTATCAATGATATTAGCAGCTGAAGAGCATATTTTAGGAATTGAAGATGGTAAAAAAAGATATATCAATGAAGTAACCGTATTAAGTAAAGTTTTTGCAATTGCAATTCCACACGATCAAGCGATGGATGCTAAAGATGAAATTTCATTTTTCCAAGCAGTAAAAGCTAGATTGGCAAAATTTGACACAACAGGTTCAGGTAAAAGTGATGAAGAAATTGAAACAACTATCCGACAAGTAATTGATAAAGCTTTAGTTTCTGAACAAGTGATAGATGTTTTTGATGCAGCAGGAATTAAAAAACCAGATATTTCTATTCTTTCAGAAGATTTCCTAATGGAGCTAAAGGGAATGGAACATAAAAATGTAGCATTAGAAGTATTGAAAAAACTGTTAAACGACGAAATAAAATCACGTTCAAAAAAGAACTTGGTAAAAAGTAGAAGTTTAATGGAAATGCTAGAAAATTCTATAAAAAAATACCATAATAAAATTTTAACAGCCGCAGAAGTAATAGAAGAACTCATCAATTTGAGTAAGGACATTGTAGAAATGGATAATGAAGCTAAAAATATGGGCTTAACCGATTTCGAATATGCGTTTTACACAGCTGTATCAAATAACGATAGTGCTAAAGAATTAATGGAAAAAGACCGCTTAAGAGAATTAGCAGTGGTTCTAACAGAAACCATAAAACAAAATGCTTCTATTGATTGGACTATAAAAGAAAGTGTAAAAGCAAAGCTAAAAGTGGCCGTAAAACGTATTCTTAGAAAATATGGTTATCCACCAGATATGCAAATGTTAGCCACAGAAACTGTCTTAAAACAAGCGGAAATGATAGCTAATGAACTTACAAATTAAAAAATAATTATCATGGATCTATTTAGCCAATTAGAAAACAATAATAAAAAAGAGTTTGAAAGATTTTCTTTAGAAGGTGGAGAACTATTGTTTATGAAAAATTTCTTAACAGAAATTGAAGCTCTAAATTATTTTAAAATTCTGAATTCCACAATAAATTGGAGACAAGAAGAAATAAAATATTATGGTAAAATATATCCAGTGCCTAGAAAAACGGCATGGTATGGTTATGAAGGTTTTGATTATTCATATTCAGGAATTAATTGTAGACCTGAGCCATGGACAGAAGAACTTTTACACATTAAATTAGAAATTGAAAAATTTCTTCCAAATGAAAATTTTAATAGTGTATTATTAAACTTATATCGTAACGGTAATGATAAAGTAAGTTGGCATGCTGATGATGAAAAAGAATTAGGATTAAACCCAACTATAGCATCTTTGAGTATTGGAGCTACAAGAAGATTTGATTTGAAACACAAAGATTATCCTGAATTACAATACAAATTTGAATTAACACCAGGGTCTTTAATTATTATGAAAGGGGCTTTGCAACATAATTGGTTGCATCAAATTCCTGTTCAAAAGAAAATAAATGAGCCAAGAATAAACTTAACATTTAGAACCATTAAAATATAGTTCATGATGATTTATGATAATATTGTAGATGGTTTGTCAAAGAAAAAGCCAATAAGTTTATCAATAGATAAATATCTTCAAACCCTACAAACTCCAGTTAAAACTTTAAGAGTAGCCTACAGAAATACTCCAGTTAAAGTAGCTTATGAAGATAATAATATTCAAGCGGCCTATTTGACTACATATCTTCCCCACTATTATCAGCTTATTTATAAAATTTTCATAGAAGACACACCTTATATTTTTCAAGATTCAGAAATTATTAATCTTACTTTTATTGGTGGTGGTCCAGGTTCCGAAGCATATGGTGCCATTAAATATATTGTAAACAATTGCCCTAAAGTTAAAGCAGTTAATGTGTTTATTTTAGACATAAATGCTAATACATGGTCATTCAGTCATGATGTTGTTTTGGAACACCTAATAAAAATAATTACGATTGATAAAATTAAAGTAGAACTAAAAGCTATTCCCTTTGATTTAACAAATGCTTCAGACATTTTTAAGATAGAAGAGTTAGTTGGAAAAATAGATTTGTTAGTTATCCAAAATTGTTTAAATGAAGTGGCAAATGTTAATTATGATTCATTAACTAAAAATGTAAAAGAATTATTCAAGTATTTACCTAATAGTTCATATTTTTTGATGTCTGATTTGACATCAGGTGCTAGGAATACGATTAAAAATTTGGAAAAAATCTTGATAGAAGAGTTCAATCCTAAATTTTTAAAATCAACTCTAAGTTTACCAAGTTCAAAAACGCTTATATCTGTACATCACAAACCATCACAAATCATAGTTCAAAATTTATTAAACTATTCAGATGGTTTAATTCCTAGAAAAAACTTGAATTATGATTATTCAATTTTATCTAAAGGAATAGAAGAAGTAAAAATTGATAAATCGTCTTTAGGATTTAATGCTATTTATAGACCATTAGATTTTAAAAATCTAGATGCAAATGATTACATACATAAGAAAACATTCATAGGGATAGATTTTGGAACATCAACAACAGTTGTTGGAATTTCAAAACTTGAGGATAATAAAATTGTTTTGAAAACAATTCCAATAGCTCAAAAAGATCATCTGGGAACAATTTCAAAGAGTCCATTAGTACCATCGATAATTTCACTTGTTGATGGAAAACGTCTCATAGTTGGAAAGCATGCCTTAGAAAATAAACCATTTCTTGAATACGGTAAAAATACGTGGCATTCATTTAAGCAAAATCTAAAAAATATTGAAGACGAACTATATTTTAATTCTGATTTAGCAAATCATGAAACACTTCAAATTAGTAATGCTAAAGAAGGATTAATATTCTTTTTAAAGTACATAAAAAAAGAGATATTTGAATATTTAAAATCAGAAAATCTATCGCAAGATGTAGAGTACTCTATTAGTATTCCTGCGTCATTCGAATCAAAAGAAAAACAAAATTTAAAATCATGCCTTCTTGAAGCTGGAATAGATTGTGAAGATTCATCATTTATGGAGGAGCCTAATGCGGCATTAATAAATTATTTGTTTGAAAAAAACACTATAATTGAAAATGGATTAATAGAAAATATTTTAGTTTTAGATTTAGGTGCGGGTACTGTTGATGTTTCAATTCTTAATGTGGGTAGTAATGAAGATGGTTTAAATTCAAGATTACTAGCAATTGCCAGATTAGGAAATATCGGTGGAAATAGAATTGATGAAATGATTGCTTCAAAAATTATAACGAACAATAATATTCCTCAAGAATTATCAAAATCTTTAAAAATTGAATTAGATAGTTTATGCGAACAGTTAAAAATTAAAATATGTAAATCTATAATAACTGATGAATCTGTAGATTTCAATTTACCTATAAAATCCAGTTCAGAAGAACTAACTGAAATTAATTCATCCAACAATTTAAAAACTGCTGGTATAAACACTATAAAACTAAAATATACTGAATTCAATGACTTAATTCGTGAATATTGGTTAGGTTCAGAATCTGTAAAAGGCATAAAATCTACTATTAATAAAGCTCTAATTGAGTCTAATTTGGGAAAAGAAAATATTAATAGAGTAATTGTTACAGGAGGCGGTGGACGAAATCCATATATAAAGAATTTAGTTGCTTCATCATTCCCAAATTCTAAAATAGTAATTCAAGATAATATTCAAGAACAAGTGGCAAGAGGTGTAGCTTTACAATCATTTGTATTGAATAGTTTTGGTAAAAATATAATAACACCTATTTTAGGAAATTCAATTTTTATTAAAGGCGCTAATAAAGAAATAGAACTATTCAAATCAGGAATTGCAATTCCTTCAGATGAATTAGATATTTACATTCAAGAGCCTTTAGCAATTGAAAAAAAATATATTTTATCATATTCTAGTATTGCAAAATTGAATTTAAAATATTTTGAAATACCTGAAAATGAAAAAGCAGAAAAATTAGTGTTTTATATAGCACCTGACCAAGAATTAAAATGTGATATAATTTATACTAACTTTGTAAAAGAGGCAAAAGAAGTATTTAATGCACCAAAAGAGCAATTAATAAATTTAAAATAGCAATGTTATGAAATGGATGATAACAGAAGATAAATTGGGTGCAGACCAAGTAAGTGTAATAGATGAAATAACAAAAATTGATGATAAACCTATATGGATAAAAGGCCATGCTGGTAGTGGAAAGTCGGTTTTGTTATTACATTCCTTAGCAGATTATCTTGTTTTACATCCAAATGCTAAAGTAACAGTCGTTGTGTTTACAAGAGCATTGGTAGATTTGCTATCGGTTGGGCTAAGACAAATTCCTAAATTACAAGGTAAAAACATTCCAGTACAAACAATCTATCAATTAAAGCATAAAATCGATAATAATCAAAGTAAGTACGATGCAATATTTTGTGATGAAATTCAAGACTTACCAATAGATTTTATTAAATCTATACAGGGATTTTGTACTCATCTAGTAATAGCAGGTGATGCAGAACAATCAATTTATAATAACGTTCCTGGTTTTGAAGGTAACACGGCTACACCTTTGGAAATAACTAATGGTATTTTGCCTATTGAAAAAAACTTAGGCATTATATATAGACTTACTAATTCTATACTAAATATATTAAAAAAAGTTTTTCCAGCTATGTTGGCTGATAAACCAAATATTGCAAATAATGATACTGAAATTGCTTTATATCAAGCAAATTCAATTGATGAAGAAATTAATTTCTGTTGGAATGAAATAAAAAGAACTAATACAATAAGAACATCATCTGTAAGTGCTATATTAATATACAAACAAGATGATATTGTTGAGTTCATAAACAAAGTTTTACAAATAGAAGGTAAAGAATTGTGGGTTAGAGTAAATAAAGCAGACGGTAAACCAAATTATGATTTACTAAATAATCATCTAATCATCAATAATATTCCTTTAGTATATGTAGGTAATGGACATGGTTCCTTGTCAGATGCAGATAAATATAATAAAGTAGTGATAATGACTTATCATAGCTCGAAAGGTTTAGATTTTGATTATGTCTATTTGCCTATGGTAAGTAATAATATGAATATATTCACTAATGAAAATCCTATATTACTTGTAGCCCTTTCAAGATCAAAAAGTGGCTTATTTATCAGTTATACGAATAATTTATATCCAGGTTTACAAAGATTTTTAGCAGAAGTAAAAGTAAATAAAATACAAGATGATAATAGTTCTGATATAATTTTTTAATTAAATTATAATGATAGTAGCAATAGAAAGAAGTAGATTTATTTATCTATACAAATACAATGAAATTAGCGTTGATGCTAACCAAATTATTGATTTAACAATTGATAGTATTATAAAATTATCAATTGATAATAAAAACATGGTAGTAGAAAGTTTCAATAAAATATTACCTGTTTTCGAACAAGACCATGAAGTAATATTGCTTGAAATTGACAAAAGTCAAATAAAAATAGAAAGTCAAATAAAAATTTACTTTAATGCGGTTTTAAGTATTTATCCATTAACAGATATTGGAAATCAATTACTTCAAGGTAAGATTAATGATAGTTTTATTATAAGAAAACCAGTATTTGAAGAAATAATTCGTGAGGTTAAATTGATTAGATCAATAGAATTAAGAAATCTAGCTGCGAGTAAAATTCTTGATATATTCTCATTAAATATTGATAATCAAAAAATAAATTTAGTTGAAAAATCATTAATGAAAATTATATCAAATACTAATGATAATAATAATTTTGATTCATTTTTAGATTATCTAATTTCTTATAACAAAACTCCAAATAATGTTCCCGATGGTAATATTGAGTTTTTTTGTAAGATCGGTATAATTGTTTTAAATTTTAAAAAGATTGATGAAAGCAATTTCTACAAAGGGCCTTTTTATAAATCATGTCTAGCAAATAGAATTTCAGTTGATGATAAAAGTATTTTTAATTCATATTATAAATTCATTGAAAGCAATGACATTGAATTAAACCAAAGTACAGAAAAACTTAAAAACAACATTGATTTTGACAACTCTGAAATTGATATCTTCAAAGTAGCTTTTTTCTTTTTAGCTTATAAAACTTTTTTAAATAAAAATGATAAGAATTTGGACTTGTTAAAATTAGAAATAGAAAAATTAATTTTTGATGACGAAAATACGGCTTCTTTTGTTTTAGTTATGTTAGGATATGCTTTTTCTTTCGAATTACTATATGAAAGTTTACACAACTTAAATAAAGCACCACTAATAAGAATAGATGCATCCAATTCATTAGATGAAAAATTAATTTATCTTGAAAACAATAAAAAAGATAAGTTTACAAAAAAATACGAAGAGAGAAAAGATGATATTGAACTCAAGGATAATGAAAAAAGTATAGTTTCTGAGGTTATTTCCGAACCAATTGTGGTATTTGAAAGTAATATTAATAAAGAAAATAAAGATTTTTCAGATTTAACTTTATTTAATGAAGATTTGATAACATCTAATAAAAAAGATCATGATATAGATAATGAAATTACTAAATCAGTACCTGAACTTTTAGAATGGTTAAAAAATCATAAAACTAGATCGAAAAATGCACCTACAGAATGGAAAAAATTTATTGAGAATCATTTAAAGTATGGAAGTCATTCTCTTGTAGATATCTATAAAAAAGTGAAAAGTGAAAAGTTGGAGTCAAAACTTACAAAAAACATGCTAGCTGATTTAGAATCTTTTTTCGCTAAATAAAAAACAAATGTGTCTTTAAAGAATATAAAATCAATTAATTAATAATAAAAATCCTTTGATGATTTACATCATAATTATTTATCTTTTTATTGGAATTATAATTAATTTCATAGGTCCACTTGCCAAACATCTATCCATTGAGGAAAAACACGCTTTAAGAGAAAATAAAAACAAAAGTTGGTTTTATAAATATTCTTTTATTTTCGTGATGAGAATTTTTATGACCATTATTTATCCAGTCTTTTATTTTAGTTATTATATTCTTAAAAGAAAACCAGAAGAGCCGCTATCATTCGAAGACAAACTAAATATTAGTTTAGTTAAAAGACTTAGAAATATTGGAAGGTATAATAACACAGCTCCAACAGAAAAAACAAGTGATGAAAAGGTTATAGAAATATATCAATTAATATGTTCTTCATTCAGAAATGCAAGCAATAAAAAAAACGAACGTATTCCTGCAGATAATTTAAATACTATTGCCATGAAATTCTTCAATGTATATGAACAATTTGGTGAAGATTTTATGAAGAAACATTTAGAATTCGAATTAGAAAAATACAGAAAAGAAGGATTACGTCCAGAATATCAAAAAGGAATATCTCTTTTTTAAAAACCATTAGTTAAATTACCTCATTCAGCTACACAAAAAAAATCAAAATCATACACAACAAGTATTGTTGAAATCATTTTAGTGTACGATTAAGTTAAGTTGTATATATTTGATAACAAATATCATTTAAATAAAAAATTCATGAAAAAATATCTAATAATTTTATCATTATTCTTTTCAATTAGTAATTGTTTTTGTCAATCTGAAAAAGAAACAATAGATTTTCTCAACACTAAATTATCATTATACACACAATCTTTTCCAATGAATTCTCCAGCATACAGGAATATAAAAACGGGTTTTGATGAAAATTCTAATAAAATTTTCATTTTTGACTTATTTGTTGATAATGAATTTTTTAGTTCTGAAAAATTTCAAGGCAAACAAATAAACGCTGTAACATTAGTAAGAAACGGTATTGGTAATTTATGTATATACTTGACAAGTAATGATGGCTTAATATTAAATAAGTTTTATGGTGATGAAAAAGAAACATTTAAGAATGAAATAAGAATTCTTTTAAATGTTAAAGATGAAGAGGTTTACAGAATCAAAAAAGCTTTAGAACATTTATTGAAATTAAATGGTGCAAAACTTGTTGATGATAACTTATTCAAAAATTAAAATATTTATTTATGATATTTTACTTAAACCGTGGTTTGATTAAAATAAAAATATGATAGAAAATGGTAAAATGGTTTAATTTATTAGAAGAATTTGCAAAAGGTACTTTCAATTATGAGTTAATTATTCAAGACAATGGTAAATATTATTTTGAAGCTTCTAGTGTGTTAAATTTAGATATTTCGATAAACACAAAATATGGTTTTCTTGTATTATCATTTAATGATAATGAAACCAGAAATAAGTTCCTTCAAATTTCAAATATTCACAAAATCACTTCATGGCATAATGATATTCAACACATAAGCACAACATGGGATGAATCAATTTTCCCATCCCGAGTATTTGTTGAAAAAAGTAGTATTATGTTTTATGATGAAAAAAATAATGATCCTAATAACATTAAATTTGAAAAAAGAGTTTTAGTAATTAAAAATATTATAAAAAAATTAGTTGATATTAAACTTGAATTCGCGTTGGAGGTAAAATAACCACAAAAAAAAACTATCATACTTTTGTTATATACCTTTCCAGAAAATTTTCTTTGTAATAGTTAATATAAACATTATCATTTAAAATATTAAGCGAATGGATAGGGCTTTCTTGTTATCCACTTTCCCGCTGTCCGTTAAACACGATAACACTCCCATCGGGGCTAAATGATAAGCAAATGGCTTTCTTGTATTCTTATTTTTTTTATAGGAACGCTTCGCTGAAGTAGTTTCACCCACCCAGTCCATCGCTCCCCACCGCACTAGTGGTATTTTGTGTGTTTTTAGCACTTGTTTTCCCCATAGTAAGTCAATAAAAAAAGGCTCCCTGTTTTCCCAACCCCTCGCGCACAGTCCGCCTTTTTTTATCCACTTACACCCATCCCAAAAAACAAACGCTAAAAACACACAAAAACCACTCCCAAGCTATTATTACATAATAAACCTTATAATTCATTCCCAACACCCCACGCAG
>RRZU011209419.1_pt1 | contig 13256 bp, 12 predicted proteins | sample 2165561 | NCBI WGS metagenome assembly RRZU01 (sample SAMN10456909, study PRJNA506462) | wastewater metagenome | isolation source: wastewater sludge | place: USA: Moscow, Idaho
CCTTGCTAGATCTAACCATAAAGTAGGTTTACGAACTTCAGCCCAAGGATCTTTTACATCCTCAACTAAGTTTTTAAGAGCACCTTCTCTTCCTGCAAAAGCTTTAGTACCGTATAATAAGTTCATAGCACCTGACATCTGAGTCATCTGATTTTTGCTTTCAAGTTGGTCAAGGATCTTACTATAATTAACATCTACAGACTCTTGCATAAAGTCTTTTCTTAATTCGCTCAATACATTAGTATACTTAGTATTCCACCCTCGTACAGCATCCATATTACTATGTTGGACGTCCATAGCCATACCTAGTATTTCTGTAGGATATCTGGTTACGTACTTAGTAGCTAACTCTGTTGCCTGACTTGGATCCTTTCCATTTCTAATTGCATCTTTACCTACAGCTTCTATTATGTTATTTACAATAGACAAATTCTCTGTAAATATAGTACTGGGTTTGGTAAGTATTTGATTTGCTTCTTGTAGAGCTTTAGTAGTCTCAGGAGCAGTAAAGTTTGCTACGTCTATAGCTTTATTTTTAAAAAGACTGGTAAGTTCTTCTCCTTGTTCTGGAGAAAGATTATCAGTACTTTTATTAAGTAAAGCAAACTCACGGGTAAGTTTGGAAGCCCGGTACATGTCTGTATAACTGACACCCTTAGCTCTTCTAATAGCGTCTAGTTTAGCATAATCCATTGCAGCACCATAAGCTATTTTAGAACCTGCTAATATACCCAAACCTGTAGCAACTCCTGATATGTCTCCTTCAGCTGCATCGTTAATAATCAGACCTGTCTCGTATAAACCGTAACCAGAGAAAGCTGTACCTGCTACTTGTTCCCAGTTTATATCTTTAAAATTACCTTTCCGTACATTTTTAAAGAACTCCCCTGTAGGCTCCACAATATGATGATAGGCCGATTTAAACCCTAGGTTAGCTAATAAAGATGCACCAACTGCACCTTTTTGAGGTTTAGATATCTTCTTTAACTTAGAGTCAGTATCCTTGCCCCAATCGACTAAAGCTTTTAAACCGTCCTCTTTAGTATCACTCATGGCTTTATCTAAAGAACCTTTAACTGCAGTTAGTTTAACTAAATCATCTCCAGAAAAAGAATCAGAAGCTTTAGAGGTGCTCCCCATAATATCTTCAGGGTTTATTCCAGAAACACCTTTACTATATAACTTATAAGCAAAATCACCGCTTTTGTGGAGTTCCTTTACACCACTTTGTTTAACTTCTTTTCTTGTATCTTTTGACATTTTAAGATACTTATCTATAACACCTGTAGACTTCTTACCGTCAGGTGTCTTTGGTTTATGGCTAGCTACCTTCAAACTAGCTGCTACAGGTGCCCAAGTCTCAGCTAAATCTTCAACCATTTTACCCATACCATCAAAAGTAGTAATACCAGTTTTAGCCATAGAATTATGGGCAACCTTAGGAAGTAAATTAGTACCAGTACCAACAACTGTACCTAAAGCAGCACCTCTTAGAGCAGACATACCTAAACCATTAGTAAGGTCTTTACCTTCACTATAGTTATTATATAAAGTCATACCAGAGGTACCTACAGAACCTGCTAAAGCACCTCCAGCTGCAAACTTAGCTAAACCTTGACCTAACTTATAGGTATTGTCTGCATTCTTAGCTGTCTCATTAAAAATAGATTTCTGTAAAGAACCTATAACACCTTTATAATTAGACATAGATTATCCTACAAATAAGATCCAAGATCTTGGGTAAAATTAGCTCTCACACTCCCTAAACTTTCTATACCCAGAGCCTTTCTAGCGTAGTTGTTAGCATGATGTTTAAAAGCAGCTCCTCCTGCAGCACCTAAAGAGGTTCCGGCTAACCCTCCCCAACCAGCTCCTTCCCAACCATCAGAATAATAACCATAAGCTCCAGCACCTAAACCAACACCCAAAGCCCCTCCTCCTACAGAGTAACCCCAATGTCTCCCAGCGGAATGACCTACAGCACGAGTATAACCTTTATTACTGTAATCCTTAGTCTTATCCCAAGCTTTACTATACCAACTCATAATATTCTCCTAAAACTTTTCATTAAATCCAGATCTGACATTAGTTTCTCAAACATAGAACCTCCCTAATCAAATCTAGTGGGGTATACTTCGTTAAGACCTTCCCAAAAACCTTTTCTTAACTCTTTACCCTTATTGTGTAATTCATGTCCAACTAAGGACAAATCGTCTCCGTATTTCTGCATACCTCTAAACAAGTTGTTAGCCATAGATTTATTACCTATAGCAAAACCAACTCCTCCCAAAGTACCTAACCCAGCTCCTAAGAGACCTCCTTCTAAGGTATAGTCATTTCTTCTATCAGACATACCATACCCTATACCAGCTCCTACAACACCTAAACCTACACCACCTATACCACCATAACTAGCAGTAGCTTCACCTAAACTAAGCTGAGCAAAACCACCATCAAAACCTTTACCAGTGGCATGGGTATGCATAGCATCTAAGTAGTTATTAAGATGTTTTGTATAAACAGACATAGACACTCCTTAATACTGTACATAAGGGGCTATTGTTAGAGGACTATGCATATTATCTTCAGATAACAACCCTCTACCCACCTTAAGGTTTAATGGATCAAATGTTCCACTAACGTCTAATCCTTCATCTAACCTATTAGTTGCTCCTAGTAAGTATGCATTTGCTCGGGATTTCATAACATAACCAAACCTAGTTCCCAAACCTCCTCCTACTAAAGCACCAATACCTGCCCCGGCTAATACATCAGTATCTCTATCACCGTATATAGCACCACCAACAGAACCTAATCCAGCTCCGAAAGCAGCTGTACCTAAACCATATACAGACATATTTTCACCTAAAGAACGCCCAGACATACCCATCAAAGATCTATGGACAGTATCTCTAGAGTATTCTTCTATACCTGCTACACCAGTAGAAAAAGAATCTTTAACTTTTGTAAAAAAACTCATTGTATATCTCCTATTGTTTTCCTCTGTAATAGATACAGAGTACAAAAACAATATGAGGGTAAATATACATAAAACAATATAAACTTTCCTATATACACAACAGAGGTCTAAATTTTAAAAATTAAGGTACCAAATAAAAGAAAAGTAGATGTCTAATATTCAGCCCCCTGGGTAAAGGAAGAGTATTAAAGGAATCTAAATTTAAAATCTTACCGAGAGACTCTATAAGAAAAGATTTTTATAAAATTTTACGTGGGAGGTTCTGTAAAGAAGTTCTCTAATGAAACAAAATTTAAAAATTTTACGTGGGAGGACTAGTGTGGTATATAGGCTAAGGATATAACCATGGGGATACCAAATTTACGCCCCCTACCCTTGCCATATACCACATCCACCGGGACTGACATTCCCATTTAAATCAACCTTAATATAAGGAACTTAACATGTCTAACGATAACCCTAAAATCGTATCTGCCCTTAACACTAATCTTGTCTCTGCTATCAAATCTGTGAAAGCAGCAAAAAGCATCGAAGAAGTTCTTGTGGCAGAGAAAGAATACAAAGACCAATACGAAGCTCTTACGGCTAAGTACGGTGAAACTGCAGTACTTGAGGCTGCTTCTTCTGAAGCTCTTGTAACTCTAGCTCAAGAGTATATTCAAACCCTAATCACAACTAAGGAGACTATCATGTCTAACGTTAACACCCAAGCAACTGCAACTGCAGTTGAAACCACCACCAACTCTAAGGAGACCCCTGTGAAAAAATTTAGCATCAAGGCGTTCGCTAACAAAGCGGACAAGGCTGTGAATACTACCGGTAAAGCGGTAGTAGAAGGTATCCGCCAAGGCCACGAAACTGGCTGTCGCTATGTCGCCATCATTGTCGATAAAATCGACAATAATAAGTTCCTCGTAAAAGGGGAAACGGCAGAAGGTGTGTTAGCGAAAGCCAAAGAAATCACAAAAACTCTCATCCGCTTTACCTTGAAGGTAGTGGCTGTACCTCCTGCATACTTTGCAGGTCTTGTGATTGGGTTTGGTAAGGGTATCTTTAGCACCTTTAAATCTGCATACAACTGGGGAGACGAGGCGAAAGCCACTGACTCTCAAGTCAAAGATGTAGAGAATAACGCTACTGAGACTGTACACCAAGAGTCTAACTAATCTATCCGTCCTGAGCATGACGTAAAACTGCTCTTTCTTTTTATTTCTTTTTATTTATCTTTATTTATTTTTATAAAGATAAATAAAAAGAAATAAAAATACATAATATATTTTTATTTCTTTTTATGTATTTTTCTTTCTTTTTATTTATTTTTCTTTATAAGGAATACCCTATGAAAACCCTTATCACTATTGTAGTTGTAATTATCATCGCCGTAAAATGTCTTGGTATGGCCTTTGACAGTGCCTCTAACGAGGTAAAACAAGGTGCTCAAAATCGCTTAGATCGTATTGAACAAAACACTAAGTAATTATTAACCATGTACCCATTTAACCATTCAACCGCTTAATCGTTTAACCATTCAACCGTTTAATCGTTTAATCGTTTAACCGTTTAACCGTTTAACCCTAAATAAGGAACCATCTTATGAAAAATTTATTTACCATTGTAGCTATCATCGTATTGATTGTAAAAGTCTTGAGCGTTTGCTTTGACAGTGCCTCTAACGAGGTACGTAACCAAGCAGAACAACGTTTAGAGCGTATCGAGCAAGTAGCTAAATAATACTCTAGGCAGCCAGTTTCTATGTCTTTTGATCTAACAAAAGACATAGTTTCACTCAAGTATATTCCTTTAGAACCTAGTACACTTGACCGAGACTAATAATCTCTTTACTTACCCTTAATCTTAACCTGACCAACGGAGTCACTATGAAGCTTAATCTTAACACCATCAAAACTCGTATCAAAGCTCTAAGCTCTAAGCTCTAAGCTAATAAAAGTGAAACCCAGGACAATAAAGTTCTGGGTTTATTATTGTACATACCTTTAAGACAGGATTATATCATGAAACATCAAGACCTTATGCAAGTTATCGAACTTGTTAAACTGAACACTGAACTAGCAGTATCTTCTAACGGTACTGCTCTAATTGTAGGTACTGAAGTACTTACTGAGAAGCAACTAGCTGCTTTTGATCATTTCTATGATCAAGAGATGGCTAAGGCTTTCTCTAACTAATCGAAGAATAGGTATAAAACCCTATTTCTTTATAATCAACAACTTAGTTTATACTTCCCATGCGGAAGTATACTATATCACGACAAACCGAGTCACTTATGAAAAAGAACACTACCACCCTAAACAGCTTGACTGTTAACGGAGCAACTGCGATGATTACCAAAACCCCAAACGACTTAACTGCTAACGGAGCAACTGAGATGACTACCACCCTTAACCAAACCACTGCTAACGGAGCAACTGAGATGATTACCAAAACCCTTAACAACACTACCCCTTCCTATACTGCTACAGATGTGGCACGAGAAGGTTATATTCCTTACCGTTCATTAGAATTTAAAAACTACATTGTCAAAATCTACGCACCTGTTGACATCGAAGATGGTATGGCTGATGTAGACTTTACTACTGAGAAGACAGGTACTTATGACCTTGTATCCAATCAAACAGCAGGTAATTATTTCTCTGCTGCTGATGTATTTTCTATTATCAGAGAGTCAGCAGACTTTGCTATTAAGCAAGGAGCTGATAAAATTACCTGGTCCCCTTCTGATGTTAAAAGAGACAGAGTATACAAAAGCTATGCAAAAAGAGAGGGCTATACTGTAAAGTATACTGAAAATGGCTATCCTTTTATTGATCTTAACACTAACCCTGCTAACGGAGCAACTGAAATGACTACCAAAACCCCTAACACTAACCCTGCTAACGGAGCAACTGAAATGACTACCAAAACCCCTAACACTAACCCTGCTAACGGAGCAACTGAAATGCCTACCAAAACCCTAAACACCACCACTGCTAACGGAGCAACTGAAATGACTAACCCTGCTGTAACCCCTAACCAAACCAATGTTGACAACACTAATGTTGACAACGCTAACGGAGTGAAAACCATGGCCAAAGAAATCCTTAACATTCGTACCTCTAAAGGTAAAAAACCCATGTACCTTAAACAAGTATCTCTACTTGATGCAACCACTATCAGTAAGCTTCTTACTGATGAGAAGGCCTTTGGTGATTACCTAAATGCTAAAGGTATGAAAAAACCTCAAGAGCTTAAGAAGACTCTTGACTTGGTATTGAGTTTCTATGTTACTGAATGTAACCAGAGTGTAAACGTGAATGAAATCAATGCCTTAGATAACTCTCCACAGGGGGTAGAATACACCCCAGAGACCCCAATTGTTACTGAGAGTAACATTGTAGAAACATTTGAAGAAGAGGTAATTGATATGGTAGACTATGAATATGTTGAAGTTCCTATGGGTTATGAAGATGAAGGGTATACTCTTCTAGAGTATCAAGAATTCATTAATACCGCATTTGATGCGGATGTAGAACCTGAGTTACCTGCCACTTTAGAGGAGATGAAAGGGTTGGTAAAAGCTAACTTCTCGCCTGCTCAACTAGAAGAGCAATCTGTCTACAGCTTTGCTTCTAAAGTAATTGCTTATGCAAGGGTGTTATACCAAATCATTCAAAGTGCGGGTCACGATGAGTATGCTCAAGGTACTTCTCCTTGGTCACCTGTACTGTATACTCTTAAGACCTTTGTCAATAATGACTTGTTGTCTAAACAAGGTCCAAATGCTTTAACAACTAAAGCTTATGAGTATATGGTGAATAACAATGAATTAGGTAATCCTTATTTTAAGGCCCTAGCATACCTAACAGGTAATGATGTTAGTCAACCCCTTAATGGGATTGGTTATGAGTTTCTTAATAGAAACTTTAACCATAGTACTAATATTTTCCCCCGTAAACCAGCATATCTAACCAATGGGATTGCGATCTCTGTTGGTACCAATAGTAAACTGGCCACTCAATGGGGTGTTAAAAATGCTACAGACATTAATATCACTTCTGAGAACTTCTCTAATGAGCATCTATATGCTATGACTCGTATTATCTTTATCAAAGATAATCAAGTAGCTAAGTATAAGAATGCTAACGCTACTACTGAGTTAGATCATGTTGCTAAAGATATGAGTCTATTCTCCGTTATATACCTAATTAATGTACTACGTATTGATATGAAGACTCTTCTCAACTCTCCAATCAACACTATTATTGTAGAAGTAGATAATAAGAATGTACCTAAAATCTCTGTTAAACCTACTAAGGCGATCATTGAAGGTGGACTATCTAACTTCTTTGGTCCTTCTAATCCAGATACTATTGTTAAAGGTATCATGAAGTTAAATAAGAGTTATGAAGGTTTTGGTGAATACTTTGTTGTTAACGGTCAAAGCTACTACAGAAGCTTTGAATCAGTATCCAAGGTGGTGGCTAGAACTATGAAGTTAGAGAAAGAGAGTAATCATCAAATGATGTTGGGTAGAGTGTACGTAGTAACTGATGCTATGGGTAATGAGAAAGCTATTAAAGCTTTATCTACTGGTATCGTACATGTACCTACTAAAGTATTAGAAACTCATGGTCAAGTAAGAGCTGTCTCTTCTGCTGACAGAGGAGGTTTCAAATGTACCTTAGGTCCTGTAGCTTTAATGAACAAGCATTGGGATAAAGAAGGTATCTCTTTAGCTTCTTTTGGTTCTATGAAAGCTGAGGGGTATGGCTTAGCTAGACTACTAGGTATCTCTGTCGATGAATACCACAATGAGATTAGCAAGTATACCAAAGTTGTCAAACTATGGGGTAAACCTGTTGAAGTAGTAGAAGTTAATAACGTGGTATTAGATATCACCAGCCATTATACTGTTAATATGTTTGAGTCTACTAATAGAAATAAGCTAGTAATGTCTCTAGAAGAGGCTAATGCTAATGTTCTTAAGAGAGCTGAAGAGAGAGCATCTACTATCAAAGAGGATAGTGTATTTGTTGATTACGTACTAAGTCAAAGAGACACTATGTTTGACGGTAGTCTAATGAATACTATCAAGGCTCTACTAAAAAATGGGACTATTAGAGCTAAAAATAAGAAGGTATCTGTAACTCCTAGTGAGTTTGATGTCTTAGCTACTACACATGGCCCTCAAAAAGCTCAAGAATGGCTGGATAGCCTACTAGCTGAGAATATGGATGACTCTAAGAAAAGAAAAGAGATGTTCATTGCTACCCGTATTGCTTCTGGTACGCAGCACAAGGATACTAAATACATTAGAGAAGTATCTGCTGAATGGTTCTTTAGAGAGCTTACTATCATTATGAAAGCGAATAATATATCTGTTAACTCTAAGGTACCTTCATTTGCTTCTCGTAACTTCTTAGTTGATGTAGCTACTAGATTGTTTAGTGACACTAATGCAGACGGCTCCAAAGCCCTATGGGTTAAGATTGTTAATAATAATGGTGAAGTATACCTGCCTACTGGCGACTTTATGTACGGTAACTTTGCTGAGAATAGTACTATCTATGAACATAAAGTACAAGTTACTGGGTTCCTAAGTGGGTTCTTTAAAGTTGCAACTTATATGACTGAATTTGTATCTCAAAACTCCGTTGATGAGCTAGCTAATAATTATAAGTTCAAGAACATCTTTGTTCGGTTTATCCTTAATGTAACTAATGAGCTACAAGGATATGCTCTTGGTAAGAAGGTAGGTAAGCTAAAAGCTACTGGTCTATCTGCTGTATTATCAGTAGCTTGGTGGTCTAATGATATTGATTCAGTAGTATACCTAGGTAAACATAGATTTAATACTAAAGATAAACAACCTGTATTGGTTAAACACCCTGAGTTGTTTATGGAGAGTATTACTGGTGTTAATGTAAAAGGTATGCTACCTAAGAATATTGCTAATGGTTTAGATCAAGATACTCTTAAAGTATTAAGCTTTGCTTTCCAAAATACTGTATTTGTATCAGAAGAGATTGCTTTATCTCTTCAAAATGATGCTGACGGAGACCTTGTTCGTTTAACCTGGCATAAAGATTTTACTCTTGATAACTTTAAGAATCTTGTAACTAATAATACTTGGTTTGCTAATAAGTTTCATGTAAACTATATCGCTAAAGAAAGAGACTTTACTAAGGGCTGTAAAGATAAGATTGTCTTTAAGACTTATACTTCTGTTGAAGTTCTAGAAGCTGTTGAGAAAGCTTCTAAGTCTAAAGAGGGTGTAGCTAGTTATACTTCTTTAGCTCAAAGGTTTGCTAGATTTGCAGACTTACAAAATGTTGATAGAACAAGTGATAAAGTTCGTTATACTCATTTGTTATTGAATACTGCTGTACAAATCTTCTCTATGAACGAGATTAAACAAACTAATAATAATGCTAAGGGTATGAAAAATCTTATGGATTATTTCTTGCTTAAAGACTTTGATGTTAAAGAGCGTATTAATTATGCTCCGTTGTTTTTCCAATTCCTTGAGCATATTGGTTGTGTTGGTAACGCTTTAGTCTCTACTGGTTTTAATTCTCGTGAAGAATGGTTACAGTATATTGAGTCTGCTCTTACTGCTATGCGTGTTACTTTTATTACAGAGAAATCTGATGATGCTGGTTTCCTTGTTGTTGGTAAGGATTTTATTATTGCTCATGAATTTGCTCGTAAAGTTAGTATTCTTGATGTACTTAATTCTAATACTGTTTATAGCCGTATTGTTAAAGCATTTTTGCATGATTTTAATACTTGTGCTAAAGAGGGTAGAGATTTCTTCTCTACTCCTGCCAAGGAAAATAAAGCTCCTGAGGAGATTTCTGAAGAAGCTGTTGTTTCAGTTGACTCTGGTCTAGTATCTACTCTTGATACTACTCTTGAGTCTTCTATTGAGTCTTCTATTCCTTCTGAGATGATTAATGACGATTTTTCTGTTATTGAGTCTTCGATTGAATAATGACTTTATTAGGGTATACCTATATGGTGTACCTTTTCCTTTGTATTAGAATAAATTGAAATGTTTTGATTGGTATTATTACTGGTTCTTGTAGGACCTTTAGTTGTATCAATCAATCAATTTATTTTATCAATTTTCTATCGGAGAGTTTTATGTTTTCTATTGATATTATTAAAGCTAAGGCGAAAGCTAAGGCTACCGAAGTTTCTAACTTTGTTCAACAAGGTAACAAAGTTATTGCAGAGGCTAATAAGCTTAATAACCCCAAGTTTGTTAAGCTTGCTGCATGTACCCCGCAGATTCATGCTGTAGAGTCTGCGATTAATGGTGGTATTGTTGAAAAAGTCGCCTCTTTGGGTATGCTGTATTACCCTCACGAGGAGGCCCCTGTTCAACATGCCCTGTTTAGCTCCGTAGCTACGGTAGCTAAGATTAAACGGGTAGGCCTGAAACACTATATCGTCCTTAACGGTATGATTACTGCTAGCGCTTATTTAGCTACTAAGTAGTAAGGTCTTCTTGGGAGTATATCTATTTATTTAGGTATACTCTCTTTTATTTTTTGTTAATTGAATAGATAATTTTGTCTACACAATCTATCGGAGATATAAAGTATGAATACTTTAGTTAGAATTTACTCAAGTGTGTTCCCCAAAACCTGGGAGAAGGATAATCTAATTAATCGTCTTAAAGCGACTATTAAAGTAGCGTCGGAAGACGAAGGTAAGATTATTGAAGCTTTGATCGGTGACTTGTCACAACAAGAGACAAGTCAGATTAATGGTCCGTTAGTTGCTCGTGTTATTCGTGCTTATACGAAAGATACAGCTTTCTATCCTTCAATAGTCTGCGCACAGATTATTGAAGCATATTATACATCCCAGGCTAATTTCGTCTACATCGAGCCCTTTCCAGAATTTTCTAAAGGGCTTGATATTATGTTTTATGGTTATCCAATAGAATATGATCATGAATCTAAAGATCTTCTAGATGACATGTACGAGGGTTATGCTTTAAATAACCCCCTGAAAGGTGAAGAGTATTTGAAACAATACTCTTTGGAAGGTCTTAAAGCCTTTTACAAAGTTTGGAAGTAATTTAATTGAGAGTACACTTAATTGTGTACTCTCTTTTATTTTTACACAGTTCAAAGTTAATTGAAATGTTTTGAAGATCTTGTCTTAATTCATTTATTTAATTGAAATGTTTTAAGGTAAGTCCTTTGAATTGAAATGTTTTGATTGATTTAAAGTCATTTATTTAATTGAAATGTTTTGATTGATCTAAAGTCAATTGAAATGTTTTGATTGATTTAAAGTCAATTGAAATGTTTTGAAGTGTTTGGTAAATCACTTAAAAAATACCATTCCATTAACCTTCGCACATATTCGTGCATAACTATCGGAGTTCTTATGAACAAAGTTACCATTATCGGGCGTCTTGCTGACGTAAAAGGCCGTGTGTCTAAAAACGGCCAACATTCTACTGTTTTTCAGGTAGTCGTTTCCGAATCCTACAAAGATTCAGCTGGTGAATACCAGAAAATCATTTCGAACTTTTTTCCTGTACTGTTCGGCAAACGTGCCGAAGGCATTAATAACGCCATCCGTGCGGGGAAAGCCCCTTTCAAGAAAGGGCACTTAGTCAGTATCGAGGCAACCATTCGGAGTAATAGCTACGTTGTCAATGGTGAAACCAAGTATGGCTATGATTTTATCGTCGATAACATCCAATTGCTGAGCCGTACTCTTGATGAGATGCTCGAAGCCCGTCAGAAGTATCAGCAGTCTTCTGATGCTACTCACGTGTCTGTAGACTATGAAGTCGTAACTGAACCTACAGGTCAGGAAATTTATAATAGTGGAGCTTTTGAACACGCTCCTGCTCCTGCTCCTGCTCCTGCTCCAAAAGCTAAACCGAAAGCCAATCCTGCTCAAACGGTAGATGACGATCTTCCGTTTGCCTAAGATCTTTAAACTGTGCGGTAGAGTTATCTTTATGGTATCTCTATCGTACATAAATTGAAATGTTTTGATTGAGTAGGTGTATAACCTGTAAAGTTCTCGCCTACTTCGTTTTAGTTATCCTTACATTAATTCTATTGGAGATATTGTATGAAAAATCTTTCACAACATGTGTTATACTCAGGTGGCGCATATGGAGCCGACCAAATCTTTGGGGTACTGGCACATAAATATAATATTAATAAACAGTTCCATATCCGACCTGTCGGTAACACCAAAATCCACAAGAACTTAAGTTCTCGTGGCTACACCCCATTGGTGGCTCAAGCAGTTAATTTAGACGAAGCTCGTGCTGAAATTAAACGACTCATTCATCTAGAATTAACTCCGTCTTTAGGTTCTGACCTTAAAGCTCGGAATTACTTTCAAGTATCCAAGTCAGAGTCAGTGTTGGCTGTTGCCCATCTTAATAGTGACAATACCGTGAAAGGAGGGACTTCGGTAGCTGTTGACTTGGGTATTGCTTTAGAATTACCTGTCTATGTTTTAGACGTAACGACTGAAGATTGGTTTATGTATGACTACAGTATCGAATCTTTCGTTGTTATTGGAGGTACTCCGCTATTAACTCGTAAATTTACAGCAGTAGGTACTCGTGATATTGAGAACTATAATGTCAAAGATAAACTTACTGGTGAGTGGGTACCTCGTGCAGAGTTTGTTGGACATGATAAAGCTAATCGTCTTATTGCTAAAATGGAACAGGTATTTATCAAGGCAACTCGTAATTAGCTTTTCGGTTGTGGGGTGAGTCATCGCCCCATAGCCACCGTAGATATAAATATTTTGTATCTTAAGTAAGTTAATTTAAAAAGAGAGTATCCTTTATGGGTGCTCTCTTATTTTTTTATAAATTGAAATGTTATGTAACTTTCTATTGGAGATGTTTTATGAAAACTCATCAAGGTTTTAAAGTAGAGCCTTTTAAATTCCTTAGCAATATGGAACCTTGTAAGGTATACTATAAAGGTATTTTGTTCCCTAGCGTAGAGAACGCTTATCAAGCTAGCAAAGCTATTGACTTCACTACTATGGGTCAGTTTCAATGTTGTAATCCTTACGAAGCTAAAAAGCTTGGTAAACGAATTACAATGAGAGAAGGTTTTAATGGTGAAAGATTATCTATTATGGAGAGTCTTTTAAGACAGAAGTTTAGTTATTTAAATCCTGCTCTAAGACAGAAACTTATTAACACCCAAGGTATTGAACTTGTTGAAGTTAATACTTGGGGTGACAAATATTGGGGTGTCTGTAACAATAC
>RRZU010239436.1_pt1 | contig 13254 bp, 9 predicted proteins | sample 2165561 | NCBI WGS metagenome assembly RRZU01 (sample SAMN10456909, study PRJNA506462) | wastewater metagenome | isolation source: wastewater sludge | place: USA: Moscow, Idaho
ACGTCCAGCACCCAGTGGCAGTCGTTCTCGATGGCCCAGTGCGCCCGGATGGTGGCGTTGAAGGCCTGGGCGTCGAGCACCTCGGAGCTGATGTAGTAGCGCCAGCTCGGCTCGGGCGCCTGTTCGGTGCTGCGCGGGCCGAAGCGCCCTGAGCGCACCGGCTGGCGGGTGGACTGCACCAGCACCACGCTGCGCACGCCGGGCCAGTCCTGCAGCACCGGCGCGATGGCGCTCAGGTCATGGCAGACCACGCAGCGCCGCGTCTCGATGCGGCCGTGGCCCTTGTCGGTCTCGCTGTGCTCGTGCCAGGTGCGCCCGTCGGCCCGGGCCGGGGCTTGCTCCAGCAGGCCCTGTACCGCCTGGGCCAGCGTGGGCTGGTTGTTCTTGACCCCGATGATGTAGCCCGCCCCCTCGTCGACCAGCTGCTGCACGATCGCCTTCTGGCAGCCCATCGCGTCCATCGTCACCGTGGCACCGCGCAGGTCCAGCCCGGCCAGCAGCTCCGGGATCGCGGTGATCTCGTTGCTCTTGGCCTGCGTCCTGATCTGCCCCAGCGTCACGCCCTTGCCGCAGTGCCAGGCCGTCACCAGGTGCAACGCCCCGTCCGCCGTGCGCGAGCCGCGCAGCGTCTTGCCGTCGATGGCGATGTGCTCCTGCGCCAGACTCGGGCAGATCTGCGCCATCCAGCTGCGAAAGCAGGCCTCGAAGCGCACCGAGTCCAGCATCGCGAACACCCGGCTGAACGTGTCGTGCGAGGCGATGCCCCGCTCGAAGGGCAGGAAGCGCCGCAGCCACTCCAGCTTGAACTCGCCCCACTCGCTCACGTCGACCCAGTCCTCGGCGCCGGCCGCCACCGCGCACAGCGCCGTCAGCAGCAGTTCCTGCAGCGGGTACTGGAAGCGCCCGCTCTGCCGGCGCGGATCGTCCAGGTCTTCAAAGCGCTGCATCAGCTTGTCGCCTGGGGCGGCAGTCGGGTGGTCTGGCATCGTGTCGTGGGGTGGCGAGGTCGGGCCGGATTGTTACCACTCAATCGGGGACTTGGCTAATGCAATCGCCCTGCTCATGGACCCTTTGCGCACATGCTGGTAGAGCTTGCTCGCAGTGGGCGTGATGCCATATCGGAAAAACAGCAGCGCGCACACCTCGCGGTACAGCGTTTTGGTGTCGCTGAATCGTGCCCGCAGGGCCTCTACTTCGGTCTGGATCTCTGATTCTTCGCTCATCAATAAATAATACAACGTATAACGTATAAATTGATGAGCTTATTTCTAATCTCTAGACATAATTACTCTAATGTCCATAGAATTTGCCGCATGACTGATTTGGCTGTCCTAGCGTTGAATTCTGGTGGTCTGGTGCCCTTGGCTGGCATGGTGCTGCCCTCCCATTTGTCCGGGGAGCGCGGCCGAAATCGGGCCTCAGGGCTCCCCCAGGTGGCGGCCGACGACGACCGTGCGGCAGTTTTGGCCTGGCTTGAGCGGTACCAGGACTCGCCGGCGACGCTCTCCAGCTATCGCAAGGAGGCCGAGAGGCTGCTGCTTTGGTGCGTGCACCAGCACGGCAAGGCCATGTCCGATCTGACCCACGAGGACTTCCTGGCGTTCGAGCGTTTTCTCGCAGACCCCCAACCAGCCGGTCGATGGATCATGCAGGTCGCACAGAAGGCCCCCCGGGCGTCACCCCACTGGCGCCCGTTTGCAAAGCCCTTGGACCGGCAGAGCCAGCGCCAGGCGCTGTCCATACTCAACGGCCTTTTCAACTGGCTCGTCCAAGCTGGGTATCTGGCGGGCAATCCTCTTGCGCTCAGGCGCCGCAAATCCATAGCGCGGCCAGCCAAAACAAGCCGATTCCTACCCCATGAACACTGGGCGCAGGTGCGCGCGACCATCGAGGCGTTGCCCGCAAATACACCTCGCCTTGCCAAGCAGGCGGCCCGATACCGCTGGCTCTTTTCCCTGCTCTATATCGGTGGTCTACGCATCTCGGAGGTCTGCACCAACTCAATGGGAGATTTCTACTGGCGTCGAGGTGCGGATGGCCGTGAACGCTGGTGGCTGGATGTCTGTGGCAAGGGAGAAAAGACACGTCTCGTGCCGGCAACCGACGAGCTGGTGTCAGAGCTGATGCGCTACCGAAAGGCCAACGAACTCGCACCGCTGCCGCGCGAAGGGGAAAATCTGCCGCTGCTGATTCCCATCATCGGAGCCTCCCGCTCGATGTCGCGAAGCTCCGTGCATGAATTGGTCAAGGATGTGTTTCGCGAAACCGCAACCCGCCTTCGGGAGCTTGGACCGGAGCACGAGGGCGCGGCCTTGCATGTGGAACAAGCGTCTGCACACTGGCTCAGGCACACGGCAGGCACACACCAAAGCCACAGCATGGACCTCAAGGCCGTGCGAGACAACTTGGGGCATGCAAACATCTCCACGACCAGCATCTATTTGCACACAGAAGATGATGTGCGCCATGACCAGACCTCGAGTGCCCACAGAGTGGGATGGTCGGTGTCCTGAAGGATTAACAGGCATCGGCATCTGGCTGGCGGCTCGCCGCCTGCACCAGAGCAAGTTCGTCTGGCCGACACCAGGCGATGAGCAGTGGCAACTGGAGCCCGATCAGCTCCAGGCCCTGGTCCTGGGTCTGCCCTGGCAGCGCATGGGAAGCGCCGGCATCATCACCGTGGTCTGAAGCTGGCGTGCAATCCGTGGATCTGCGCATGACAGCGCAGTGCCACCGATCAAACTCTTCCTGCGAACGCCCTGCGCACCGCAACTGCCGCCGCCAATTGCGCGCCTTGCCCTTGCAACAGGCCGTCACGCGCCTTCAGGTAGCTGCGCCGCGTATCAAGTACCGTGTTGATATCCACCAACCCTGCGTTAAACAGTCGCTCGCTTTTGGATAGTGCTGCGGCGCCGGCAGTCTGCGTGCTCTCCAACGCTGAGACACCGTCGCTTGCCGCCGCAAGTTGGACCACTGCCGTCTCGGCGTCCGCAAGCGCACTGAGCATCGCCTTTTCATACGCAAGCATTGCTTCCTGAGCCTTGCCCTCGTGAATTTCGATGTTGGCGCGGATGCGGCCACCGTCAAAAATGGGCAGTGAAAGGGCCATGCCGTAACCAACGACTGTCGTTGGCGACGCGCTACCACTGCCAACACGCAAGCGTTCCTTGCCACCCGACCAATCGAGTGCGATACGCGGATACAGGTCGCGCTTGGCCACCCCCAGACGAGCGACGGCGGCTTCAACAGCGCGGGCAGGACCCCGAACATCAGGGCGCCGCTCTAACAGCTCTATCGGCAGCACTACGGCTGGCATCCCTGTAGCCGCGTTGTCAGTTGCGGGGAAAGTCAAGCCAACTGGGGGGTGTGGGGCGCCAAGCAGCACAGCCATTTGTCGCAGCCTTACTTCATGTGCCCCTTTCAGTTGAGCCGCGTTGGCTCGCTCCTGACCTAGCTCCGCCGTCAGCCTGTCGATGTCCAGTTTGCTGATCTGTCCCGCTTCAAAGCGTCGACGGGTGACATCGGTCAGACGCTCCAAAGTTGCGATGCCATAGTGCGCCACCGCTTGTCTTTGCGCGAGGGATCGAGCATCGAAGTAGGAGGTCATAACCTCAGCCGCAATAGCCACCCGCATTGCTTGCCGGGTCAGTTCCGCGCCCTCGGCATCTTTTTCGGCTGCAAGGCTGGCTAAGCCTTTGTCGCCGAAGATGTCCGGTTCCCAGCTCGCGCGAAGCCCGGCACGGGCCTGAGTGGTTTTCGGATCAGCACTCGAATCTCGGCCGCGTTGCAGGCCGGCCCCCAGACCCAACTGCGGATAGTGATCGGCCTGGACCGTGTCAACCAGGGCCCGGGCCTGCGCTACACGGGTTGCGGCGATACGCAGATCGGTGTTGGCAAGCAAGGCAGATTCGACCAGCGCATTCAGTTCTGTGTTCCCGAAGTCTTTCCACCAAGCGGTCGCGGCCAACGGTTTGCTGCCTGAGTCTCCTTTTGCCTCGAAGCTCCACGCCTCGGGAGTGACTGCAGGCATTGGTGGTGCGACCAATGGCGCATGCGAGCACCCTCCCAGTAGCGCCAGCGCAGCGATTGCAATCAGTGTTCTGTGTTTTTTGATGATGAAGGACATAGGACAGTTCAGGTGTTGACGTTGAATAGTTGAAACTGTACTATACGTGCAGTATAGTTTCAACCACTCAATCATCGATATGCCCAATTCATCCCAGCGCAGCAGCGGCAAGCAACGGCTCATTGAAGCCGCAGCCGAGATAGTTTCGACACAAGGTGTTCAGCAATTGACGCTGGAGGGCGTCGCGGCCGCCGCTGGCATCACCAAGGGCGGGCTGATCTACCACTTCAAAACCAAAGACGATTTGCTGGCAGCACTTGTGCAATCCATGATTGACGAGTGGGACCAACGCACCCGCGCCAAGGCATCTGAGAGCGGCAGCAACAGCAGCGCCATGTTGCTGGCTCTCATCAATGACACGTTCGATATGCAGCCGAGCGAAAAGCAGCTGATGCGCAATCTGCTGGCCGCCGCTTCAAGCTACCCCCATCTGTTGGGGCCTGTACGCGAGCTGTATGACCGCACCTACAGGGATTTCGCTGGATCGAGTGCGCAGACCGGCATTGCTCTGGTGATCACTGCAGCCATAGACGGTATCTCGCTGCTTGAGCTCCTGGACTTCCATCATTTCAGCGAGGACCAGCGCAAAGCCATGCGCAAGGCGCTTCAGACGCTGGCCAAAGATCTCACCTAACCCCTGCCCCTGTATCCACATGCAATCCTCGACCTATGCGACCGCAGCCCTCGCCTTGCTGGCTGCAATCATCACCGGCTGCTCCCGGACACCGCCTCCTTCCCAAGCAGCGCCTCGCCCCGTCAAGGTGGAGGTCATCGCCAGCGGTGAAGCGCGAACGGGAGAATCGTTCATCGGAACACTGCGCGCGCGCCAACGTGCCGAACTCGGCTTCGAGTCGGCTGGGCGCATCAGCGCCATCCTTGTCGATGTGGGAGACCGCGTACGTTCGGGGCAGGTGCTGGCCCGCCTCGACGAATCGCCCGCGCTGCGGCGCATTGAGAAGGCCCAGGCTGATCGCACTTCAGCTGTCGCGGCGCTGGCTGAGCGTACAACCCAACTGCGGCAGAACGAGTCGCTTGCCAAAGACCAGATCATTTCCGCTCCCACGCTGGAGTCCGTCCAAACCCAGTATCGCATCGCCCAAAGCCAGCTTCAGGCGGCTGAAGCCGCGTTGGCGCTGGCGCAACGGGAGCTGGCCTTGTCGCGTATTACCGCGCCGTTCGACGGCGTGATCGTGGCACGCAATGCCCAGCCCTACGCCGACATCAGTGCGGGTCTGCCTGTTTTCCAACTCGAAGCAGGTCGCTCCCTAGAGGTTGTCGCCATGCTCCCGGAGCGAGTGGCAGCGCGCATTGCGCCAGGGCAGTTTGCGCAGGCGACTGCCTCCCAAACCGATCAACCAGCCGAAGCAATGCAGCTGAAGCTGGACCGAATTTCCAGCCGCAATGAGAGCGGTTCGCTGGTGCAGGCAGTCTTTCGCTTTATCGAGACTGCGCCTGCTCTTCGCAGCGGCGCCATGGTTTCAGTCGAGCTACCCGCAATTGCAAGCAGAGGATTGTCGGTACCCGCTGCAGCATTGTTGCCAGGCGTCGATCCCGGCCAAGGCAGCGTCTTCGTGCTGGAAAACTCCAGACTGGTGGGACGCGCTGTGCAACTCGGCGATGGGTTGCTGCCCGATGGACGCATCCCCCTTAAATCCGGGTTGAGCGCTGGTGAACGGGTGGTAGTTGCAGGAGTCTCCTTCCTGAGCGATGGCCAGGCCGCTGTCGAGCACACGGCCACGACCCTGCTTCACGGAGCAAAGCCATGAAGATCACCGAATCGGCCTTGGGCTCAAGTCGACTCACGTTGTTCGTCGCGGTGCTGGTACTGGTCGCAGGCGTCTTTGCATTCCTGCGCTTTCCGTCCCAGGAGGAGCCGTCGACCACCATTCGCGACGCGATGATTTTTGTCTCCAACCCCGGGCTGCCAGTCGAGCGGATGGAGCAACTGGTTGCGCGACCACTTGAGCAGCGTTTGCGTGAGCTTCCAGAGCTAAAGCATGTGGTCAGCACGGTGCGTACCGGTACGGTCATTGTGCAAGTCACGATACAAGAGAGCTACCCCGACCTGGCGCCGATCTGGCAAAAAGTGAGGGCAAAGGTCGCTGAGGTATCACCTCAGTTCCCCAGCGGCACCTTCCCACCGGTCATCAACGATGATTTCGGCCGCGTGGCCGTCGCCTCGATTGCGGTGACCGCGCCAGGCTTCACCATGAGCGAGATGCGGGAGCCGCTCAAACGATTGCGTGATCGGCTCTATGAACTGCCCGGTGTGCAGAACATCAGCTTTCACGGACTGCAGGATGAGCGTGTCTACCTCGAGTTCGATCAGGCTCGCCTGGCCGGCCTTGGCCTGGCTGCACCGGCCTTGCTGCAGCAATTGCAGCAACAAAACGTCGTGCTGTCCGGTGGTCAGATGGTGATGAGTGGGATCAATAGCGCGCTGGTGGCATCGGGCGAAATTCGGTCGCTCCAAGCGCTGAGGGAATTCGTCCTCAGCGTGCCTGATCGCCATGGTCGCTCTGAGAACACGATTCGTCTGGGCGATATTGCGCAAATCAAGGTGCTGCCTGCCGACCCGCCAGATTCCGCCGCCGTCTATCAGGGTGCGCCGGCGGTGGTGCTTGGTGTGTCGATGCGCTCAGGCCAGAATATCCAAGCATTCGGACGCAGTCTGAAGGCGCGAGTCAGCGAGCTCCAGCAGCAACTACCCGCAGGCTTCACGCTCGACTACGTCACCTTCCAGGCCGACGTCGTGGAACGCGAAATGGGCAAGATGAACCAGGTGATGGGAGAGACCATCGTGATCGTGATGGCGGTGGTCGTGCTTTTCCTTGGCTGGCGCGCCGGCGTCATCGTTGGCAGCATCGTGCCGCTGACCATCCTGGGCACCTTGATCGCCATGCAGTTCCTGCACATCGAGCTACACAGCGTTTCGATGGCTGCGATCATCATCGCACTGGGCCTGCTGGTGGACAACGGTATCGTGATTGCCGAAGACATCGAACGCCGAATGGTGGCAGGTGAGGCGCGGCGCGAGGCCTGCATCCAGGCCGGCAAGTCGCTGGCGATCCCGTTGCTCACGTCCTCGCTAGTGATCATCTTTGCGTTTTCCCCCTTCTTCTTCGGCGACACCTCGATCAACGAGTATCTCCGCCCCCTGGTAGTGGTGCTGGCTCTCGCTTTGCTGGGTTCCTGGCTCTTGTGCCTGACGGTGACCCCGCTGCTGTGCTACTACTTTTTGAAAGTCTCACCTCACGCAACACACGAAGCCAATTCCGAGACCCGCTTCTACCGCATCTACCGCCGCGCCATCAACTTGGTCCTTGATCACAAGCTCGCATTCTTCGGCGCCATGGCCGTTCTCCTTACGCTTGCAATGTTGTTGCTATCGACGGTGCCTGCGGGATTCCTTCCGAAATCAGACCGCCCTCAATACCAGGTCTCCATCGAGCTGCAACCTGGTAGCGATTCACGCACCACGCTGGCCAAGGTTCAAGAGATCAGCCGCTGGCTGTCTGACAAGCAGGTCAATCCAGAGGTCACCACCAGCATCGGCTATGTCGCCGATGGCGGACCACGCATCATCCTGGGGCTGAATCCACCGCTTCCTGCCTCGCACATTGGTTACTTCACGGTGGGCGTAACCTCCAAGAACGAGCTCGACACCATGATTGCGCGCACGCGCGACTATCTATCGCAGACCTATCCTGAGGTCCGAGGCGAGGTGAAGCGGTTCTCCCTGGGGTCCAGTGATTCGGGCACGGTGGCGTACCGCATCTTCGGCCCTGACGAAACGGTGCTCAAGGGATTGGGTGAACAGATCAAGGGAGAACTGCGCAAGGTGGCAGGTGTCGTCGGTGTACGCGACGACTGGAACAACCGCGTTCCGCGTGTCGACGTGCAGATCGACCAGGCCAAAGCACGCCGACTCGGGGTGACCAGTGAAGACATCGCCAATTCGCTGGCAGCCCGGTTCTCTGGCGTTGATGTCTCCATGCTGCGCGATGGCGACACGCTCGTGCCTGTGGTGGTCCGTGGCACTGCGGCCCAGCGGCAGCAAACGCAAGACGTAGCCAATACGCTGGTGTATCCAGCAGGGGCCACGCCGGTGCCGCTGTCGGCCGTCGCTCGAGTGTCCATAGGCTCGGAGCCTTCGGTCATCCGGCGGCGAGATCTTTCTCGCACGCTGACGGTGGAGGGACGCAGCGAGACAGAAACCGCCCAGCAGGTTGTTGATCGATTGGCCCCGGTCATCGCCGGACTGAAAATGCCGCCAGGTTACAGCATTGAACTCGGAGCGGAAATCGAAGAGGCCGCAGAAGCCAATGCGGCGCTCAGTGAGTACCTTCCCCATGCGGGTATCGCCATGCTGATACTGTTCATCTGGCAGTTTGGATCTTTCCGAAAACTGATGCTGATACTGTCCATCATTCCGTTCACGCTGATCGGGGTGGCACCGGCGCTGAAGCTGGCTGGCGAGCCCTTGGGCTTCATGGCGAACTTTGGCCTGCTTTCGCTTGCCGGCATCATCGTCAACAACGCCGTCTTGCTGCTGGAACGCATCGAAGCCGAACTCCACGCAGGGCGCAGTTCGAGAGACGCCGTCATCACTTCGGCCGTTCAACGATTGCGGCCGATCGTGATGACCAAGCTGACCTGCGTGGCCGGCCTGGTGCCACTGCTGCTGTTTGGCGGCCCCCTCTGGTCGGGCATGGCAATCACCATCATCGGTGGCCTGGCGCTGGGCACCCTGGTCACGCTCGGGATGGTTCCCGCTTTATATGAGCTGCTGTTCGATAGCCGTTTATCGCGGTGGCTGGACCGAAAGTACGAGTCTCAAGCCACGCCGGCACCCATCTGAACGTCACTTGCTGCCTTTCAAAACTCGATGCGAAAGAACATGCCTGGTACCAGGGGCATTGCACATTATCACCAGACAAATTGCACCATGAACATTTACCTTTATCTCACCGCGGCCATCGTTCTCGAGGTCATTGCAACGTCCTTCCTGAAGGCATCTGAAGGGTTCACCAATCTCTGGCCAAGTCTGGCTACGGCGCTAGGTTATGCCGGATCCTTCTACTGTCTCTCATTGACGCTCAAGGTCATGCCGGTTGGCATCGTGTATGCACTGTGGTCCGGCGCTGGCATCGTGCTTACCGCCATTGTTGCCTGGATCGTTTTCAAACAGCGGCTTGATGCTGCAGCAATCGGTGGCATGGCCCTAATCGTTTCTGGAGTCATCGTGATCAACGTCTTTTCAAAAAGTAGTCCCCACTAAATTTGAAAGCCGCATACAGCCGAAGCATGGCGACAACTCAAGATTGCTTGGTCGGGCGGGATGCGACAGTTAGGCATCGGAATACCACACCACGACCGCACCTATCCATAACCCGGCCGCCAAGCAAACGAAAGGAAGAACTGGATGGACAAGATGGAAAGCCCAAATCACACGAAATGGGACTGTAAGTACCACCTTGTATTCATACCGAAATGTCGAAGAAAGACGCTGTACCTGAAGTTGCGAAAGCACTTCGGGGCGGTTTTAGGACATTGGCGCGTCAAAAGGAGAGCCAGACGGAAGAGAGGCATCTGATGCCGGACCATATGCACATGATTGTGGGGGGATTCGCCATGGCGAGCATTGAACGGACTGCGTACCCTCGATTTCCTCGAATACTGACGCTCAAAGACCTGCAAGCGTCGTTCACTCCGAAGCCCGAGGAGATTGAATGGGCGCAGCAACAGTCACGCACTGCGCAACGTCGCCTGGCATTGTTGGTGCTGCTCAAATGCTTTGAGTTCCTGCGCCACTTCCCCGCGATCGATGCGATTCCAGCCGAGGTTGTCGAGCATGTTTCAGCAACGCTGGGCATCACCCCGACTGACAAGATCGAATTTGCTTCGCTCGCCACGCTGTATCGCCACCACAAAGCGATTCGAGAACTGCTCGGTGTGAAGTCCTACACCGACGGGCAAACAAGAGCGCTGGCTATCCAGATAGCCCAACAGATAGCCAGTGTCGTGGAGACCCGCGTTGACATCATCAACATCACCGTTGAGGAGTTGGTGCGGCTGGGTTATGAGCTTCCGGTGTTCCGCACGCTCGACGAAATCTCTGAACAAGCCCACTCGGCCGCGGAGGCCGCATTGAACGAGCGAATCAACCAGCGCCTGAGTTCGGCCCAACGAACATGGCTTGACCGATTGCTGGAGTCGGAATTGCCGGCAAGGCGAACTCTGTACAACCAGATCAAGAAATCGGCAAAAAAAGCCTCACGCAAGCATCTCGATTTGCTGTTGGACCAGTTGACATGGCTTGAGTCCCTGCCTGACAGCGATGCGCTGCTCGATGGCGTTCCGGTTACCAAGCTCAACTACATGGCTGGCATGGCATCGGCGCTCGATGCGGGCGACATGAAGGACTTGTTGCCCGCCAAGCGCTACACATTGATCCTGGCATTGATCCGACAGATGCGAGTGAGGGCCCGCGACGATGTGGCTGAAATGTTCATTCGCCGCATCGGAGCCATCCACAAGACCGCAAGAGAGGAGCTGCAGGTGATCCAGGCGCGCCAACGCGAGCTGAGTGAAGAACTCGTCGCCACGCTGGAGCAGGTGCTGGAGATCCTCGCAGAAAACCTGGATGACGCCAGTACCGGGCAGCGCGTTCGAGATCTGCTCGCTCCGCACGGCAACCTGGATCAACTGACCATGGACTGTGAGGCCATCCGAGTGTGGAGCGGGGGAAACCACCTGCCACTGGTCTGGAAGGCCTTCAGCAGTTGGCGTGCGGCGATGTTCCGGATGGCGAAGGCGTTGCGCTTTGAGGCCGCTACTCAAGACCGCAGTCTGCTGGATGCCCTGCAGGTGGTGCTGGCCAATGAACATCGCAAGGTCGAGTGGATCGAGGATGACTTGGCGCTTGCGTTCGCCTCCGAACGTTGGCGCAAGCTGGTGCGTCGTTCGCATGGGCTGGGCCATCCGACGAACCGCCGCTACCTCGAAGTGTGTGTATTCAGCTACTTGTGTGGCGATCTTCGCTCTGGCGATGTGTGCATTGAAGGCTCGGAGTCATTTGCCGACTACCGCTTGCAACTGCTGCCCTGGAAGGAGTGCGAAGCGCAGTTGCCAACCTATTGTGACCGGATTGGAATACCCGCCACCGCAGGTGACTTCGTAGACGGACTCAAGCAATTGCTCACCGAGACGGCCAAAAAGATCGATGACGAGTTTCCGCAACATGCAGGAGACGTGATGATCGGAGTCAACGGCGAACCGACCCTGCGGCGTGTTGTTGCACGCGAAGTGCCGGCCTCTGCCATCGCACTGCACGCCGCCATCGAAAATCGCACAGCCCCTCGCAACCTGCTGGATGTTCTCGCCAACATCGAGCACTGGACAGGATTCACCCGCAACTTTGGGCCGCAGTCCGGCGACGATCCCAAACTTCGCAACGCACGCGAGCGCTACTTGCTCACCGTGTTCGCCATGGGCTGCAACCTGGGACCCAACCAGGCAGCGCGTCATCTGTCCAACGGTGTGACACCACATCAACTGTCCTATGCCAACCAGCGGCACATGAGCCTGGACCAGTTGGACAACGCCTGCCGGGATCTGACCGAACTTTATCTGCGGCTTGAGCTACCCAAGCTGTGGGGCGAAGGCAAAAAGGTCGCGGCAGATGGCACCCAGCACGACTTCTACGATCAGAACCTGCTGGTGGGCATGCATTTCCGGTATCGGCGCATGGGGGCTGTGGCCTACCGGCACGTCGCCGACAACTACATCGCGGTGTTTCGGCACTTCATACCACCTGGGGTACTGGAGGCGGTCTACGTCATCGAGGGCCTGATGAAGGCAGGCCTGAGCGTTCAGGCCGATACCGTGTACTCGGACACCCATGGCCAGTCGGAAACGGTGTTCGCCTTCACGCACCTGGCGGGTATCCAACTGATGCCGCGCATTCGGAACTGGAAGGATCTGCGCTTCTATCGCCCCGAAAAGGGGATGCGGTTCCGGCATATTGACCGCTTGTTCAGCGACGTCGTGGACTGGAAGCTCATCCGCGACCATTGGCGAGATCTGATGCAGGTATCGATATCGATTCAGGCTGGAAAAATAGCTTCACCGATGCTGTTGCGCAAGCTCAGCCAGGAAGGGCGTCACAACCGACTGTTTGCTGCGGCACGCGAACTTGGCCGCGTACTGCGCACGATCTACCTGCTGCGCTGGATTTCCAGCAAGGAAATGCGACAGGAGGTGAGCGCAACGACCAACAAGATCGAGTCGTACCATGCCTTCACGAAATGGCTGGACTTCGGCGGCGACGTGATCAATGAGAACGATCCAAACGAGCAGCAAAAACGGGTGCGCTTCATCGACTTGGTCGCCTCGTCTGTGATCCTGCAAAACACAGTGGACATGATGCGGGTGCTTCAGGAAATGTACGCGGATGGGGAGCCCGTTTCTGCTGCCGATGTCGAGTACCTGAGTCCATACATGACCTCGGGTATCAAGCGCTTTGGCAACTATCACCTGGACCTGAAGCGGCCGCCGGAGCCATGGGTCAAGGAATCACAGTTTCGTGAGGCGGCCAAGCGCGCTCGCGCAGCAGCAGCCATGGCAGCGGAGGCGCAACGTGTTGGTCAAAAGGGAGTGGGAACATGAGCGATTTTGACCCCACGGTCCTCACTGTCTATGGTCGACTGGACAGGGCTGCACTAGCCCGCGTACGGGGCAGCTACGACACCTCCGCATTGTTGCGGTTAGTTGACGAACTGGACAGCATCGTTGGGCATGCCCAAGCTCCGGGCGGCCTTAGAGATGTACTGTTGCTGCTTCACGAGATGACGCATGTTGTGGTGAACGGCGCCGGATTGTCAGGATCTGCAGATAGAGGGGGCTTGCCCGAACTTGCTTCTGACGCTGCCTCTGAGATCAGACAGGCGATAGCTAAGCTGCAGGAATGGGTGAAGTTGATTGAACCGCTGGAAACACTACAGCCGATAAGTTGAATGTTGGGCTTGAATATAAAAGCAATCCAAAATAACTAAAAAGCTTATGAGCTAAAACTGGCCGTATCCTGGCTTGCCCTCCACACCACATCGTCTTGCTCAAGGACTGAC
>RRZU010709540.1_pt1 | contig 13249 bp, 13 predicted proteins | sample 2165561 | NCBI WGS metagenome assembly RRZU01 (sample SAMN10456909, study PRJNA506462) | wastewater metagenome | isolation source: wastewater sludge | place: USA: Moscow, Idaho
AGGACGTCGCTAAAGCGGCCCGAGGTGCCCTTGACTTCCTTGCCGTCGATCCAGTGGCTCAGTTCCTTCATCGCGTCCTCCTCATGCGGCAAATCCATCTTGGGAGGGACTGTAGCACTTGCAGCATTGCCGGGAAAACAGGAAGTCTGGCAAAAGGGTTTTGCATTTTTGCAAAGGGTGCGGCGATGGACTGGGACGACATGCGCATTTTTCTGGCGGTCGCGCGCGCCGACAGCCTGTCGGCGGCGGGGCGGCGGCTGGGAATCGACGCCTCGACCGTGGGCCGGCGGGTGGCGCGGCTGGAACAGGCGCTGGGGACGGCGCTCTTCGTGAAGACCCCGCAGGGCTATGCGCTGGCGCCGGGGGGCGAGCGGCTGATGCCCCATGCCGAGGCGGCCGAGATCGCGCTTTCCGGGGCCGAGGAGGCGCTGTCAGGGCCCGGCGATCTGAGCGGGCAGTTGCGCATCGGCGCCCCGGACGGTTGCGCCAACTACCTGCTGCCGCAGGTTGCGGCCCGCATCTGCGAGGCGCATCCGGGGCTGGAAATCCAGATCGTGGCGCTGCCCCGGGTCTTCAACCTGTCCAAGCGCGAGGCGGATATGGCCATCGCCGTGTCGCAGCCGCAGGCCGGGCGGCTGGTGGTGCAGCGGCTGACCGATTACCACCTGCATCTGGCCGGGCATGAGGATTACCTGCGCGCCCATCCCCCGATCCGCGCCCGCGAGGACCTGCGCGGGCATCGCATGATCGGCTATATCCCCGACATGATCTTTGACCGCGAGCTGGATTATCTGGCCGAGACCGGGATGGAGCTGGCGCAGCTGACCTCGAACTCGGTCTCGGTGCAGATGCAGGCGGTGCGGGCGGGGGCGGGGCTGGGGATCGTGCATGATTTCGCCATTCCCTTCTGTCCCGGCGTGCGGCGGGTTCTGACCGCGCAGGTGTCGCTGACCCGCAGCTTCTGGCTGATCCGCCATGCCGATGATCGCCGCTCGCAGCGGATGAACCGGCTGGCGGACGCGCTGGCGCAGGGCATCCGGGCCGAGGTCGCGCGCTTGCAGACGCAGGTTGCCGGTTGAAATGCCGCCATGATAACAGCGCACTTGACGCAAGCCGCGGATGCGGTGACGCTGAGGCCAAACGCGCCCCGATCCGAGGAGGAATGTGATGCTTGTCAACCAGATCCTGTCGATGAAGCCCAGCGGAGATATCATTACGGTCGCGCCCTCGGTCACTGTGGCCGATGCGATCAGGCTGCTTTCGGAAAAGCGTATCGGCGCGGTCGTGGTCTCGGAAGACGGCAAGACGCCGCTTGGCATCCTGTCGGAACGTGACGTGGTGCGCGAACTGGGCAAGCGCGGCGTCGATGTGCTGACGCTGACGGTCAGCGACCTGATGACCAAGAAGCTGATCACCTGCACCACCGGCGAGGACGCGCTGGCGATCCTTGAACGCATGACCGCCGGCCGCTTCCGGCACCTGCCGGTGGTCGGCGACTCGGGCGAGATGGTCGGCCTGATCTCGATCGGGGACGCGGTTTTCGCCCGCCTCAAGGAACTGAACGCCGAAAAAGAGGCGCTGACCGGGATGATCATGGGGAACTGACGCGGGGGCGACGCGGATCGGCGCGCCCCGGCTCTCTTGCTTTTTCGGCTGAATGGCTGTTCGGTGCGGCCCTGCGCTCAAGGAGGATCACGCCATGCGGATCGGACTATATCCGGGCACGTTCGACCCGATCACGCTGGGTCATGTCGACATCATCACCCGCGCGATGGCGCTGGTGGACCGGCTGGTGATCGGCGTGGCCATCAATCGCGACAAGGGGCCGCTTTTCTCGCTTGAGGAACGGGTGGCGATGGTGCGCGACGAATGCCGCGCCATCACCGACCGCACCGGCGGCGAAATTCTTGTCCATCCGTTCGAGAACCTGCTGATCGACTGCGCCCGCGACGTGGGCGCCACGGTGATCGTGCGCGGCCTGCGCGCGGTCGCCGATTTCGAATATGAATTCCAGATGGTCGGCATGAACCGGGCGCTGGATGCCAGCATCGAGACGGTGTTCCTGATGGCCGATGCGCGCCGGCAGGCCATCGCCTCGAAGCTGGTCAAGGAAATCGCGCGGCTGGGCGGCGACGTGTCGAAATTCGTGACGCCGGCGGTGGATGTGGCGCTGCGCGAACGCTTTCCGCGCTGATATCCGCGCAGATCGGCGACCCCGGCGCCCTCGCGCCCGGGTTGCATTGAAAGATGCTTCCCCTTTGGCGCGGGCCTGCTAACCTTTTCCCAAATCCGGAGGAGAAGATGTCCGCAGTCCCGTCAGAACCCAAGCCCATCCCGACCCCGATCCCCGATCCCGACCGCCAGCCGATGCCCGATCCCGCCCCGGATCGCGGCCCGGACGAGATCCCGATTCCCGCCATCGTCGGTATGGAGGTCATTCCGGCGGCGCTGCGTGCGGGCTGGCGCGATTTCCGCCGCGCCCCGGCCTTTGGCCTGTTCTTCGCCGCCTTCTATGTCGTGGGCGGGCTGGTGTTGGCGGCGGTGGCGACCGCCTCGGGGCAGGAATGGTGGTTGATGCCCTTTGTCGTCGGCTTTCCGCTGATCGCCCCCTTCGCCGCCACCGGCCTTTACGAGGTCAGCCGCCGCATCGAGACCGACGAGCCGCTGGACTGGCTCAAGGTGCTGGGCGTCGTGGTGGCGCAAAAGGACCGGCAGGTGCCGTCGATGGCGATGGTGGTGCTGCTGATGTTCATGTTCTGGGTCTTTGTCGCCCATACGACATTCGCGTTGTTCATGGGCGTGTCGTCGCTGACCAATGTCAGCAGCTCGCCCGAGATCCTGTTTCAGGGGCGCGGGCTGACCATGCTTCTGGTTGGGACGGTCATCGGCGCGGGCTTCGCGGCGGTGCTGTTTTCCATCACCGTCGTCGGCCTGCCGCTGATCCTTGATCGCGAGGTCGACCTTGTCTCGGCCATCATCGCCAGCTTTCAGGCGGTCGCGGCCAATCCGGGCGTGATGCTGGTCTGGGCCGGGATTATCGCGGGACTGCTGTTTCTGGGCATCCTGCCGATGTTTCTGGGCCTGCTCATCGTGCTGCCGGTGCTGGGCCATGCAAGCTGGCACATGTACCGCTATCTGATGCCGGACGAGGATTAGGGGCGGGACGCGCCAGAACGAAAAAGGGCGGCCCATGGGCCGCCCGTTTCGCATCAGCGCCGGTCGCGCCGTTTATTCGCCGTCCGCCGCATCGGTGCTGCGGCCAAGCGGCGGCGCCAGTTTCGGGGTCACGCCATTGGCCAGCGGGTCTTCCTGACGCTGGACCGAGCCCTCGAAATGGGCGCCGGATTCGATGGCGATGGTCTTGTGGATGATGTCGCCCTCGACGCGGGCGGTGGCCGACAGGCGCACCTTCAGGCCGCGGACACGACCGACGACACGGCCATTCACCACGATTTCCTCGGCGACGATCTCGCCGCGGATGGTGGCGCTTTCGCCGACGACAAGCTGATGGGCGCGGATATCGCCCTCGATGGTGCCTTCGACCTGGATATCGCCCTGGGTCTGGATATTGCCCTTGACCGTCAGATCCGAGGACAGGACCGAGGGCGCCGTGCGCGCGCGCGCGCCGCTGGCGGCCGCGGCGGGCACGTCGTAATTCGTGTCAAGGCTGCGCGGCGGCTCGGTATGTTCGGGGGTCTGGTTGCGGGGGCCGGGTTCGGTGACGCGAGTCTTAGAAAACATTTTGGGCTGCCTTGATGAAGCTCATGGGATTCATGGCCCGACCGTTCACGCGGACCTCATAGTGAAGGTGCGATCCGGTCGAGCGACCGGTATTGCCCATATCACCGATCTGGCTGCCGCGCGACACCTTTTGGCCCACTTTCACGCGAATCTTGGACAGATGGCCAAAGCGCGTCTCGGTGCCCAGTTCATGTTGGATCTTGATCAGGTTGCCATAGCCGCGCTGCCAGCCGGCATAGATCACCACGCCGTCGCCGGTGGCAAAGATCGGGGTGCCGACGGGGCCGGCCATGTCGATCCCCTCATGCGAGCGGCCCCAGCGCGCGCCATAGGACGAGGTAAAGCGGAAGGCGGACTTGATCGGCATTGCCAGCGGCATCTTCGACACGGCGATGCGATAGGTGTTCATCTGGTCCAGCGTGACCATGATTTCCTTGGCCTTGGCGTCGCGTTCGGAAATCTCGGCATTGCCGCTGGAGGAATAGCCGATGGGGTTCAGCGGGCCGCCCTGACCGGAATAGCCGCGGCGCACGGTGCGCAGGATGTCGTCGGGGTTCATGCCGACGCTGCGGAACATGTCGTCCAGCGGCTTGACCGAGACGGTCACGGCGTCCTCGACCTGCGACAGGATCTCGTCGTTGCGGGCGATGATCTGGTCGCGCTCCAGCGTCACGGCCTCGGCCAGACGGGTGGCGTCCTGAGCCTGCTGCACGGCCTCGCTGCGCTCGGTCGAGACCTGCTTCAGCTCGCCGGACAGGATGTCCAGCGCGGCCTGCAATTCGGCGGTGCGAGCGGGGGCGGCGGCCGAATTGGCGGCGGCGCCATCGGCGCGTGCGGCCTTTTCGGCCTGCACGGCCTGTTGCAGGCTGGCCTGCACCACGCCGATGCCGGTTTCCAGCTCGCGCCGGCCGGCTTCGGATTCCAGAAGCTGGGACTGCATGCGCGACACCTGGTCCAGCGCCGCCGCAAAGCGGTTCTGTGCCGCCAGCGCCTCGGCGGCGCGGCTGTCGCGTTCGGCCGAAAGATCGGTCAGCCGCGCCTCAAGCGCATCCTGCGAGCGCCGCGCCTCGTCGCGCAGCGAGCCGGCGCTGATCGCGTCGATGGCAAGGATCGAGCTGGCGATGATCGACCAGCCGAAGACCACGGCGATGCCGCCAAGGGCGATCAGCTGGGTGACCGGACGCAGCCGCAGGAAGCGGGTGGAACGGTCCGATTTCAGGAAGAGCCGCTGTTCTGGCAGCCAGCGCTCAAGCACTGAATTCAGGCTGTTGGTGATGCGCAATGTCCCGGGTTCCATGTTGTTTGTGCCGAACCTGCCAAGCAGCAGCGGGCCGGTCGGTCATGGATAAATCCGAGCTGTGCCCGTCGCGCAACAGTGCTGCGGCCAGGACCCGGGTTTTGGGCGGAATGACGCCGATCAGAATCATCAAAACGGGTGGATTATTGCCGTCGCTCTCCCCAAGGCAGAATCGTGCCGCAGGGCGGAAATTCCGGGTTCTTCGGATAGCCGCATGAACTGGCGGCAGAAACCGCCGCATGGGACTTTTGTCGCAGCGCGTGACGGCTGTATCGCTGCGATGCAGCAAAGGGGCGCGCGATCTGCCGCCCGGATGGGCAAACGCGCCCGGCGGCGGCGGATTCGCCGGGTGATTCTGCGAATCCCCCCGTTTCGTCGCGTCACGCTGCGGAACCTGAACGGGCAGGCGGCGTTCGCGGGCCTTCAGGTGATCTCATAGGGCAGGGGGCCGGGGCGGTCCTGCGGGATGCGGATATGGCGGTCCATCGGCGGCACCGAGCGCTGGTGGCAGGTCGGGCGCGGACAGATGCGGCACGAGACCCCGATCGGTTCGAACAGCTGCGGGTTTCCGACATCCAGCCCGTCGGCATAGACCATCTCGCGCGCGTGGCTGATCTCGCAGCCAAGGCCGATGGCGAAGCGGCGCACCGGCGCACCGAAGGCGCCGCCGGGCTTCGACACGTCGCGCGCCAGCAGCAGATAGCGCTTGCCGTCCGGGGTCTCGGCCAGTTGGCGCAGGAAGCGGCCGGGCGTCTCGAACGCCTGATGCACGTTCCACAAGGGGCAGGCGCCGCCGAAGCGGGCGAACTGCATCCGCGTCGCCGAATGGCGCTTGGTGATGGTGCCGGCCTGATCGACGCGGACGAAAAAGAACGGCACGCCCCGGTTGCCGCCGCGCTGCATGGTGGACAGGCGATGCGCCACCTGCTCAAGCGAGGCGTGGAACAGATGCGCCAGCCGCTCAAGGTCGTGGCGCTCGGCCCGGGCGGCGTCGAGAAAGCGCGCATAGGGCATCATCGCCGCCCCGGCGAAATAGTTCGCCAGCCCCAGCCGGGCGATATTGCGCGCTGAGGCGCTGCGAAAGCGCGCCAGTTCCAGCGTTGCCTCCAGCAGGTCGCCACGGGTTTCCAGCGCCAGCAGGTGCAGCAGCTGGAACGCCTGCGTGGCGGGTGCGGCGGTGGCGTTCAGGGTGATGCGCTTGCCGTCGCGCAGATAGACCGGGCCGCTGCCCAATTCGGCGGTGGCGACCTCGATCCCGCATTCGGCCAGCGCGGCGATGGCGCTGTCCAGAGGTGCCGCGCCGGGCTGGCGGCGGGCGAAATTCTCGGCGGCGCGGTCCACGGCGTCGATATAGTTGTCGCAATAGTGGAAGAAGTCGCGGACCTCCTCCCACGGCGAGGATGTGGCGTTCTGCGCGCCGGCGCCAAGCGCCTCGTCCATGGCGGCAAGGCGCTCCTGCCCCTCGCGATGGGCGCGGTACAGGTCGAGGAATGCGCGGGCGAGCGCCGGGGCATTCGTCGCGGCCAGTCGCAGGTCGGCGCGCGGGGGGGCGGCGTCGAACAGCGGATCGGCCAGCGCCTCGGCCATGTCCAGCACCATGCGGTCGGCATCGCCCACCGCCATCGCGCCCAGATCGACGGAAAATTCCGATGCCAGCCGCAGCAGCACCCCGGCTGAAACCGGGCGGTGGTTGTTTTCCATCTGCGAAAGATAGGGCAGCGAGACCCCCAGCCGGTCGGCGAAGGCGCGCTGCGTCAGCCCGGCGCGGCCACGGGTTTCGCGCAGCGAGGCGCCGGCATAGATCTTTTGCGTGCCCATCGGATGCCCTCTTTTGCAAAGTCATGGATACGCTTTGCAAAGGCCTTTGCGCAAGGGGCCGGTCAGCGGCCCTGCATGACCCGGCGTTCGCGCGCGATCACCCACAGCACCGCCAGGACCGAGGCCGCCGCCGAAACCGCCATGATGACCAGAAGCGGCGCCGCCCCGGCATCGTCATGCAGGAACGCGCCCGCCAGCGCGGCAAGGCCGGCGCCGCCCGCGACCGCCATGGCGCCGCCAAGGCCGCTGGCGGTGCCGGCAAGCTCGGGGCGGACGCTCATCATGCCGGCATTGGCATTGGGCAGCAGCATGCCGTTGCCCAGCCCCATCAGCGCGACCGAGCCGAAAAACACCAGCGGCGCCTGATGCCCGGCAAGGTCGATCAGCAGCGCCGCCGTCAGCGCCACGGTGCAGATCAGCGCGCCGATCAGGATCATCCGGTTCATCCCCACCACCACCGAGAACCGGGCCGAGGCGAAATTCCCCAGCGCATAGCCAATCGACGGCGCGGCGAACCAGTAGCCGACCTCGGCGGGGCTGAGTTGCAGCACCTTGTTGCCGACGAAGGGTGCGCCGCCCAGATAGGCATAGAACGAGCCGGCGCTGAAGGTCGCGGCCAGCGCATAGCCCCAGAAGCGTTGCGAGCGCGCCAGCACCGGATAGGTGGCGATCTGCTGGCGCATGGGGATGCCGCCGCCGCGCGCGGTCTCGGACAGGTCGAACCAGCACAGCACCAGCACCGCCGCAGCCATCAGGCCCATGGCGATGAAACTGGCATGCCAGCCAAAGACCTCGTCCAGCGTGCCGCCAAGGACCGCCGCCACCATCGGCACCAGCGACCTGGCCATCGTGACATAGCCGATCATGCTGGCGGCCTGCTCGGCCGGGACGATGTCGCGCACCACGGCGCGGCTGATGACGAAGCCGGTGGTGATGACCGCCTGCACCATGCGGAAGAACAGGAACCACCCCGCCGAGGGCGCCAGCAGCGTCCCCGCCGTCGCGGCCAGAAAGATCGTCAGCGACCACAGCACCACGGGCCGGCGGCCGAAACGGTCGCTGACCGGCCCGCACAGCAGTTGCAGCACCGCGCTGACCCCCAGAAAGGCCGAGACGGCAAGCTGGATCAGCGCGTATTCGACGCCGAAATCCCGCGCCATGCCGGGCAGCGACGGCAGGAAGATGTTCATGCTGAACGCCCCGGCCGCGGAAATCGCGACCAGCGTCAGCAGGCTGGGGCGCCGCGTCCGGGCGGCAGGCGAGGGGGCGGCGGGACTCATGCCCCTTGTTTCCCGCCTGCGGACGGAAATGGCAACCACGTCATTTCAGCGAATGATTTCGCGTCAATGCGCGGAATTGCCGAAATTGTGAAAGATCAGGAAGGCGCCAAGGCAGATGAAGCCAAAGCCAAGCGCCACGTTCCATGTCAGCTTCTCGCCCAGATAGGCCCATGAGAACAGCACGAAGACCGACAGGCTGATGACCTCCTGAATGGTTTTCAGCTGCGCGGCGCTGAAATGGCCATAGCCGATGCGGTTCGCCGGCACCTGCAGGACATATTCAAAGAAGGCGATGCCCCAACTGACCAGAATCACCACGATCAGCGGTGCGGTCTTGAATTTCAGGTGGCCATACCAAGCCACGGTCATGAACAGGTTCGACGCGATCAGCAGCCCGACGGTCACCAGCGGGACTGGCAGGCTCATTCAGGGCGGTCCCAGCTGCGGTGCTTTTCAAGGTTGCCAAAGCGGGTGAAGCGGCCCTCGAAGGACAGTTCCACCGTGCCGATGGGCCCGTGACGCTGCTTGCCGATGATGACCTCGGCCTTGCCATGGCAGGATTCCATGATCTGCTGCCATGCCGCCATCTTGTCCAGATCGTGGTCGGCGGGCTTTTCGCGCTCGCGGTAATATTCCTCGCGGAAGACGAACATCACGATATCGGCGTCCTGCTCGATCGAGCCGGATTCGCGCAGGTCGGACAGCTGCGGGCGCTTGTCCTCGCGGCTTTCGACCTGCCGGGACAGCTGCGACAGCGCGATCACCGGGATGTCCAGTTCCTTGGCGACGGCTTTCAGGCCCTGCGTGATTTCCGAGACCTCGTTCACGCGGCTGTCCTTGGCGGTCGCGGCGCGCAGAAGCTGAAGATAGTCCACGATCAGCAGATCCAGCCCCATGGTGCGCTTGAGCTTGCGGGCGCGGGCGGCAAGCTGGTTGATCGGCAAGGCCGGCGTGTCGTCGATGAACAGCGGGCAGTTCTGCAGGTCATGCGCGGCCTTGACGAAACGGCGGAACTCGTCCTCGGACATGTCGCCACGGCGGATCGACTCGCTGGGGACTTCGGCGGCTTCGGACAGGATACGCGCGGCAAGCTGTTCGGCCGACATTTCAAGGCTGAAGAAGCCGACAACGCCGCCGGCCACGGTGCCGTGGCTGCCATCGGGCAGTTCGCCCGTCTTGTGCGCCTTGGCGACGTTGAAGGCGATGTTGGTCGCCAGCGAGGTTTTCCCCATCGAGGGACGCCCGGCAAGGATGATCAGGTCCGAGCGGTTCAGGCCGCCCATCTTGCCGTCAAGATCGATCAACCCCGACGAGATGCCCGAAAGCCCGCCGCCACGGCTGAAGGCGGCATTGGCGGCATTCAGCGCCCCGGTCACGGCGGCAAGGAAGCTTTGAAAGCCGCGCTCGGCCACGCCCTGTTCGCCAAGCTTGTAAAGGATCTGCTCGGCTTCCTTGATCTGGTCCTCGGCGGAATCGCTGACCGAGACGGTCTGCGCGCGCGAGGAAATGTCCTGACCGAGGTTGATCAGCTCGCGCCGCAGCGCAAATTCGCGGATCATCTGCGCATAGTCGCGCGCCGCGTGGGACGAGATCGCCGCCCCCGCCAGCCGCGCCAGATAGGCCGGGCCGCCCAGTTCCCGCAGGCCGGCGTCATGTTCCATGAAGGCCTTGATCGTCACCGGGCTGGCCAGCGCGTTCTTGGCGATGCGCTCGGCGCTGATCTCATAGATGCGGCGATGGACGGGATCGTAGAAATGCTTGGGGCCGATAATGCGCGAGACGTGGTCATAGACCTCGTTATTGGTCAGAAGCGCGCCCAGAAGCTGCTGCTCGGCCTCGATCGAGAAGGGAACGGCCTGTTCGGCGGCGGCCGAGGCGATCTCGCTGGGGTTCCTGATTTCAACGGCGCGCAATTCGCTCATCCGTGATGGCTCCGGCTGGTGTCCGATTCTGGCGAGGCCCCCCTTATTTCATACGGGGGGCCCGGGGGTCCATGGGCGATAGTGCCTAAGACCGGGGGCTGACCCCGGCGGCATTGTCGCATGGTATTCGGGCAACGAAGAAATCGTTACGGATGCGCGGCTTGCCAGGCGCGGGGGTCGGTCAGGAAGCTTTCGACCTCGGCCAGCGTGGCGGCGTCATAGAAGCTCTGGGCTTTCGCCTCGGCCAGCACGTCCCACCATGTGCAAAGGTGGTGCAGGGCGACGCCGTGATCGGCCAGACGCTGCGTGGTTTCCGGGAAGATGCCGTAATAGAAGATGACCGCAGTGTGGCCGCAGCTTGCGCCGGTCTCGCGGATCGCATCGACGAAGCTCAGCTTCGAGCCGCCGTCCGTGGTCAGGTCCTCGACCAGCAGGACGCGCTGGCCCTCGGTCATGGTGCCCTCGATGCGGGCATTGCGGCCATAGCCCTTGGGCTTCTTGCGCACATAGGTCATCGGCAGTTCAAGCCGCTCGGCCATGAAGGCGGCGAAGGGGATGCCCGCCGTCTCGCCGCCGGCGATATTGTCGAAGGCGTCGAAGCCCGCGTCGCGCAGCACCGTCGCCGCCAGAAAATCCATCAGCGTCGAACGGATGCGCGGATAGGAGATCAGCTTGCGGCAATCGATATAGGTCGGCCCCTTCAGCCCCGAAGAATAGGTGAAGGGCTCGGACGCGTTGAAATGCACCGCCTTGATTTCCAGAAGCATGCGGGCGGTCAGGCGTGCGATTTCCTCGCGCGGGGGGAAGGGCAGGGTCATGCGGGGTCCTCGACATGCCAGTAAAGCGGAAAGCCGGGATCGAAGACGGTCACGGTCTCGTCCCCGGCGGGAATGTGGGTGGGGTATTCGGCCGGGACGTCGCGTTTGACAAGGCGGATCCGGTCCTCGTTCGCGGGCAGGCCGTAGAATGCGGCGCCATTGCGCGAGGTGAAGCCCTCCAGCCGGTCCAGCGCGCCGTCTTCCTCGAACACATGGGCAAGGATCGACATGGTATTCGGGGCGGTGAAGCAGCCGGCGCAACCGCAGGCCGATTCCTTGGCGCGGTCGGGATGCGGGGCCGAGTCGGTGCCAAGAAAGAAGCGCGCATCCCCCGAGGTCGCGGCGCGGCGCAGCGCCAGCCGGTGGGTTTCGCGCTTGGCAACCGGCAGGCAATAGTAATGCGGCCGGATGCCGCCCGCCAGGATGTGGTTGCGGTTGATGATCAGGTGATGCGTGGTGATGGTCGCGCCGATATTGTCGTTGGCGCTGACGTAATCGGCGCCGTCCTGCGTGGTGATGTGTTCCATCACCACCTTCAGCCCGGGCGTGGCGCGGCGGATCGGGTCCAGCACGCGGTCGATGAACACCGCCTCGCGGTCGAAGATGTCGATGGCGGGGTCGGTGACCTCGCCATGAAAGCAAAGCGGGATGCCGGCTTCGGCCATCGCCTCGAACACGGGGCGGACCTTGTCGAAATCGCGCACGCCCGAGGCCGAGTTCGTCGTCGCCCCGGCCGGGTAAAGCTTGACCGCCGAGACGATGCCCGCCGCATGTGCCGCGACCACATCCGCCGGATCGGTTGATTCGGTCAGGTAGAGTGTCATCAGCGGACGCAACGTCAGGTTTTGTCCCAGGGCCGTCGCGATGCGGTCGCGATAGGCCGCGGCCTCGGCCCCGGTCACGACGGGCGGCACCAGATTCGGCATGATGATGGCGCGACCGAAATGGCTGGAAAATGAGGCGACTGCCTGCAGCATGGCGCCGTCACGCAGATGCAGATGCCAGTCGTCGGGGCGGCGGAGCGTTAGGAATTTGGTCATTCCTTTCCTGTATACCCAGACAGGACGCATGGCCATAGGCAGCTTGGGCTGCACAAAAGGACGACTTGGCAGATGCTTGATACAGGCGCAGATTTCCATACCTGCTCTGTTGGTTACGAGGTTTCGGGTTCAGGGAATTTGGATATGGGCTATGGCATGATGGACTTTTCGGCACTGCGTACCCCGATGCTTTTGTGGCAGCAGATCGCGCACATGGCAGTTGAGGCACAGATGGTAATCGTGTTTCGGACGGCGGGGATGATGGGCGTGCTGCGGCAGGACCTGATCGAGCCACAGCGCATGGTCCTGGAAAAGGCCGATGCCGCATCCGAGGCGATTCAGGCGGCATTGCGTGCCGCCGGTCGTGGCGAGGGCGTCGACCAGATGATGGCCGCGGCCTTGCGCCCCTATCGCCGCCGCACCCGCGCCAATATGCGCCGCCTGTCGCGCAAGGCCTGACCGGGCGCGGCGTCAAGTTACGTCTTGCCGCGGACCGCTTGACCGGTCCGGGGCTCGCGTATGATCGGGGTGCGTGACAGCGCACTTGATGTGGCGCATGGCTGTAACCATGGCTGTGCCGTGGCTGCGACCGGCTCGGCTTTGCGCCGCTATTTCTACGGCTACCCCTTGCCGCCGCGCCATGCCTCCTGCTCTACGCCGCTGCTCGGGCTTCGGCCCTGTGCCCGCTGCGCTGATGCCTCGTACTTCTATGCCCGCCGCGCCGTGCCGCGCCTCCGGCTCTCTGCCCATGCGTTGTGTCGGCGCCCCGCCAAAAGCAAAAACGCGCCGCCGTTTCCGGGGCGCGTCTGCATTCTGCTGTGGACCTTGCCTGCGGGCTGGATCAGATCAGCTTGCCCATGGCGACGGCGGTATCCGACATGCGGTTCGAGAAACCCCATTCGTTGTCATACCAGGTCAGGATGCGGCACAGCTTGCCCTCCATCACCTTGGTCTGGTCCATGTGGAAGATCGAGCTGTGCGGGTCGTGGTTGAAGTCGTGCGAGACGAGCTTTTCGTAGGTATAGCCCAGGATGCCCTTCAGCGGGCCATCGGCGGCGGCCTTGATCGCGTTGTTGATTTCGTCGACCGAGGTGTCGCGGGCGGCCTCGAAGACCAGATCGACGACCGAGACATTCGGGGTCGGCACGCGGATGGCGACGCCGTCCAGCTTGCCCTTCAGTTCCGGCAGCACCAGACCCACGGCCTTGGCGGCGCCGGTCGAGGTCGGGATCATCGACAGGGCTGCGGCGCGGGCGCGATACAGATCCTTGTGCATCGTGTCCAGCGTCGGCTGGTCGCCGGTATAGCTGTGGATGGTGGTCATGAAGCCGCG
>RRZU010142775.1_pt1 | contig 13244 bp, 10 predicted proteins | sample 2165561 | NCBI WGS metagenome assembly RRZU01 (sample SAMN10456909, study PRJNA506462) | wastewater metagenome | isolation source: wastewater sludge | place: USA: Moscow, Idaho
AACTGTACCCATCGGACTATTGCCCATGGATACGATTTATTTGCTTATCATACTTATATTATACCATACTTACCGGTATAAGTCAAGCCTAGGAACAAAAAAATAATGAGAAAGGGATTGTATAGGCGCTATGTGTATTTGATAATCTTTTCAGGTTTTTCCCCACCGTATAGATATCGATATTTTGTGGAAAATTTCCTGTACGTTTTCGTCCCTCCAGCACCAGCTTTGTAAAGGGAGAATCGGGATGATAGTCTAACCTAGAGTATTCACTGCGACTTCGGTATCCGTCAACGTAAGGTTCTCGTAATGCTCGTATTTTGCTCAAAGCATCCATGAGGAAATCGTCACTATAATAGGAAATGAAAAGTAATCTATCTTCAACTGGTTGCCACTCATTGTCGTATACGTCTGCATACACTTCGAAATAAAGGTTTGGAATCTCAGGTATATCCAAATCAAATCATTGGATATCGTTGAAACTTTCTGCAATATTTAATTGGTATTCTACGACCTGTTGCTTGTCCAAATTGTAGAATGTCATTGGTGTGAATATTTTCATATCGTATGTATTAATCATATAGTCCATACTTATATTATAACATATTTGCACTGTTTTGTCAAGACCAGAAAAGAAGTAGATTACTCTACTTCATTTTTTCTTATTTGCGTGAACGTTTACGACGGTTGTTGAGTTTAGCACCCAAACCTACCGCTGACAATCCACCGATTGTTGTACCTACAACACCAAGAACACTTGACGCATCACCTGTTTGTGGTAATGGTTGAGTTGCTTTAGGAGTAGCAGGAGCTGGTGTAGGAATTGGTGTAGCTGGTGCTGCAATCTTACGATATACGTTGATTACGTTACCATCTTCATCGTACTTAACACCCACAAGTTCGTATCCAGAAATGTCTGATTTACCATCATTATCTGGGAATGAACCTTCTTTAGGGTTTTGCAATGGATTACCACTTTCATCAACCCATAGAGTTTTGATAACTTTTTCGTAAACGTTAACCACGTTGCCATCAGCATCTACATCTGTTTTAACATGTTTGTAACCAGGGATATCATCACCTTCTTTATCAGGGAATGAACCTTTAGCTTGGTCTTTAAGAGGTTTACCTTCTTTATCAACCCATGTAGTTTTGATAACTTTTTCGTAAACGTTAACCACGTTGCCATCAGCATCTACATCTGTTGAAACAAGTTTGTAACCAGGGATATCATCACCTTCTTTATCAGGGAATGAACCTTTAGCTTGGTCTTTAAGAGGTTTACCTTCTTTATCAACCCACTTAGTGATTGGCTCAGCTACTTTCTCATATACGTTAGTAACGTTACCATCTGGGTCTGTTTCTGTTGAAATGAGTTTGTAACCAGGGATATCATCACCTTCTTTATCTGGGAATGAACCTTTAGCTTGGTCTTTAAGAGGTTTACCTTCTTTATCAACCCACTTAGTGATTGGCTCAGCTACTTTCTCATATACGTTAGTAACGTTACCATCTGGGTCTGTTTTTGTTGAAATGAGTTTGTAACCAGGAACATCATCACCTTCTTTATCTGGGAATGTACCTTCTTTAGGGTCTTTAAGTGGTTTACCTTCTTTATCTACCCACTTAGTGATAGGTTTGTTAGGTGTTTTCTTGTAGACGTTCTTAGTGTTGCCATTGTCATCAGTAGTTACTGAAACAAGTGTGTAACCTGGTACATCATCGCCTTCTTTATCTGGGAATGTACCTTCTTGTTTTTCTTTCAATGGTTTACCGCCTTCGTCAACCCACTCAGTTATTGGTTTAGCTGGTGTTTCAACTTTTTCATAGATGTTTACAGTATCACCGGCAATAAAGCCAGATTTTTCAAATTGACCACCTGGTTGAACATCAGCTTCTTTAACAGTGTAAACTGTTACAACCTTGTAACCAGGAATATCTGATGTACCATCAGTATCTGGAAGAGTTTTATCTTCAGCTTTTGGTTTCAATGTGTTACCAGCAGTATCGAACCAATATGTGTCTGGAAGTTCTTTTTTTTCAATCTTTTCATAGGTATTAACAGTGTGTTTGTTACCATTTGAATCGGTTGTTGTTTCGCGAGATACTAGTTGATAACCTGGAACATCATCACCTTCAGTGTCTGGTTTTGTACCTGACTCTTTAGGTTTCAATGTGTTACCGTCTTTGTCAACCCACACAGTGTCTTCAGTTACTGTTGGTGTTGGAGCAGGTGTTTCTACTTTTTTATAAACGTATGTTTTAACATTGTTTTTAGTAGTCACTTCTACGAACTCGTAGCCTTCAAAAGTTTTACGCTCAGTATAACCATCTTCTTCCGGTGCTAGTTCTTTTCCATCTACTGTGATGAAACGAGTTTTAGTTTTTGGAGTTGTTGGTGTGTTTGAAGTTGAATCACCACCATCAGAAACCGCAACTTGTCCAGTAATAACAGCTGACTCGAAGAATGTTACACCAGCTTCAGTAGCTGACGCTGAACCTTCCAAAAGTTTTGCACGAATAGCAGCCGCACCGGTTGCATACATGTTTTCATAAGCATCCAAAACTGGTTTAACTACAGAATACTCTGAAAGTGCTGAGATATTTGCATTCGGAGCATATACCTTAGACGCATAAGAATCGAATGCTTGTTGGTAAGAGTTTGAAGTTCCTGCTTTGTACTTGTTGAAGATGTTCATTACATCTTGTACAGTCTTAACATTCTTGAACTCATTAGTGATAGTTGTTGACACTTGTGAGTTGATAGTACCATCGTTTGAGAAGGCAACAGCAAGAGTGTTAATTGGTTGGTCCAAGTTTGCAACAGTATAAGCCTCACCTGATTGTGTTGTGATTTTTTGACCACCAAGTGAGTTATACCAGTTGATAATTTCAACAATTGTAGTTTTTGCTTTAGTTGAAGTAGCTTGGTCAGGGCTCAAAGCATTATTCAACAATGATGAAACCACTGCCGAATCTGCAATTTCTGGCACTGCCGCAACTGCTTCTTTATAAAGCTCTGAACTAGTTCCTAGATTACGTACAGTTGAAGCAATCGCCGCCGCGTTGATACCCGTTGGGCGGTCAAACATTACTGGGAATGTTGCTTCCGTTGCTTGTTTTGTTAAATCAAAACTTCCAGCTGACACTTGTGCAACTTCCGCTGAAACAGGAGCAACTGTTACAACAGAGCTTACGCCAGCAACAGCTAAAGCTAAACCTGCGCGATTTTTAAGTATTTTTTTAATAGTGCTTGACATTCTTTAAGAATCCTCGTTTATTTATATTTCTACTTTCTTATATTATACCATATCTTAACTTATTTGTCAAGAGGGGTACGGAGATATTTTTTATTGAGTTCCTGTAATCGTTTGAATTTGAACTCTAGTAATTCAAACTCACCATCCAATGTTTCAAGAGTTTCTCTGGTGTCCTCAAGGTCTGATGTTAAGATATCAACCTGATTGGATAGATTTTCTATTTGTAAATCTTTACCAGATAACTGTACTTGTAAATCTTCCAAATCCTTAGATTTAGAATCCAATTCCGATTGTAAACCTTCAGCGTGTGATAGTTTGTCTATCTCTTCCTGCAACTCTGCCATCTTATCAGCAGATGATTCTAGAAGTCTTGTGTAAGATTCTTCTTTCTCTTTGAGTTGAACAGCAAGAGATTCAGCTTCCGCCTCAGCTTTCTTTTGGTCTGCTACCAATCGACTGTTTTTAGTTTCCAAAGCCATGATTTTCTTTTCTAATTCTTTGATGGCTTCAGTTTCTTCAACTGTTGATTTTTCAGTCATCTTAATTATCAGAGAACCCAAATGCTCTTCCATTGTCTGGTTTTGTTTTTGTACCTTTTCTAAGAGTTTAGATTTTTCGTACAAATCAGCTTCTACATTTTGTAGATTCTTTCTTGACTCACTCAAAGCTTTTTGGTCGCGATGAGCTTGTGCAGAAACATCCATAAACACGCCATTCATAATTACGAAGAGATTATCTACATCTTCAGCCTTATAGTAGTGTTTTTTATGGAGAGGAATTTGAATCTCCATATTATAAATGTCTCTATATGAAATTTTTGACCCAGCCGCCAGCAATTGGTCTTGGCCGCCGGTCAGTTGGTCTGGGGTAATACTGTCCATGCTAATCCTCCAATTGTTTAATTACTGAGTCATAAAAGTCAACACCATATTGTTTAGATATGATTTCCTTAGCCTTATTATGACCATACAAACCACGAAGTGTGAATAAATAAGTCAATTGAGCTTTATCATAATCAGAAAGAATATCTGTTAATACGGTGTTCAACTCCTTATCACCAGTGTAGTAAGTTGTTTGGTCAGCTTCCAAGACTTTAACTCTTGTCAACAAGTCTTTAAGGGCTTTTTGATACCGTGCTAAACCAGCGTCACGTTTTCGTGTATTTTGTGATTCATGAGTTTCAGATTCGTCATGAGTTTCTGAATCATATTCATCAGAAATTGGGTGCGACGGTTTAACCAATGACTTTTTACACAACTCTAAATATTCAAGATAATCTTCATCGCTTACAATCAAATCTTTCTCGTGTATTCGTTTCTGATAGGTTAGTTCACCAGTTAAAACTTTTTCAATTTCACGGTCGATATCTTCTTCCGTAATCAATGTATCAACATGCGATGGATTAATTAGTAGACCAACTTCTCCTTTTTTTACTTTTTTCATTAAACCTTTTGACCTTTCAAGTATTCTTCTACTTCTGCCAATATCTGTTCATCATCATGTGATATTAACTGAATAGCCTTAAATAGTAGGTCTTTGGCTTCTTCTGCGTCCTTGTTACGTTTAATGGTTTCAGCAGAGTCCTTAAACGCTACTTGTGCTTTGAATTGCATATTGCGGTTTATCCTTTCAAATCCGTTAACTTAAGGAGTGTGGATAATCTCTACAGGAATTGGTGTAAAACCATCAACCGTTGGAGATTGGTCATAACCCTTAGTTGTTATAAAATAAGCAAGATATATGACGGCTGATACCGCAAGACCTATCAATAAGATATGTTCCTTGTATAATTTCACTGTAGAGTTCTCCTTTACTTCATATACTTTATTATATCACATTTTTGATGATTTGTCAAGTGGGGGTTAGTCATCAAATTCTTCTAAATCTAATACAAATTCTTTGGCATGCTCTTTTAAGAATGTTTGAATCATTTTAAGCATCAATATTTCCGGCTTAACATCATATTTTACTTGCATTGACATCTTAACAGTCCCAATAGCATTGTCACTATACTCTCGTAACTCAGGAATTAGCTTTTCACAGATGTTTACCGTAAACTTAAAGACCATCTGAATCAATCGTTCTTTTGGTATTTTATCAATTTGCTTCTTCTGTAGTTTCCACATTTTCTTATTCTTACGCAATTGTTCAGGAAGAGCTAATTTAGTGGCAACCTGTCTCAATTCTTCATCATCACCATCTAAAGCCTTTTTGATAGCTAATCGATATTCATCTAATTGAGTTAGTAATGAAGTCTGTATCAAGTCTGTAATTGAATAGGTGTTGAAATCCTCAATACGTGAAGTAGAATAAGCCGATTCGGAACCACGAAGAGCATTATCAATTTCTGTCTTAATACGGTCATATTCAACAGAATGACCATTCAACATCAAGTCTCCATGATATGCTTCAACGATTTCTCTATTATTCCGGTAAGTAGTAAGTAATTCAGATATAACCTGTTCAGGTAGTCCGATAGATTTCAACTCAGGGAAAGTTAACATCCGATGATATTTACCCGGTTGTCCTTGTCGACCTGCTCGACCGGCAAACTGACGCTCAACACGAGAATTCGGTCTGGAACCAACTTGAAGAACTACAAGCCCACGTTCATCTTCCACATTTTCAACATGAATATCAGTACCACGACCCATAATATCTGTTGTAACAACCACAGAACCTGGTTTACCAGCTTCAGCAACAATCACATCTTCGTTATCATCCGTTGAAATAAGTGTTCTATGTTCAATACCATAATTAGATAGAAGTTTAGATAACATTTCTGCTTCAATATCTGATTGAGCCCCAATCAGAACTGGTCGATATGATGACATGTATATCTTGGTTTTTCTAATCAAATCATCATGTAAATGATGGTGACTCATGTATAGATGAGTTGTTTGTTGTAATTGGTTTGGTAATCGGTCAGGAATTATTAAGACACCTGTTTCGTAGATTTCCTTAAATTCAGCAAAGGATGTACCTAAGGTACCAGACACACCAGCTATTGTGGCAAATAGATTAAAGAGTGTTTGGTAGGTTATTTGGATTGTTGATTCATTTGATTGACCCGTGAAGACATCCTCTTTCATTTCAATAAAAGCATGTAGATTATCAGATAAGGTACGACCATGAGATAGACGACCTGTAGCCTTATCAATAAGGATAATACGTGAGCCTGAATCTGGGTCTGGTTCTGCCGCAACAATATAATCCGTGTATGGTTTATATTGATAAATAGCATTTACAGATGAATAGATGATATGCATTAGTTTGGGGTCATCAAAGATGTCATTATCCAGATCTAATTTTGTGATTATTTCATCTAGTGTTTTGTCATCTATAAATATTGAACCATGAGAATCCTTATCATACCCAATATTTGTTAATGTTTTAAGTTTTGTAACAATGTCATAAACGGAGATATCTCTACCCTTATATGTTACATAATCTAGTTCTTTACCTAAATCCTTAGCATTAGCTATAATTAATGGGTTTCGAGCGTCATCCATAAGGATTTCATCCGCTTCGTCAATGATTGCCGCATGTAATGGGCGAGTAATGATTTTAATATCTTGACCAATGTCTGATGCCAAGGCGGAATTCAGATAAGCAAACCCCAGGGTTGAGTTTGTTGAATAGGTAATATCACAGGCGAAAGCTTCTCTTTGTATTGGCTCATCATGGTCGTTTGATGTGTAAGCATTAGTCAATCCAAACCAATCATAAACTGGTTTTGTTTCTTTCCAGTCACGTTCTGATAGGTAATCATTAACCGTCAAGATATTAACGCCCTTATGGGTTAAACCAAAAGCAACAGCGGGTAAGATGATTGTGATTGTTTTACCCGAACCAGTCGACATTTGGATAATATTACGGTCAATACAAGCCAGAGCTCCCAGAACCTGTACATCGTATTGGAACTTACCAAGTAGGCGATATGTAACTTCACGCGCGATAGCATAAACATGATTTACATGGTTTTTATTATGGATATTGAAGTTTTCTTGGTATGGTTTGGCCGCATTTTTCAATTCCTCATCAGACATTGCTCGGTATTTGTCTGATAGGGCGTTGATTTTCGTCAATTGTTTGTTATATTTTTTTAAAGGTTTTCTACCCTCATATTCGAGGGAGTCGTAAACAGATTCTAGTGCCATAAGTACCTTTCTTATTTCTTGATATTTCTTACTTATATTATACCACAATTTTTTTCATTTGGCAATACCTTACTAATTATTTTTGATAATACCTTGATTTTTTTTTAAAAATGTGGTATAATAGAAGTATAAAGGGAAATTGGAGATAATGATGTGGTTCATAGTGTAACAAAAACAATTTTATTCGGACATATGGGTTTGGAACTTTTGGACCATATGGATGAATATATCGCAGAATTAAAATTAAAAGAACCGGTTGTTGAAGACGTAGTTGAAGAGAATGTTGTGGAAAATGTTGGTGAAGACAATGTTGTGGAAAATGTTGTTGAAGACAATGTTGTGGAAGATGTAGTTGAAGAGACTGTTGTTGATGACGTTGTTGAAGAGAATGTTGTTGAAGAGAATGTTGTGGAAGAGAATGTTGTGGAAGAGTTTGAGGAACCACTAGACCTTATAGATGAATTTGAAGACATGGAAGAATTTCTTGATGAACCTGAGTTTTACGATGACTTTGACGAACCTGACAATTTTGATGACTTCGATGACTGGTAAAAAGAAAAAAGGACATAATGTCCTTTTTTCTTATTTCTTGATTTTATCCAAGATGTAAGCAACTGCTAATTTAGCATCAATGCTTGAGATTTCGCCTGTAAAGTCAGAGTCATCATAGTATGTCGTCATCAAACTATCAGAATCGTTGTGGTCTAAACCAAAGATGTGTCCAATTTCATGTGTAACCACATTTGTTTGGTCTTTAGTTGTTGTGATACCTTCAGTGTTCAACTGTACGATATACTGAGCGTTTTTCAACACATTACCGTTTGTGATGCTTCCATCTTTGTTGAGTTTATCTTGACCAGTCAAATCAACAAGTTGAATTGTTGAAGTAGACATTGACAAACCAGCAAGGCTTGAGAATTCCATCTCTTTATCGTCTTCGACACCGATAGTAGCGAGTCCCATATTACCACGGGTTGTCTCATCATCTGCATCTAAGAATGCAATTGTAACACCTTTTTCAAGAGCCGCTTTATCACTTGTGACCGTGTAATCCAAGGTCAAACCATTAGATTTCAACGCTGTAGCCCATTTTTGGATAGCTGTATTAACAACTGGAGCAATAGCTTTATCAGCATAGGCTGAGATGTTTACAGTGTTTTTTGTAATAGTGACCGGTTGTTTAGCTTTTACAAGATCTTGTACTACTGCATTTGTTGCAGTATTAGTGGTATATGTTTTTGTTGGTTGCAAGACACGAGTAACCATCGAATTACTTGAAGCCGTTAATTTTTCACGGCTCAAGACCTTAAGTACCATACTATTACCAGAAGCTGTAGCTTTCGAGATTGGGTTGGTGCGAACAGTCAATGAGTTACCTGAAGCAGTCTTCTTGATTTCATCGTTCAATTGTTTAACAATGAATGATGTAGAAGATGACGCTAGTTTAGGTGTTGCAAGTGTTGAGTAAGATTCTGGCAGTATTGGTATTACTACACTTGCTGACATGTTTAGTATACCTGCACCATCCGCAAGAACAGGACGTGTATAAAACTGCACAATCTTATTAGAATTTTCATAATTACCTTCAGCATGAGCCACAGCACTTGGGTCAGACACCGTGAATGTTTCAACCGTTACATTTACTGGAGAAACAGTAAGAACTGGAGGTGTTGGTGGTGTTGGTAAGGTTTGAATTGCTATTGGTTTAGCCTTAACTTCAGATGATGAACCGAATATACCAGCGATGATATTTAAGTATTCATCACCATAATCGTAAGACCATGGTCTACCATCATCACCTGGATATCTGTGATGTAGAGTCAAATCTATTTTTTGAGGTGTATCATACGATAATCCAAACGAGTTCGAACCTAGGACACCATCACGACCTTGGTCTACGTTCCCTGCAGTACCTATGAAGGTTGTGCCCGATTGTTGAATATTAGAACCATTACGTACCGTAGCAGAACCCATACCACTCTTGATAGTTACACGTTGAGTGTTATCAATATCATTATATGTGAATTCTTGTATGTCTGTCGCATCAGTTACAACATGAACGTCGAAGGATTGGATATACCCAGGTGCATTATTTATTGTTCCGCCACCGCCGAATGAACCACCTTCAGAATTACCACCGGCATTCTGACCCGAAGCTAAGGTACCCAATGCATAGGCGATTGCTCCAGCACCGTCATCATATATACCCACAACCCACGGTTTTAAACCTTCCCAACCATCGGCTCCGTGATGGACATTGCTAAAGGTCATGGTCACATCACCATGGCTGGTATTAGAGACCTTAATGGTTATTGATTCACCAGGTGGAACAATCCACATTTTATCGGGTGCTCCTTCTTGGAATATCACTCTCATCATAGAAGCTGTCGGTATAGATTCAGTACCAGAACCACCTACTTTAGTATATGTTGTATTCGGAGTAACAGTCAAACCTGTACCACTTGATGATTTACCCGCATTTTCAGCATTCCAAGCATCTACCGCAGCCTTGTCCTTAGTGTAATCACCCGTCCAAGTTAAACCCTTAGATTCCATAATCTTTCGGTTTGAAGAATCAATGGCTGCTTTTTCTTTGTCATATTTAGCTTGTTCTGATAGAAATTGAGAAAAGGTTGCTTCGAACGTATCCAAGGATGATGTCGCAGTCCCAGTAGCGCTTTTAATAGCCGCATTGGCCGCATCATTAGAGGATAGGAATTTTTGTGTAGCCGAACTAACAGCTGAATCATATGAAGAGTTTAATTCTGCAATTTTTGATTCTATAATGGCAGGGTCTACACCAATATCCTCAAAATCAACAGACTCTAACATATCTATGTTACTTGTTGGTGTTTGTGTTACAGAGGAATTGTTGACATTTGCGATAGCCTCATCAATCGCCGCTAGCATCGCAGTCTTATCTGCAGTCGTTTGTGTATTTGTTACAGAAGTTTTCAACTCTTGCAATCTTGTTGCCAATGTCTGTTTATATTCATCAATACCATCATCGGCTGTTAACTTTTCATCAAGCATAGCTTGAGTTGAATCAGCATCATTTTGCTTTTCTTGGAGCCAAGTATTGATTGTACCGATATTTTGAATTGAATTATCTTTATATTCACCAAATGTCACATTGGCTTCTGTTTTATTGCTTTGTGAGTCAGCTATTTGGCGTAATGCTTCTTGTTTTTTACGATTTAATTCTTCAGTTGTTCTAACTCGTACTGGTTGATACTCAGTAGTAGATGTTACCGCGTTAATGCTATCAATAGCATCAGTGTTGACAACAACACCACTCTTAGGACCATCAGCAGAAGTAATAACACCTACTTGTTCAGAATCATAAGATGCACGTACAACATCATCAAAGTTACCAATAACACCATCACCGGCATGGTTGGAAACTTCACTAGCTTGCTTAATTTCATTGTTAGCTTCTGTGATTGCTTCTACAAGTGCCGCTTGGTTGGTTGAAGATGATAGAGCATTACCATCAATAATAGCTTGGTTATGCTCCTTCAAAGCTGTTATTTGTGTAATAGTGTCTTGTAATGTGCTTACAATTTCTGCATAAGTACCAGTGATTGGTACGTTAAGCACTGCTGCATTATCGGTACCAGGCGAAAGCTCAACATTGTTCGCAACCTGAGCATCTAAGGCTTGTTTAACTGAATTATATTGAGCAATTAAAGCTCTCAATTCTGCCAAACTTGCTTGCGTATCGCCGATTGTTGTATCCGATGGTGATACTCCACCAACATGAACTAATCCATTAGAGTTATCAGATAGTGACCTAATCTCTTCATTGATTTTAGCAACATCAGCATCAGATACTTTAGGTTGTGTTGTTTGTGGTTGATAACGTGTAGTACCATCTCCAGCACCACTCGTACGTACAACCGTTGACGCTTCTTCAGCAAATGCTGTACCGCCTGTTTGAGCTATTAAAGCTCCTGCGCCCAAAGCGCCTTTAATTAGTTTTTTTGAAATTTGTGACATGTTTCACCTTTCAAACCTTATATTTACATTTTAAAATTCCACCAATAGATTATTGATGGATTAAATCAGGGAGCGGTTGCTCAGGTATATTAAACACCGAACAAACTAAGAACCCATGTAGCTACACTTTTAAGTATTGCGATAGGTTTATCGATACCGAATGAACCGATTGCACCAGCAACACCAATAGCTAACATAACAAGTGGTCCAGGGAGGCGTGATTGTTGGTTGAATTTATGCCATACAAAACTGAACAATGCACCAACAAGACCAATAACCATTACAGCAATGGATAAACCTTGGAGACCAGTACTACCAAGACCGTCTACGAAGAATGATTCCATACCGGTTTTGAAACTATCCCATCCACCAGCCGATTGAGTCTCAAATAAGAACATAATGTTTTCTCTCACTTATATCTTTTTACTTTCTATTAAGATTATACCACATATCGATGTTTTTGTCAATAGTAGATGCAACAACCAACATGTTTGACTAATCCTTAATTATATTATACCACAGTAAAACAATTTTGTCAATAGTGGATTATGCCAAATATTAACATATTTGTCAGAGGTATAGTATATTCATCTTGTATCTATATTATATCACATTGGTGAAAAATTGTCAATAGATATTACCTAAAAAAAAAGAGCCGAAGCTCTCTTTTTTATTCTTTTATACTATGACGTTTTAAACCACGTTCTGGTTGATTATTCAATGGTTTTTTACCGATTGATTTCGAAGCTTGTGTCGCTTGTGGTTTTTTCTGTTGTTGTTTTCTCGGTTGTGTTTGACCACCAGATTGTTTTTGAGGAGTCTGTTGTTTACCATTGACAATTGTAGCCGCTCTTTGTTGAACAGATGCTTTAGCAGTCGCTGCCGCTTTCTGTGTTTTAGATGTACCTCCAGATTTTCCAACATTACCGTTCTTGCCATTCTTCGCATTTTGGCGACGATTGTTAACAGTTTTAGTTGCTGGGGCTTTAGTTACTGTGGACTTATTAGCAGGAGAAGTACGTTCAACACCTGTAGCTGCTGATTCCATAGAGCGAACAGATGAACCAACGGTTGCACTCACCAACCCAGCCGCAGCTTGTCCGATAGATACCCGTCCGCCAGCAGCCGCAGTGTTCGCACCAGTTGCTGCGTTACCAGCCCATTTAAGTGAATTGCCTAAACCACGTCGTGTAAAGCTTGCCTTGTTAGTAACAGCTGAAGAGTTACCACCATTAGTTACCGTAGAACGGTTTTCTGATTGGCTATTGACATTATTTCCACCCTGTGTAGTGCCACCAGTTGTTGTGGTAGAACCACCAATAGCTGTTCCGTTAACATCTGTAATCGCTTCTTTAACATTATTGTTACCTTCAACAAGTGATGAATCACCATCAACACTTGTCTCAGGAGCCCCATTAATGGTGTCACGGCTAAGAGACTCACCACCAGAGATGTCCGTTGTCTCACGACTTTCAACGTTTCCACCATTAACTGACGCATTAACTTGTTCTTTGACGTTAGCATTTTCTGATGACTTGCTAGCATCCGTAGTTTGCTCATTAGTACCACCTTGGCTGTTTGTAACAGGACCAGAAGATGATTGTGATTGAGTGAGACCATTACTTTCGTCAGAGGCGTTCAATGTAGCTGTCTGTTCTGCAGAAGTAACCTCATTACCACCATTTTCAGTAGTGCTTGATTTAGTGTCACCAGTTTTCAGTGATTGTGAATCACCTTCATTGAGAGAACCTTCTGAGAGCGATTGTTCAGATGTTTCACTTGTTTGGTTAGCGACTTCTTGTTGTTCAGATAATGAGTTATCACC